>PVMS01119490.1_pt1 | contig 39257 bp, 28 predicted proteins | sample 1853461 | NCBI WGS metagenome assembly PVMS01 (sample SAMN08582032, study PRJNA380276) | Marine sediment metagenome, whole genome shotgun sequencing project. | isolation source: ocean sediment barecode stripped | collected 2017
ATTCTCCCTACTTTCCCGGGAACTTATTATCAGGGAGGTTTAAAAACATATTTGTCGGTTGAAAACTCTAATTGCAAAGGTGCTGATTTCGGCTTACAGCCAAAGGAGGCCTGGGACACATGGTCTTTAACAGCTTATACAGTGTACAGGCTTACATGGGAACCTAATATGGATGTAAAAGAGATCGCTCATGACTTTGCAGCGATTTATTTTGGAAAAGAAGCTGCTGATGAACTTGCGGAAGTACTTATGCTTACACCTAGAATATATAAGTACGGTATGTATATTGCTCCTGCTGCACATGGACAATTTGCTTCCTTAACACATTTACGACTTACAACATTTCCTGTGAAGGGTTTACCAAACCTGGATGGCGGGCGAAAACACATGGAGTTTCTTTATGACATATATCTACGTTGTCTCCCATGGATCGAAGAAACCTATCTCTATTTGGACTATGGATTGGAACTGGCAGATAAAGCAAGGAGCATTAGCAATAGATCTGCTACAAAAATTATCGATCAAAAAAAGAAAGAACTTATTGTGAACAATGCGGAAATGACCTATGGTTTGGTTGAAATCAACAACTATTATGTGAAAGCAATGATCAGCTTCTTCCAATACCGAGAAGACCCAACAACGGTAGCTAAAGAGCGATTAGTAAAATATTCGGAAAAGTTAAGCGTGGCAATGAAAGACTTTGGAAGAATACCGGACAATGTTTACCGTCTGGACGGTATAGAGCAATTGCAAAAAAACATAACGACTGCGCTGGAAGATCTTGAAAAGGCTGATAAAATACTTGCTGATGCACCTGATGATGAAGGAATAGAAAAACTGATCGATGATCAACAGACAAAATATAAGTTGGTATTGGAAAAATATAAAGAAGAAGCTATTAAACTTATTTACTGGCAGGGCAGAGTCGATGGACGTGATCTGTTCAAGGTTAAAGGAAAGGAGATTGAGATCAAACATCTCCGTTTCGATAATATTTTAGAAACGAGTGAGGAGTTTTTCAGTTCTTTGCCTTCCAAAGAATATACGGTTATACCTGTTGACATTCAATCGAGGTCCTTTGGTCCCTTTGTTCTTGAACAACCATCTAAGGAAAATGACTATACGGTGACACTTTATTTATCAGATTCACCAATGCATGGCTATAGCTGGTGGAAATTTCAATTGTATTATATACCGCGATCACCGGAAGAGCTTGGTCTTGAGATCCCCTGGAAATAGTGTACCTTATAAAATTCGATCATTAATAAACTACCTCGACGCAAGCATACGAGGTATTAAATTGAGTTTGCTATGCAAACAACCAGATTTTCCGACCCAAGGGTCGGGGAATTAAACCTTATCTTCTCGTCCGCCGAAGCGTGCGCGAAGGAGGATTAAATTTAACTATTTTAAAAAATACAAAATGAAGAAAACTCTTGCTTCTTTTTATTATACAATAATATCCTTGTTAATTGTTCTAAGTTCAACTGTTTACGGTCAAAAAAACAGCCCTTTTAAAAGCGATGTGGAAGAGCCCCTTAAACCATGGACAAATCTGGAATTCTATAATGATCCGGCAAATTTTCAATTCGCTTTGGTTAGTGATAATACAGGTGGATCCCGAATCGGGATATTTGATGACGCGGTTGAAAAGTTAAATATGATGATGCCTGAATTTGTTTTGAGCATAGGCGACCTCATCCAGGGATATACTGAAAACAGGGAACAAATTGAAAAAGAATGGGATGAGTTTAATCAAAAAGTAGAAAAACTAAATATGCCTTTTTTCTATCTTCCGGGAAATCATGATATTACCAACACAGTAATGCAGGAAGAATGGGAAACTCGATTTGGAAGACGATACTACAATTTTATATATAAAGATGTCTTGTTCATTATACTGGATTCCAATGATGACGATGATTTTAATCTTACAGAGGACCAAACTGCGTACGCTCTGAAGATAATTGAAGAAAATAGAGATGTGAAATGGACCTTTGTTCTGGTTCATCATCCAATATGGAAATATAATACCGGAGGAAGATTTGAAAAGATTGAAGAAGCCTTAAGCGATAGAAAACACACGGTAATCGCAGGACATCAACATCGCTATCAGTATATAGAAAGAAATAAATCTAATTATTATGTTCTCGGAACTACAGGTGGCAGCAGCAGGTTAAGGGGAAATAGATTTGGAGAATTTGATCATATCGTGTGGATGACAATGACAGATAACGGACCGGTAATGGCCAATTTGCGATTGGACGGGATCTTATCTCATGACATCACAAATGAATCTACAGCGATAATGGCTCAATCCATGCTGAGAAATGCTAACTTCAAAAATATTATTTTAACCAATCCTGACGAAAAATTTGAAAATGCTACGGTATATTTTCAGTTCACCAATACCTCAGAAGTCCCCTTAAACATAGATCTGTCTTTTTTACATCATCATCAGGTAAAAATAATTCCTGCGAAGAAAAATATTAAAATAATGCCCGGTGAAGAAAGAATCGTTGAAATTTCTATAGAAACAGAACAAGCTGTGACGTACAAAGATCTCGACTTTTTACAATACTATTGGAAACTCAGTTATGAAGGTGACGAATATAAAGACTTCTATCTAGATGGAAAATCTGATTTTTCCATAATAGCAAGTAGTCCGGATTATTTTAAGCCAAAAACTCCACAGTTTGTACAAGAAATCAATGTTACCTTTGATCAGCCATTTAATCTACTTAAACCCTTATTGAAAATTAATGATCAAAGTACAGATTCTGGATCTTTACCAAACACATTACAAATTTCAGAAAACTCAAAAATAGAATTGGTCTTGACCAATGAGAAGGGTCAATGTACCTCTCCTTCCACAAAATCCTATGAAAAGATATCTTTTTTAAAAGGAAAGAAAATTAAAAATACGATTGCTGGTCTGTTTTATACCTATTTTGAAGGAAATTGGGATGGAATTCCTGATTTCACAAAACAAACTCCAATAAAAAATGGGATTGCAAACGATTTTCTTGTAGGAGATATCGCCTTAAACAAAAATAATTTTGGAATAAAATATACCGGTTATATTGAAATTTTAGAAGATGGAATGTATTATTTCAGGTGTAGGGCGGATGATGCCGGCTCCTTAAAAATTCATGACAAATTGGTTTGTCTGGATGGAACCAGTGCCATTTTCGACAACAGCGACAGAAAAGTAGGTCCCACCGGTGCAATTGCTCTAAAAAAAGGAATGCATCCTGTTGAAATAAATTTTTATGAAAATGAGGGCGGAGAGCGACTTCGTTTTTACTATAAAAAAAGTGAAGAAGCAGAATGGAATTTTATGGAACTGAATGATTTTTTTAGAACGAAATAATCAAACATCCTAATTAGTTCATTATGATTTTGAAATTTAATAAATATTATTAACCATTTTCTTGATAATAGGATGTGAAAATAAAGGGACCAAATAATACCGGATATTAGTATTATTCCTGAACCACTGGAATCGAATTCAACAATGATTATTTTAAAAGCTTATGTTATTAATCAAATAGAAAGCAACAAAGAGTTAAATTTCAAAGCACTCCATACAATGATTCACCAAATAAAATCATGGATAAGGACAACCTATTCTTGGGTACGCGAATTTAACTTGAATAGATATTTCAATGAATTTTGTTTTAGAATCAACCGTTCACAAAACAGCAACACAATATTTAATAACTTAATGATCAAAATGGTTGATAGTTAGAAAATTTATCGGAAAGATATTATACTCAACTAACGACTGACCTTTAAAAATTAAAATGAACTACGTCATAAAAAACCTTTTATTCTGTTCTATAGTAGTTACACTATTCTCAGTGAGTTGTAAATCAGTAAGTCATTCAATAACTAAATCTCAAACTGATATTGTTGTACTTGGAGCTACTCCTGGAGGAATAGTAGCGGCAATTTCTGCGGCCAGAACGGGTCGTACAGTTACACTAATTGAATACCATAATAATATTGGTGGAATGATGGCTAGTGGGCTTGGTAAGAGTGATATCGAAGACAGAGAAATGATTCAAGGCATTTTTAAAGAATTTGTTAGTAGAATTTATAACTACTATGTCGAAAAATATGGAAAAGACCATGAGAATGTAAAGTTGTGTAGAGATGGATATTATTACGAACCATCTGTTGCTGAAAAGATATTCGAAGAAATGCTGCAAGAGCAAGCTAATATAACATTGCTCAAAGGTTGGAGATTAGAGTCTACACAAATGTCTGAGAATAAATTATCTGCTATAGAAATCATAGATAGGGAAACTGGTAAAAAGGAGATAATAAATGCTAAAATATTTATTGATGCTACTTATGAAGGTGATTTATTTGCATCAGCGGGTGCTAAATTTAGAATCGGAAGAGAATCACGAGGTGAATATAATGAGCCGCATGCTGGAATGATTTACTTTGATTATCAGGAGAAAGAGATTCTTCCTGGATCAACAGGTGAAGCAGATGACCGATTACCTGCCTATACCTATAGATTATGTTTAACAACAGACCCTGAGAATTCTCTTGTGTTAAAATCGCCACCACCAGAATATGATCGTAAAATTTACCTTGGATATTTTGATGATTTAGAAGCAGGCCGATTGGCTGGTCCAAAAGTATTCAAACCAGGTAGAGGATACAATCCAGAACATTTTAACACTTTAGTTCGAGCACTTTCAGTGACTAATATTCCGAATAATAAAACAGATGTAAATATGAATCCTAGACCACTTGGATTTCCATTTGCAGAAGTAAATAGAGGATATGTGGAAGGAGATGATAAAACCAGAAGCCGCATCAGAGAGCGACATAAAAACCTAACTTTAGGATTGTTATGGTTTTTACAAAATGATGATGAAGTTCCAGCTGAGCATCGTAAGATTGCTAATGAATTGCATTTAGCAAAGGATGAATTTACGAAAAGTGATAATTTTCCATTTCAACTTTATATTCGAGAAGCGAGAAGATTGGTTGGTGAATATACACTAACAGAAAATGACATCACTAGCATAGGAAAAAATAATACTCCATCTAACCATTTTGATAATATTGCAGTTGGCGAATTTCCGATTGACTGTTTTCCATGTCGCGTAAGGCAGCCCGAAGATACCGTGGTTTTAGAAGGTTATTTAGGTATGTTAGACTATATCACTCGTCCTTATGAAATTCCATATCGGATTATGATTCCAGAAAAAGTAGAAGGGCTAATTGTAACGGTTGCAGCATCAACATCACATATTGGATATTCATCTATACGAATGGAACCAACTTGGATGGCTTTAGGTCAAGCGGCAGGAGTTGCGGCATCAATTTCGATTGATGACAATGTTGAACCTAGAAATATTAATGTCAAAAAATTACAAAATACGTTGTTAGAGCAGGGGCAAGTGATCGAGCATAAAGATTCTGATGCTCCACATCCAATAACAAATCCTGAATCACCTATAATGTTAAAAGGTTCTTGGGTTTCCAAAAACCCACATCATATAGATTTTAAGGCATTACCAAAAATCAAGAGTCAGCATAGTGTGGTTAGTGATGTTCGTAATTCAAATAGTGTCAATCAACATAATTATTTGATATATCATAAGGGCAAGTTTTGGATAATGTGGAGTGACGGACCGGGAGTAGAAGATCGGGTTGGTCAGCGAGTTGCATTTGCAACAAGTAATGATGGTCTGAAATGGAGTAAGCCCAAATATATAACTCCGTATCCTCCTAATTCAGATCCTGGATCAGCACATTATAATACACGTTCTGATAATGGATTTAGATATATTTCCCGTGGATTTTGGAAACGGGGGAAAGAATTGTTAGCATTAGTTTCTATAGATGAAGGAAATAAATTCTTTGGCAAGAGTCTTGAACTTCGTGCTTTCCGTCTTGATCCTGATAATGAAAGCTGGGAGGATATTGGTTTGGTATATAACAATACAATCAATAATTTCCCTCCTAAGATATTACCTAATGGTGAGTGGATGATGACTCGACGTTCTTATGACCGAAATGTCTTCATGCTTACCGGAGGTGTTGAAGGTTTCAACCAATGGCAGTCTCATCCTGTAATTGGTCATGACGAAAGTGAATTGATGCCGGAAGAACCATACTGGTGGATATTACCAGACAATAATTTATTAGCACTTTTCCGTGATAATGCTGGAAGCGGGTTTCTTTTTCGTGCCTTTTCTACAGATAACGGAAGAACATGGACCAAGCCTGTGCAAACAGATTTTCCTGATGCTAGATCTAAATTTAATGGTTTACAGTTAAGTGATGGTAGATTTATTTTGGTGTCTAATCCAAATCCTAAAAAAAGAGACCCTATGGCATTGTCAATTAGTAATGACGGAATTGTATTTGATAAAATGGGATATTTGTTTGGCGGAAGAAGAATAGATTATCCACATGTAATAGAACACGATGGATATTTGTTGATTGCTTTTTCAGGTCACAAACAGTCAGTAGAAGTATTGAAAATAAAAATTGATGATATACACGAGCTTCAAATGCCACCAGTACCATTAACGACTATACCTCATTCTTTTATAGACAAAACAAAGGTTGTATTGAAATCGAATAAAATGGATGTAGCTATTCATTATACGTTAGACGGCAGTGTTCCAACCAACAAATCACCTTTATATACAATACCTTTTGTCATTTCAGAATCTACCGATGTCAATATTATAGAAATTTCTTCAACCGTTAAAAAGAGCGCGGTAGGATCTATCAAATATATAAAGTTAATACCGTTAAAACCATTATTAAAATCAAGTAATGAGAGGGGGTTGAAATTTGAATATTTCCAGTTAGAAGAACCCATTTATAGTACTTCAAGTATTTTAAAATTAAAACCAAATACCATTGGAAATATTGCAAATTTTGAATTTCCATATGAGGATAAAAAACTGGCAACTAATTTTGGATTAATCTTTAGTGGATATATTGAAGTGCCCAAAGAAGGTATTTATACCTTTAGCATTATTTCGAATGATGGAAGCAAATTGTTTATTGGAGACCAGCTTGTAGTAAATAATGAAGAAACTCGTGGGGATTTTGAGAAAGAAGGGGACATAGCTCTGCAAGCGGGAAAACATAAAATACAACTCAAATATTTTCAATCAGGTGGTGGAAAAGCATTGAAGATCTTTATTAGAAGTAGCGAATTAGAAAAAGTTGAGATTGGTGATAGCCTATTGAGTTATTGAAGCATATTTATAAAAATTAGTTAAAATTATGGGACTAGTAAATCTAAGAACTGTACTCCAACCTGCTTATGAGGGCAAGTATGCAATTGGAGCATTTAATGTTATCAGCGTTGATTTCCTCGAGGCGATAATAAGTGCTGCGGAAGTAAAAAATACGCCTGTAATTTTAAATACGGCGGAAGTACATATGCGATACTTAGATCTAGAATTGATCGGTGCCTCAATTAAAGAGGCCGCCAATCGAACAAAACTTGATCTTGTTTGGCATTTAGATCATGGATTGAGTTTCGAAAGTGTATCAAAAGCAATTAGATCTGGGTTTTCCTCTGTCATGTTTGATGGTTCCCATCTTTCCTTTGAAGAAAATATTCGTCAAACAAAGGAAATTGTAAAGATGAGCCATGCTGCCGGTGTTACTGTCGAGGCAGAACTAGGTGCAGTGGGAGGTTCAGAAGAAGGAGATCTGATAAGTATAGCAAGTAAGGCACTTTATACAAACGTTGAACAGGCTAAAATATTCGTTGAAGAAACCAATATAGATGCACTGGCAGTTGCCATAGGGAATTCACATGGTAAATACAAAGGTGACCCTGTACTTGATTTTGACTTACTTGCAGATCTTAAGAATATAACAGGAATACCGCTGGTATTACATGGTGGTTCCGGTATTTCCACCGAAGGATTTCATAAGGCAATTGATTTGGGTATCTCAAAAATAAATTTCTATACCGGGATGTCACAAGTAGCGCTTAGCACCTTAAAACAAGAGCTTGACAAAGAAAGTGCCGGTTATAATGACTTTCCTGAAATAATGACAAAAGTAAAGCAGTCAGTACAGGAAATAGTTGAAGCGCAAATTCAGATATTTAGAAACAGGTAGTAATTTACAATCCTTAGTTCAACCTAAATAATTTTTTAAAAAGAGATAAAATGGTCAGAAAAAAAAGTATGCTTGCCGAAGATTGGTGGGACTTCACCACCCTCGATGAAAAAATATTAGAAGATGCTGCAAAACTAACTGAGAAAGATCTACTCGAACTTTCGCGTCCCGGATTTAAAGTTGTATTTCACGAAACATTGGAATCATTTTATTTGGCAGAGGCATTAGAATATATCACTTCCTGGAAAGAGGCAACTAGTGCTTTACCTGTTGGAATATGCGGGCCTATTGGCCCAACAGAACAACTACCCTTGGTTGCAGAATTGGTAAACAGTCTTGGTATTTCCTTAAAAAATGCACATTTCTGGGGAATGGATGAATGGTATATTGATGGGAAGGAAGCTCCTGAATCTCATCCCCTATCCTTCGCTCGTGCCGATAGAGAACTATTATTTGACCGGATAAAACCGGAATTAAGAATGCCCGAAGAGAATCTGCATTTTCCTAAAGCGGATGCCCTGGCAGAATTTACAGCAAGTTTTGATGAAATTAAATGTGCCGTTATGCAGGGTGGACAAGGAGATGTAAAACACTGGGCATTTAACGACCCCTTTAAAAGAGAAGGTAAATATTCAGATCATCCGCCATCAGCTGAAGAATTTAGAAAGCTTTCCGCTCGATTGGTTGAGCTTCACCCAATAACTCTGGCTCAAAACGCAAGAACTTCCGGTGGTGGTTATATTGTTGGTGTTCCAAACCAGGCCATAACTGTAGGTCCGGTAGAGACCTGGAAATCAGAAAAAGTTTCCATATGGCAAGCAGGGACGCACGATAATGCCTTTGGAATGAGATTAACTCCATTTATGATCTCAAAAAAAATAATAGACACTTCGGTACCTATGTCTCTTTTGGCGGGTCATCCGAATGTGGTTTTCAACTATTATCGTCCGGGTATTGGATCTGTAAATGTAGAAATACACTAAATTATTTTATAATTTGTGGTATTCAATGAGTAAAAACCAAGATTATTGCGATGAATTTGTAATTTTAGTCAATATTATTTTATGAGTTATACGCCTGAAATGACTTAAAGTCCACAATTTGACAACAATGTTTTTTATGAAAAAAAAACGGATAATAGAACGATTTTGAAAAGAAGTGAAATTAACCAATTAATTATTAGTTCAATAGAATTTTTTGAGCAAATGAATTTCAAGCTTCCACCATGGGCATATTGGAAACCGGAAGACTGGATAGATAAATACGATACGTGTCAGGAAATTATCGACAATGTACTCGGTTGGGATCTGACAGATTTTGGAAGTGGAGATTTTCATAAACGAGGTTTGATCCTATTTACGATCAGAAATGGAAATCGGCAAAAAGATAAAAAAATATATGCCGAAAAAGCAATGATCGTTGAAGAAGAGCAAGAAACACCTATGCATTTTCACTGGAGTAAAATGGAAGATATAATTAACAGAGGCGGTGGAAATCTGGTAATTAATCTATATCAATCTACTAAGGACGAGGGATTTTCAAATGAAAATTTAGAAGTACAAATTGACGGAATAAGTCGCAAAATACCAGCGGGTGGAAGTGTAGTTCTCAGCCCTGGAGAAAGTATCTGTTTAAAGCAAGAAGTATATCACAGTTTTTATGGAGAAAAGGGGAAAGGAAAAGTATTTGTAGGAGAGGTAAGTGCTGTTAATAATGATAGTACAGACAATCGGTTTTTTGAGCCGGTTGGAAGATTTCCGGAAATAATTGAAGATGAGGAACCAATTCATTTGTTGGCTTCCGACTATAAAAAATACATTTAATAATGACTGCAAAGCTTACAATTTCTGGTGTTGGCAGTTGTTTGGTGGATAACTTATTTAACAATATATCGTTTAGTGCCGACAACTTTTCCCACTTTTTATCCAAAGAAAAAGGAGATGGAGGACTGACCCCCGGTCAACTGGTTTTGAAGAGGGATTTTGAAAGATTCTTAAAAAAAAGAAATCAATCGGGTCTTGAAAATATTATCTCCTATAGATCACCGTATAAGATCAATATCGGTGGACCCGGAATTGTTTCCATGATACATGCTGCACAAATCTCTGATAAAGAAAAAAGTAAGTTCCATTTCTATGGAATAAGAGGGAGCGATAAAAATGGTGAATTCATCATGTCCTTGTTAAGTAAAACACCCCTATTGATAGATAATTTTAAGCTTTCCGGTAATGAAACCCCTTCTACTTTGGTACTTTCTGACCCGGATTATAATCAAGGAAATGGTGAAAGAATCTTTATAAACTCTGTTGGTGCAGCTTATGAATATACTCCAAAGGAATTGGATAATGATTTTTTTAATTCAGATATTGTGGTTTTCGGCGGAACTGCCCTGGTGCCACTGATTCACAATAATCTAACCGAATTACTTAAAAAAGCAAAGTCAAAGGGCTGTATAACAATAGTTAATACAGTTTACGATTTTATAAATGAAAAAGCAAATCCAACATTGAAATGGCCTTTGGGAAAAAGCGATGACAGCTATAAGAATATCGATCTGTTAATTATGGATCATGAGGAAGCTATCCGTTTGAGTGGCTGTTCTGATATGCATAAAGCGATGCAGTTTTTTAGTGGGTCCGGCACGGGTGCCATGCTCATAACACACGGTACTGAAAATGTGAGGCTCTTTTCAAATGGCACTTTATTTAAGGCCTTGATGAGCTCAGAAATGCCAATTTCTAATGCTGTTTCTGTAGCATTGAAGAAAGGTGTGCATTTTGGTGACACTACCGGTTGTGGTGATAATTTTGTAGGTGGTGTTATTGCCGCATTGATTTCTCAGATGCAAAATGGAGCGGCTCCTTATGATCTTGCTGAAGCTTGTATTTGGGGGGTTATTTCGGGTGGAACTACCTGCTTTTATATAGGTGGTATGTACGAAGAGAAATTTTATGGTGAAAAAAGAAAAATGATCCAACCCTACTATAAAAAATATAAGGAGCAAATTAAGGAATAGTAATAATAAATCAGGTTCAAGAAATGAAGAAAAGGAAAAATATTTTATTTAGTACTCTCTTTGGGCGTTGTGATAGCGAGCTTTGCACAGACTTCAAAGGATACTATTCAAGTTATCGGCCATGCGAATTGGCTAAGAAGATAAAATTACTATTTTATATTTAAAAAAGTATATTATAAGTCGGACCTATTTAATTGGTTTTTAGACCATAAAAAAATTTAAACAAGTGAAAAAAGAGTATTAGCCATAGTAGCTCACCCGGATGATATTGAATTTGGTATGGGTGGTACATTGATACTTCTTGCAAAAGCAGGTTGTGAAATTCATTATATGAACGTTGCCAATGGTTCTTGCGGCACAGCGGAATACGATACCGAAACGATAATAGCTATGCGTTTGCAAGAAGCGAAAAATGCTGCAAGACAGTTAGGTGCAAGGTTTTACCCTCCTATTGCTCCAGATCTTGGTATATTTTATAATGAAGAACTTTTATCCAAATTGAGTTCGGTAATCCGGGAAGTCGCACCTGATATTCTGTTAATACCTTCCCCTAAGGACTATTTGGAAGATCATACCAACACATGCCGATTGGGAATTACCGCTGCTTTTACACGTGGAATGCCAAATTTTAGGGTAGATCCACCCAGAGCGGCTATTGAAAATGATATTGCTGTATATCATGCACAGCCTCATGGCAATAGGGATGGAATGAATCATCTTGTTGAGCCGGATATTTTTGTTAATATTAGTGAAGTGATGGAGGAGAAAAGAAAACTACTGGCGGAGCACAAAAGCCAAAAAGAATGGCTCGATCGCAGTCAGGGATTCAATGCCTATTTAGATATTATGATGGAACATGGTCGGGAAGTTGGAAAAATGTCTAAACAATGGAAATATGCCGAAGGCTGGAGACCCCATAATCCGCTCGGTTTATGTGCGGCAGGTTATAATCCTTTGGCTGATCTGCTCTCAAAATATTTATGTTTTGCCGAGAACGATAATTAAATCATTATTTTAACCAGCTTTATGCATTGGAAAATCTATTACGTTTTATTTCTCCTTGAATAACCACATGCTTAGCCGGTGGTCATGTTCTGATGGCTCTGTGCACATTCCTGATTAGTTTTGACTGGTGTTGGTCATTAAAAAAAATAATGAGGCCACTTACAAGGGCTATCTAAAGCCACTTTCTTAGAAGCTTTGATTTTCACTAGTGTTTTTGACTGGCTGTAAAGTCACAAAATTTTGTGTGATCGTATCAAAAGAAACTTCCCATGTCCTAAATCCTAAAGGGCTTCCATCAATATTTTTGCTCGTAGCCCCACCACTTACTAATTGAATATTTTCATAATTGTTGATTATGGTCTTATGTGTATGACCTGTTATGAAAGCTACTACATTATTTTGTTTAAATAATTCCATTACCTCTTTCCTTTTAATTAAAGGTAAATTGTGATAGGTTTCTTCTTCCTCTATTGATTCCACATATAAAGGATAATGTCCTATCACAAGTACAGGATTCTCATTTTTGCCATTATCTTTAAGTGTCTCTCTAAACCAATTATCATGTTTTTCATATTCATTCTTCAGATCTACTTTCCATAATTGCGTGTTAACCACTAAAAATGAATATCCTTTGTTTTGAAATTTATAATAATCTTCACCAATAGTTCTTCTGTAATAATCGAGTGTTGTATTATTTGGCACATTGCCTACGTCATAGTTTCCCGGAGCAGAATAACAGGGCATATTAAATCTCTGCCTAATTTCTTTAAAGTCTGTAAACGAACTGTCATTTCGATCATTAACAAGGTCTCCACATATAATACCGAAATCAGGATTGAGTGCGTTTATTTGGTTTACAGCTATATTGAACGACTGCATATCGTGCTCATACCCTCCAAATCCCAGTTGAGTATCACATAATTGCACAAAAGTGAAAGGGTCTTGCTCTTTTTTCGCACAAGAAATAAAGAAGGCAAGTAATGCGATTATAATATATTTATTTAAAGAGTTACCCATTATAGTCGCATTTAATCTAATTGTTGTATAAGTTATTGTCTCATGATACCTACATCTATGAACATATTTACCTGATATAAACACCTAAAAATCTGTATATCAGTAATTTCTAACATTCTTATTTTTTCTAAAACTGAATATAATCTACAAAATAATATACGCATAATCAGCTAATTGAGAACTAAATGATAAAACCTATTTGTATGCCCTAAATACATTATTAATAATAAAAAAATCGTTGGTGCGCCTTAATACTTACATTATTGTTTAATATATTAGACGAAATAAAAATTTCTTGAAACCAACTACCCCCAAAACAGACCATGGGAGTATTAGGCTGATTCCATACCCAATCATTTTGGTACATTTTTTATCAACATTGAATTTTAAAAAAATTAAAATGAAATATAGGACACTAATTAAATCAAGCTACTCATCTTTTTTACACAATTCAAGTATAGCTATTCTTATGATTTTCTTTGTACAGTGTACTACAAAATCAGACAACCTAATCCTTGTAAAAAATGGAGCCAGCGATTATTCCATCTTTATATCCGATAAGGCCATTCCATCCGAAAAATTTGCCGCAAAAGAATTACAAAAGTATATTTACGAGATCAGCGAAAGTATATTACCAATAACAAATGAATATCAAGCATCTGGCAAGCATATTATTTTGGGATTTGAAGGTATCCCCGAATCTGTTCTTCAGGATGTAGACGTGAATTCTTTTGGTGCAGAAGAATATATAATCAAAACATCCGGTAAAGATATTCTTATTGCCGGTGGAAATCCAAAGGGAACACTTTACGGGGTCATAGACTTCCTAACAGATCAGCTCGGCTGCAGGTGGTACACTCCTGATTTTAAGAAAATCCCAAAAACCAAGGACATCATCATCTACGCAATAAGCAAAAGAGACAAACCTGCATTTGAATATCGTGAAGCTTTCTATAAAGAAGCTTATGATAGGGAATGGGCTGTACATAACAGATTGAATCCCTCTATGTCAATGCCCCCGGATTCTATGGGTGGCGGGTATAAAATTTATCCTTTTGTCCATACTTTTTACCAATTGGTATCACCGAAAATATATTATAAAAAACATCCCGAATATTTTGCTATGGTAGACGGGAAGCGTAAAGGACATGAAGCACAATTGTGTTTGACCAATCCAGAGGTTGTAAAAATAGCTACCGAAACTGTTTACCGCTGGATTAAAGAACAACCAGATGTTCGGGTTCTTTCTGTAGATCAGAATGATGGCTATGGTTTTTGTGAATGTAAAAAATGTAAGACCATTGATGAGGCAGAAGGCAGCCATTCAGGCTCTTTGTTACAATTTGTAAATAATATTGCAGATACAGTTGCTCAAACAAATCCTGACATCAGGATTCAGACCCTGGCCTATGTCTATAGTGAAATCCCACCTAAAAACATCAAACCCAGACCGAATGTAACCATCCGGCTTTGTCATTATGAATACTGCAGCGCACATTCTCTGGAAGGCTGTGACAGCCATAAAGTGTTTTTAGAACGCCTTAAAGGATGGAGTGAAATAGCCGATCGAATAACGATCTGGGATTATTTTACCGACTTCAACCACTACCTTATGCCCTATCCAAACTTCGAGACTTTTAAACATGATGTTAAATTCTATGCCGATCATAACTGCATCGGCTTATTTGCTCAGGGCGCCAATGTGGCACAAAACGGAGGTGGTGAATTTTCGACACTTCGAGCATGGGTCTTTGCCCAGTTGATGTGGAATCCTGATCAGGATGCACAAGCCCTGATCGATGAATTTGTGACGAATGTTTACGGAAAGGCAGCTCCGCATATTAAAACTTATATTGATTTATTGCATGAAAAAGTAAAACCGGATTCAGTCTATTTCAGCATCTATGCGAAACCAACAGACGGTGGGTATCTTACACCAGAGATTGTTCAGGAATCTGTCAATTTATTTAAACAAGCTGAGGAGACAGCCACCAATGATTCGGCCCTATTAAAACGTGTTGAGTTGGCCGAATTACCAATTATATATACGCAACTTTATTTCTATTCAATTGGAGGTCAGGCTTATTTGAGTACTGAGAATATGCCTAAAATTTTAAAGAAATTCCAAAGAATAATTGCAGAAAATAATATCACACAACTGGCAGAAAATCCTAAGAGAAGTGACGTAAATGAATTTATCGAGAAAGTGAAACATCAATATAAATATCTGACGAATTGGTATATTATTGGGCCTTTTGACAATCCCGATGCAAATGGATTACTTATAAAATATCCTCCTGAAACTGAATTTGATAATGAAAAGTCCTATCCGGGGAAAAACAATCGACCTGTTATGTGGAATTACGTTGAGAACAAGGAATCCGGTTATATGGATTTTATGAAATTATTTGAAGATCGCAATGATGGCGTTGCCTATGCAAAAACAACAATGGAATTTAAAGAAGGAGGCAAAGTTAAGATTGGCATTGGCAGTAATGATGGGGTGAAACTCTGGATAAATGGAAAACTGGTTCACACCAATCAAATTGCCAGAAAAGCAGAACCCAATCAGGATATTTTAACCGTTAACCTGAAAAAAGGTAAAAATGATATCCTCATCAAGATCGATCAAACCGGAGGCGGATGGGGATTTTATTTTACCGTGATTGAAGGAGCTGAACTTATTTTATAAACTAAAATTTAAATTTTCACCTATGAATGATGTTTCAAAATTATTAATTTTCATTTATCCACTTTTTTTTATTTCTCTACTTGAAGCACAAAAACCAAATATTCTATTAATAATTTCAGATGATTTAAATACAAATATCGGTCCATATATGGAAATTGACAAACACACTCCCAGTCTAGACCGTTTAGCAGATGAAGGAATTAAGTTCTCCAGGACTTATTGTCAGTATCCTCTTTGTGGACCCTCAAGAGCATCATTTATGAGTGGACTGCATCCTGAAACCAACAGAATTTTGGGTAATAGCAATAAACTCGGCAACTATCGAGTTGAAAATCCTTCTCTTGTCAACCACCCTTCAATGGCTGGGTTTTTTCGCGAACATGGATATTTTACAGCCCGGGTTTCAAAAATATATCATATGGGAGTTCCAGGAGGTATAGAACAAGGCGCGCCCGGTGGTGATGAGCCGGATTCATGGGATTATGCATATAACGTTATGGGACCAGAAACACTGAGTTCTGGAAAGCTGGAGTTGCTTTCACCAGGAAATCTCCACTATGGTTCAAACTTTTCTCGTATGATACTAAGTAATGAACTTGAACATACACAAGCAGATTATTTGGCAGCTAGCCAAGCGATTGCCATTTTGGAAAACCGCACAGGTAAATTGCCAGAAAATGGAAAAAATGCACAAAAGATAAAGGCAGATTCTCCCTTTTTTCTAGCAGTGGGATTTGTAAGACCCCATGTACCATTTATTGCTCCAGAGAACTGTTTTGACCCCTATCCTATAAACGAGGTAGAACTTCCTTCTGTGGTAGTTGAAGATAATGTTCCAGAACAAGCTTTGATAAGACAAAATGATAAGATTTGGAAAATGAGTAATGATCAGAAGAGGAAAACCATAAGTGCCTATATGGCAAGTGTTCGTTTTATGGATCAGCAGGTTGGACGATTATTGGATGCGCTCGACCGATTAAAGATCAGAGAAGAAACAATTGTTATTTTTATCTCAGATCACGGCTATAATTTGGGTGAACACGATTGCTGGTCGAAGGTTAGTTTGTGGGAAGGTAGTGTACGGGTTCCAATGATCATATCATATCCAGGGTATGAAAAGAATTATGGAACAACCTATGAATCGATTACAGAACTAATTGACCTTTATCCAACGCTCACCGAACTCTGTGGACTTTCCAAAGAGCAACCTGAGATATTGCAAGGCAAAAGTCTTGCAGGTTATATAATGAACAACGAAACATTTAAAGAGGAATCGCTTGCATATACAATTAGTTATGGTGGAAAAGGTGCTAGCATAAGATCTGACCGATGGAGATACACAAGATGGGGCGAAGATATAGAAGTTAAAAACGAAGAATTGTATGACCATTTGAATGATCCTGAAGAAAAAAATAACCTTGCACGGCAACCTGAACAGCAAGAAATATTAATAGGCATGAGGAGTAAATTTGAAAAGGCTCGAAAAAAGGCTCGAACTAAAATAGAAATAGATTGAAACGGAAGTAACCCCTAAATTTATAGATTGTAAGGAAGCATAAAATGAGACAAACTTTAACCATAAGTCTAATAATTTTATTTTTTATTGGTCAACTAAATGCCCAGAAAAAGAAAACGAATTTTATCATATTTATAGCAGATGATGTTAGTTGGAATGATTTTGCTTGTTATGGTAATAAAGATGTACAAACTCCGAATATTGATGAATTAGCCGCAAATGGAATTAAATTCACCAATGTGTATTTAACAGCAAGCTCTTGCAGTCCTAGTAGAAATAGCATAATGACCGGGAGATATCCACATAATACAGGCGCTGCCGAACTCCATACTGAACCTCCCTTAGAAATGCTATCCTTACCGGAAGTTTTAAAAAATTACAATTATTATACTGTACAAGCCGGTAAATTTCACATGGGGAAATATGCGAAACGTGGTTTTGATATCTCCTATAATGATAAAGATGTTGATAATGGTAGAGGTAAAAAAATAAATGGTAACGGAGGAGAAAATAAGTGGGTGCAATCGATAAAGGAAAGACCAAAAAGCAAACCCTTTTTTATGTGGTTTGCATCTTATGATGCGCATCGGGGATGGGAACCAAATGAATTTAGTGGAACACATAAGCCCACAGAAATAACACCTCCTTTTTATTTGGCAAATGGAAATGATACCAAAGTTGATTTAGCGAAATATTATGATGAAATTAAAAGATTTGATTATTACATAGGTAAAGTGATCAATGAATTGATTGCTCAAAATGAGCTGGATAATACGATGATAATTATTATGGCCGACAATGGAAGACCGTTTCCTCACAGTAAAACAAGAGTCAATGACCGTGGTATGAAAACACCATTTATTATCCATTGGCCAGGTAATATTAAAAAAGAGGCTATATCTACAAGTTTGATTAGCGTTATTGATATTGCTCCTACAATTATGAAAATTGCTAAGATTGAAACCCCAGAACAGTTTCAGGGAGTTAGTTTTGAAAAGATTTTGCAAAATCCTGATCTCGATTTTAGAAATTATGTATTTGCCGAACACAACTGGCACGATTACGAAGCGCATGAACGCATGGTCAGATCTAAGGGCTATATGTATATTTTGAATTCAAGACCTGAATTTCCACAATTAGGACCTGCAGATGCTATCAACAGTCCTTCTTATAAAGAATTAGCAAGAATTAAAGAGAATGGAAGTCTCTCTGCAATTCAAGCCGATATTTTTATTAGTCCAAGGCCCAATGAAGAATTATATGACTGTAATAACGATGCTCTTCAATTGAATAATATTGGGTCAGATCCTGAGCATAAGGAAACATTAGATGACTTAAGAAAAATATTGCAGGAATGGATGATAGAAACTGGAGATAATATCCCATTAAATATTACAAAAGATTGGTATTTTAGAAAACCAGGATCTATATTGACTCAGAGAACAGAATATCATTCTATTAGAGGTGAAATGCCGGGTAGTACATTAAATGCAACACAAAATAATAATAAAGGCAAATTTTAATAATGGGATTTTTGAAGTCCATCCTTTTAAATACGAACAGTTATCCAAAGAGAAATATATAAAATAATGAGATATAAAATTCAGATATTATCAGGACTCATCTCGATTGTATTATTCGCTTGTAATGGAGCATATGAAACCAAAAAAGATCTAAAAAGGCCAAATATATTACTATTGGTTGCAGACGATATGGGCTATGCGGATCTAGATTGTTATGGTGGAATTTCAAATACTCCAAACCTTAACAAGCTGGCAGAAAACGGACTACTCTTTACAGACTTTTATGCAGCAGCCCCAAATTGTTCACCCTCCCGCGCAGGGCTACTAACCGGTAAAAGTCCGGCTAATATAGGTATGTACAATTACAGACCAACGAACCATCCAATGCACTTAATGGATAGAGAAGAGACCATTGCTGAAGTTTTACAAAATCAAGGATATGATACCTCACATTTCGGAAAATGGCATTTAGGCTGTCTGCCTCACGATCCAACTTTAAATCATCCTCAGCCAAGCGATCAGGGATTCAGTTATTCATTCGGCACAGAAAGCAACGCGAAACCCTCGCATTTAAATCCTATAAATTTTGTGAGAAATGGCGTTAAACTCGGTAAACAAGAAGGATATTCCTGTCAAATTTTAGCAACTGAAGCAATCACTTGGTTTGATAATTATCATGAAGCTGAAAATCCATTTTTCATGTATGTCGCATTTCATGAGCCTCATGTGAAGGTAGCATCACCGTCAGAATTAGTTCAAAAATATGCCGGGTTTCCAAAGAAATATGCTGAATACCTTGCTAATATTGAAAACCTAGATATTGCTGTGGGGAGAATAATAGATTATTTAAGTGAGAAGCAACTTCTTGAAAATACATTGATCATATTCAGTTCAGATAACGGATCGTATCGTCAGGCATCCAATGGAAAATTGAGAGCTGAAAAAGGTTCTGTCTATGAAGGCGGAATCAGAGTGCCGGGAATTATTCATTGGCCGGCTTTGATAAAGAAGCAATCTGTAATTAATGAACCTGCTGGGTTCGTAGATATAATGCCAACAATTTGTGATATTTTAAAAGTTCAACCCTTTGAAGAAGAGGAATTAGACGGGATAAGTATTTTAAGTTTGTTGAAGGGTGGAAAATTTGAACGCAAAAATCCATTGTACTGGTACTTTTATAGAACTTCACCTGAAATTGCCATGAGGGTTGGTGATGTTATGATCTTAGGAAAAGATAACGATACGATTCCCAGAACTCATCGTTTTTCAGCAGCAGATATGGCTTATATAAAGAATATGAATCTGGTTGATTATGAATTATATGATTTGTCAAAAGACATCGGTCAAACAGAAAATATTATAAATGAACATTCTAAGACAGAACTTTATAAAAACTTGATAGATGATAAATTAAGAGAGATTCAATTAAAAGGATATAACTGGGAGGAGCTACCTGAATCAAGTGGCCCAAAAAAAGTTAAAACAGAATGGAGGGTCAAATATTAACAAAAATTGCATACTCCGTTTAAAGAAGAGCATAATAACTTTTACCAAAAATAATTTTGATCAACAATAGTATGATTTAGAAAAAAGTTTAAAATGAAAAATAAAATATGAAAAAAATCACTTCAATATTGTTAGTACTTATAGTTTTTGGATGTCAAACTAAAAAGGAAACAAAAAACAAAACCGTGGAAAGTAGTGAACTCTCCGATTTTCCAAACGAACTTGTAAATTTTTCACCCTTCGATGAAAACCCGGTTTTCAGTGGTACAGGTTCAAACACCTGGGATAAGACCATCAGGGAACGAGGCTATATTTTACCTATTGACTCTATTTATCACATGTGGTATACTGGATACAATGATAGCATTACAGAAACCAAATTTTTAGGTTATGCCACATCTAAAGATGGACTTAACTGGACTCGTTATACTGACAACCCTCTTTTTAATGAATCCTGGGTTGAGGATATGCAGGTAATTATAAACGATGGAATATTCTATATGTTTGCTGAAGGCAAAAATGATGTTGCTGAATTGCTGACATCGACTGATGGCATCCATTGGGAGAAAAAGCATGATCTGTATATTCATAATACAACAGGAGGGCTAATTGAAGCTCCTTATGGCACTCCTACGGTTTGGTTTGAAAATGGCAAATGGTATCTATTTTATGAGCGTAATGACACAGGAATATGGTTGGCTGTATCTACAGATTTGAAGCATTGGAAAAATGTGCAAGACGACCCGGTAATATCCATGGGACCTGAAAAATATGATCAGAATGCCGTTGCTATGAACCAAATAATAAAATACAATGGAATGTACTATGCTTACTATCATGCCTCCGCTTTTAATCCCTGGCGTGACTGGACAACAAATATAGCTATGTCACCAGATCTGATCCATTGGAAAAAATACTCAAAAAACCCAATTGTAAGTGGTAATAAATCAAGTGGAATACTTGTAAATGATGGATCCCGGTATAGATTATATACCATGCATCCGGATGTAAATGTATATTTCTCAAATTAATTTATACAAATTCATTATCTTTCTGTTATTAAAAGATCTTGTTTCGCAGGACAGAAGCATCTTTTAAAACAATAGAGGAAACCGAAAATCTATAAGAGAGTAGGAATTCATTCGTAAAAACAACATCATGCCTTATTCAAGACCAAAATTTAAAGAAAAGTACGGAAATTTCATTAATGGAAAATTTGTAGCACCAGTTAGTGGACAATATTTTGACAATCCTTCTCCAATAGACAATTCACATATTGCTAAATACCCACGTTCTCAAAAAGAGGATGTTGAACTGGCAGTGGATGCCGCTAATACAGCAAAGGAATCCTGGGGCAATACTTCTGCAGCTGAAAGAGCTGCATTACTCAATAAAGTTGCTGATATTATAGAAGAAAATCTGGAAGAGTTTGCTTTGGTTGAAACTTGTGATAATGGTAAACCAATTAGAGAGACCTTAGCAGCAGATGTCCCTTTAGCTGTTGATCATTGGAGATATTTTGCAGCAGTGATCAGAGCAGAAGAAGGTTCTGCAACCGAAATAGATGCAAATACTGTATCGTTAATTATAAAAGAGCCTCTCGGTGTGGTTGGACAGATCATTCCTTGGAACTTTCCTCTTTTAATGCTTTCATGGAAATTACCGCCGGCATTAGCAGCTGGTAATTGCGTAGTGTTAAAACCAGCAGAACAAACACCTTCATCAGCCACATTATTAATGGAAAAAATTGCGGATGTATTTCCTCCCGGAGTGGTAAATGTTATACATGGTTTTGGGCCGGAAGCAGGGAAACCATTAGCATCAAGTCCTAAAATAGATAAAGTTGCGTTTACAGGAGAAACCACTACTGGTCAGTTAATTATGCAGTATGCATCTAAAAATCTAAATCCGGTTTCTATGGAATTAGGGGGTAAATCACCAAATATTTTCTTTAATTCTGTGATGGATGAAGATGATGCTTTTTTAGATAAAGCAATAGAGGGAGCTGTTTTATTTGCATTTAATCAAGGTGAGGTTTGCACTTGCCCATCCAGAATTTTAGTACAAGAAGATATTTATGATAAATTTATGGAAAGAGTGATTGCCAGGACAGAAGCTATTGTACAAGACGATCCATATGATGTGAAAACCATGGTAGGAGCTCAGGCCTCTAATGATCAGCAAGAGAAAATACTATCTTATATTAAAATAGGAAAAGAAGAAGGTGCTAAAGTTTTAACAGGTGGAGCATCTTGTAAATTAAGTGGAAATCTAGCGAATGGATATTACATTCAACCAACAATTTTGGAGGGTCATAATAATATGCGGATATTCCAGGAAGAAATTTTCGGACCTGTAGTCTGTGTCACTAAATTTAAAGATGAGGCAGAAGCTATTGAAATCGCAAATGATACACTTTACGGATTAGGTGCAGGTGTCTGGACCAGAGATGCACATCAGTTATATCAAATTCCAAGGGCGATTAAGGCTGGTAGAGTTTGGGTAAATTGTTATCATGTATATCCTGCTCATGCTCCATTTGGCGGTTATAAAAAATCAGGTTTTGGTAGAGAAAATCATTTAATGATGATGAACCATTATCGTCAAACAAAAAATATGCTGATTTCTTATGATAAAAATAAATTAGGATTTTTTTAGTAGATGACTTCACAAATTAAGAGGCTGACTGAAAACGTTTGGCCAGCCTTTTTCATAGATTTATAATATGAAATTTGAAAGAGTTGCAATTACAGACAGAGCAATTGAAATTGTCAGACAACTTAAAGAAAAACACGGCGATCTAATATTCCATCAAAGTGGAGGTTGTTGTGATGGCTCTGCTCCGATGATTTTTGAGGAAGGAGATATGTATTTAGACGATAGTGATATTCTGCTTGGTCAATTAGAAGGAGTAAACTATTATATGAATCAAGACCAATTTGAATATTGGAAACACACACATTTAACCGTCGATATTACTGAAGGCCGAGGCTCAAGTTTTTCTTTGGAAATCCCTCTCGGGTTAAGATTTATTATTCATTCAAGACTTCTGACAGATAAGGAAAATGAAATATTGAATAAATAACTAAATGCCTGTAATGTGATTAAGTCATAACTCTTTACCAAAGGCAAAACCTGAAGAGCAATTAAATATGAGAATCCTCTACTACTTTTAAGGCTGTAATTCAATTTATTTTTACAGAACAAACTAAAAATTCTAAATACTGCCTCTCAGGGATTCTATCTATCAAATTATCTGTTGTTTAGAACTATGTCGTTAAGGGTTAATTATCCATGTAAATTCATCAACAATAACGAATAAATATATTCCTTTCTAAATTATATTTACATATTCAAAAAATAATTATTTAATTTAATCATAATGAGAAAAATTTCAATACTAATAGCAATACTATTTTCATTTAATATTTATGCTCAAAACCGACCTGCCGATGTATATTCTGCCAGGCAAACCGAAGAAAGAGATCAAAAGATCGCCTTTGGTCCATATATTCAGCAAATGAGTACAAAAGATGCCACTATCTGCTGGTCAACTTTGGAAAGTGAGCCTACTATTACCGATAAGGATGGAAATGTTAAAGCCGTAAGAGAATACAAACACCACAAAATTCATTTGGGAAATTTGGAACCGAATACAGAATATTCCTATGATGTTCTGAACGACGGCTCCGATGAAGGCAAGGGCAAACTGACAACCTATCCGGATAAGATCATGCCGTTTAATTTTGTAGCCATTGGAGATACCAGAAACAGGCACGACGTTCATTCCGAAATCCTGGGTAAGATTATGGAAACAAATCCTAAGTTTATCGTCAACTCCGGTGATTTGGTGAGAAATGGTAGAGCCATAGAGGACTGGGAGGCCTTTTTTAAAGTGAGTAAAGAGCTAATGAGAAATACGCCCTACTACCCTGTTTTGGGAAATCATGAAAAAGATTCGCCTTATTACTATGACCTGTTCGATCTGCCAAACAATGAAAGATATTTTTATTTTACTGTTGGGGATGCTCTTTTTATAGTCTTGGACAGTGAAGGAATTCAAATGACCGAACCAAGTTTTGTATCCGATGAGAATAGTGACAAATTTTGGCATGACGCTTATGACGATTACTTCGTTAGCCAAAAAAAATGGCTGGAAAAGGTTTTAGATCTGAACAATGAAGCCGGATTTATTTTTATCTTCCAGCACAAACCATTGTATAGTATCATGAAGAACAGAGTGGAAGAAGCAGAAATAGCACGTGCATTTTGGGGTGATATTTTTGAAAGACATGATGTTCAGGTGTTTCTAAATGGCCATGATCATCACTATCACCACGCCCTGAAAAACAATGTTCATTATATAACTTCAGCAGGTGGTGGCGCACCACTTTATGATTTTGACAGCCCACAACCTGAAACTGTTAAATCCAGTAAGGTGGAGCATTTTGTGAATGTAGAGGTTAAAGAATCGGAGGCTGTTTTACATGTAATTGATATCAACGGAAATGAAATTGATACTATTAAAGTGAAAAGAAGAAACTTAGACTAACTATTCTGGTTAAATATTTTAGCAGATAAATCCTGCTGAACAGTAATTGTATGATATAAATATGACGACAATAATAAAAAAAGAAACCAAAGAAAGACTCTATTCTTTAGATACATTAAGAGGGTTTGATATGTTCTGGATTATTGGAGGGGGTTCCTTATTAGGAGCTCTGGCCAAAGCTACGGAATGGAGCTGGGTAGAAGTTCTTGCCAAGCAAATGCATCATGTGGCCTGGGAAGGCTTCCGATTTGAAGACTTAATATTTCCTCTGTTCATGTTCATCTCGGGAATTGCCATTCCATTCGCTTTAATATCAAGATTGGAAAAAGGAGTTGAAAAATCAGTATTGCATAAAAAAGTCTTTAAAAGAATGGTCTTATTGGTGCTATTCGGACTGATCTATAATGGCGTCTTAAAAAATGGATTCTCAGATCCCCGATATCTAAGCGTTTTATCGCAAATAGGAATTGGCTACTTTTTTGCCTCTGTTATTGTAATAAATACGAAGACCATCAAAGCCCGAATATTTTGGTTGCTCAGCATTATGGCCGGTATAACCATATTACAACTTTTTACTCCGGTTCCCGGATTTGGCGTCGGTGTGCTCACACCTGAAGGAAGTATCAATGCATGGATAGACCAAAAATTACTTCCCGGAAGATTGATCTACGGAACCTACGATCCGGAAGGAATATTATCTATTGTTTCTGCAACTGCCATAACTTTATTCGGATCTTTTGCCGGATTTATTCTTCGGGATAAAACCTACACGCAAAATAAAAAAACAAATTTGCTTTTGATTATTGGAGCCCTTCTTGTTTTACTGGCTTTACTGTTATCACCCGTTTACCCAATAATAAAAAATATATGGACAGTTCCATTTAACATGCTAACTGCTGGAATAAGCTTTCTTCTGATGGCCCTGTTCTATTATATGATCGATGTAAAAAAGTGGAGAAATTGGACACTCTTTTTTAGAGTGATCGGATTAAATTCAATTACCATTTATATGGGACATAGAATATTAGACTCCTGGACTACGGCAGAGTTTTTTCTTGGATTTATAGCTAAACCTATGGGGGATTTTGGTCAGGTAATTATAATACTGGGAAGTATCACTTTTGAATGGTTGATACTCTATTATTTATATAAGAACAAAATATTTTTAAGAGTTTAATAAGCTATTAGATGAAAAGAATCAACTTCCTGTATTTTGTAATTATTTTACTAATGTCCTGCACAAATAGAAAATCTATATCCTATGATCATATAAAAGATACAGAGCAAGTTATAGTATATGCAGGGGAAAACAGATTTGCAGCCTGGCCGGCAAATAACGGAGCATGGCTGATAGACGGAGATGAGATGCTCGTGGGTTTTACAGAGGCTCCTTATGTATTAAAAAAGAAGGAACATAATATTGGTAATCCAATGTCTAGTTGGCTTGCTCGAAGCACAGATGGCGGAGAAAATTGGGAGGCCTTCGATCCTGAGGATTATGTAGGTGATTTTGGAAATCAACCTGATTTAAAAACGCCGGAAGAAACTATTGATTTTGAAGCACCACGATTTGTAATGAGAATTGTGGGTACTGCCTATCATGGTGCCAATGATCCAAGAGGACACTTTTTTTATAGCTATGATGGTGGAATTTCCTGGAAAGGACCTTTTAGTTTTGGAGATCTGCTTCATCATCCCGAGATCAAAAAGTATGGGCTGGGAGAGATCACTCCACGTACGGATTATGTTATTACCGGAAAAAATGAATGTCTTTTCTTTCTATCTGCAAGAGAAAAAGGCAAGTTCGGCACTGACAGACTTTTTTGTCTAAAAACTGTGGATGGCGGAAAAACATTTGATTTTATGGGATGGATCGTAAAACCATACAAAGAAAATGAGATTGCAGAAACAACTTTAGTTTCTTTGTATAACGACGATGGTAAAAACCCATATGCCACCCAATGTCGGGCTGTTATGTCACAAACTTTTAAGTTGCAAAATGGAAAACTGCTTTCTGTTATGCGTCGGAAATATGTTCCTGAAGAAGGAAAACCAAAAAATTGGGTAGATGCTTATGCTTCAATTGATGGAGGAAAAACTTGGAGCTACCAATCTAAAGTTGGAGATGCAGGAGATGGTAATGGCAATCCACCTGCGCTTGGAATTACCGAAGATGGTCGCTTATGCGCTGTATTTGGTGAGCGGGAACATGGAACCATTCAGGTAGCTTATAGCTCAGATGAAGGAAAAACATGGGACGAGCCTATGATTCTGTTAGATGATTTTTGGTCTGAAGACATGGAATATATTGATTTGGGTTATCCTCGTGTTGTCACCCGATCGGATGGAAAAATGGTTGCTATTTTTTATTATTCAACCAAAGAGTCCCTTCATCATATTCATGCAACTATTTGGGATCCGGATTTATGAATATTTAAATAGAAAAACGTGATGAACAAATTTAAATCAATTTTTGCAGTCATCTTCTGTATCCTTGTTTTGTCTGGTTGCTCAAAAACCAGAAAAGATCAATACCCAAATATTGTATTTATCTTAGCCGATGATCTTGGGACAGAAGTGCTGGGTTGTTACGGTGGAACTACCTATAATACTCCTAACATAGATGCCTTAGCCGCATCCGGATTAAAGTTTAATCATTGCTACAGCGCTCCTCTTTGCTCACCTTCAAGAGTGAAACTTCTGACAGGTCGTTATGGATTTAGGACAGGTCAAGAATGGGGAACAATTCCAGCTAACGAGATTACTTTTGGACATTTACTTAAAGTTGCCGGCTATAAAACAGCTTTAGCCGGGAAATGGCAATTGACTTTGTTGAAAGAAGATCCAATCCATGTTGCAAAAATGGGTTTTGAGAAAAGTTCCGTTTTTGGCTGGCACGAAGGACCTCGTTACTATGAACCGTACATCTATGAAAATGGAGAGATCCAATTGGACGTAAAAGATAAATATGGCCCGGATGTTTATTCTGATTATCTGATCGATTTTATTAAACAAAATAAAAATGAACGCTTTTTAGCCTATTATCCAATGTCTCTCCCACATGACATCAGTGATGATCTTCCAACACCTCCACCATTTGGAATGAAGGAAAGATATGAAAGTTATAAGGAAAATGTTGAGTATGTAGATCTTTTGGTTGGAAAGGTGATCCAAACTCTGGATGAATTAGGTATCAGAGAAAAAACACTTGTTATTTTTTCGGGTGATAATGGGACTCCAAATCGTTATATAACAAAATTTGAAAACGGTGAGTATATTCGTGAACCTGTTAATTCTAAAATAGGAGATTCCTTGGTACGAGGAGGTAAAGGTTCGATGACCGATGCCGGAACACATGTTCCTTTGATTGCAAATTGGAAGGGTACAACTCCAAAAGGACAAGTAAATAATGACCTTATAGATTTCAGTGATTTTATGCCAACATTTGTAGAATTAGCGGGAGGAGTATTGCCTGAGGATAGAGCTATTGACGGACACAGTTTTGTACAACAGATCAGAGGTGAAAAAGGAGATCCAAGAAAATGGGTCTATCAAGAATGGCGGGGTAAGGTTTGGATCCGAACCAAAGAATGGAAATTATATGAAAATGGAGATCTCTTTGATATGGTGAACGACCCATATGAAAAATATCCAATTGATCCAGTAAATGAATCATCCAAAAATATTAGAAATCTATTAGCAAAGGAATTAGTAAATTTAAAAAAATAATATTTTATGAAAACTTTAAATAATTTAATAAGTCTGAGTTTATTTTTTTCATTTTTATTAAGCTCCGCACAAGGATCTATAAATGTAAATACGAAGCATCAAAAGCAACCGAACATCATTATTATATTTGCTGATGATCTGGGATATGGTGATCTGTCCTGTTATGGACATCCAACTATTATAACTCCCCATCTTGACAAAATGGCTTCTGAAGGTCAGAAGTGGACAAATTTCTATGTTGCGGCCTCAGTATGCACTCCAAGTCGGGCTGGATTGATCACAGGAAGGTATCCAATACGAAGTGGAATGTGTAGTAACAAATCACGGGTCTTGTTTCCAAATTCAACCGGAGGTTTACCATCCAGTGAAATTACGATCGCTGAACAGCTTAAAAAAGCAGGATACGCAACAGCAGCTGTTGGCAAATGGCATTTGGGTCATCTTAAACCCTATCTCCCCACCAATAATGGTTTTGATTCGTATTTTGGCATACCCTATAGCAATGATATGGATCGAAAAAATGCGGAGGGATTATCAAGAAAAGACATATTCTGGAACGCAAAGATCAAATATTTTGATGTACCCATTTTAAAAGATGAAGTGGAAATTGAACGCCCTGCAAACCAACATACACTGACCAAAAGGTATAACGAGGCAGCCGTGAAATTTATTAAAGAAAACAAAGATAGTCCCTTCTTCTTATACCTCGCTCATAATCTGCCACATGTTCCTTTATTTGCTTCTAAAGATTTTATTGGAAAATCAAAAAGAGGGTTGTACGGGGATGTCTTACAGGAAATTGATCATGGTGTAGGAGAAATAATAAAAACCCTTAAAGAAATGGGGATTGATAAAAACACTCTGGTTGTATTCACATCCGATAACGGACCATGGTTAGCATATGATGATCATGGAGGCTCGGCGGGTCTTTTACATGATGGTAAGGGAACCACATGGGAAGGTGGAATGCGGGTTCCGGGAGTATTTTGGTGGCCGGGAAAATTAAAGCCGGGAACCGTTACAGATATAGGATCAACACTTGACCTTTTCACTACCGCGAGTTATTTGGCAGATATACCGCTTCCATCTGACAGGATCATTGATGGTAAAGACCTGACACCCGTATTGTTTGGTTCAAATAATTCTGAAAGGGATAATATTATTTATTATCGGGGACAAACAATATATGCAGCTAGGAAAGGTGCTTATAAATTACATTATATTACACAAACTGCCTATGTAAAAGACACCAAAAAAACAGTTCAAAAACCACCCTTATTATTCAATGTAGAGATGGACCCATCGGAGAAATACAATATTGCGAAGGTGCATCCTGAAATAATTACAGAGATCAATAAGACGGTTGAATTGCATAAAGCAGGGGTGAAACCCGTAAAAGACCAATTAGCAGAACGTATCAATTGAAGTTAAACATTATAATAATAGATAAACAATAAGTATGAAAAAATTATTTTTTAAAGTATCGGCAATATTAATTCTATTCGTATTAACAAGTTATACCGCAACAGAGAATGTCGTCAAAACCAAAAATATAGTCGGAACCTGGGAATATACTGTTCCTGATGCACCTTCCCAGTATCAAAAAGGTGCTATTATCTTTGAAGCTAAGGAAGAGGAATTAACAGGATATTTTTTAATTGATGGATTTAAGGCGCAACTTAGGAATCTAAAATCACTAAAGCGTAACGTAACGTTTGAAGCCTATATTCAGGGAGTGACAGTTTCTTTCGATCTGACTTTTAAAAAGAAATCATTCTTAGGATCAGCTACCTACTCTGAGGGTACTCTAGATATTTCCGGACGTAAAAAATTGGATTAGTGAAAAAAATAAATTTACTTTTTTTTGTTATTATTTTATTACTGGCTTGTTCAAATAACAAACCGGCAAAGGTAATTATTGAACCCTGGACTGATGCACAGTGGATTGCCTTGGAAAAAATAGACGACAGCTTAAGGGTAGTGCCGGGCATTCATGGCTTCAAAAAAAGTCTTAAAAATAAATACACTCAACGATCCAAGGTGCCATTATTCCGAAAGGAATTTAAAGTAAACAAATCTATAGAGAATGCTACTATCAATATTAGTGGACTTGGACATTATGAATTGTATATCAATGGGACTAAGGTTGGGGATAGATTTCTTTCTCCAGGATGGAGTTTCTATCAAAAGCATAACTTATACAATAAATACAACATAACAGATCTTCTTAAAAAAGGAGAAAATTCTCTTGGTGCAATTGTAGGAAATGGATTTTATAATGTCAATAATGAACGGTACCGTAAATTGGTAATTGCTTATGGCTACCCCAAACTTATATTTAATATAACTATCAAATATAGTGATGGCAGCATCAAAAATATTGTTTCGGATGACCATTGCAAGGTAAGCCCTTCACCAATTATATTCAGTAGTATTTTTGGAGGAGAAGATTACGATGCCCGATTAGAACAAGAGAATTGGAGTGCTGCAGGCTTTGATGATTCGAAATGGGAAACTCCTGTGATAATCAGTGATTCTACAAATAAACTTATTCTTGAAAAAGATTTTCCTCTTAAGGTGATGCAAGAATTTGAAGTTCAAACAATTTCAAAATCCAAAACTGGTAGGACTATCTACGACTTCGGACAAAATGCGTCGGGAATTATCTCATTAAAAGTAAAAGGAAATAGAGGTACTCATATTCGAATTCGGCCCGATGAACTCCTTAATAAAGATGGAGATGTTACACAAAAAAGTGGTGGTGGTCCCTACGAATTTAATTATATTTTAAGCGGAGAAGGTATAGAAGAGTGGCAACCTAGGTTTACCTATTACGGTTTTAGATATGCAGAAATAGAGATCATTGAACCTGAAGATGCTACAAAAAAGACAGAGGTTCGGGAACTTAAAATGCTTCATACCCGCAACTCTTCACCAACTGTTGGTGAATTCAACTGCTCTGATACACTTTTTAATCAAATTTTTGAATTGATCAATTGGGGCATCAAGAGCAATATGGCGAGTGTAGCTACGGATTGTCCACATCGTGAAAAGCTAGGCTGGTTGGAACAAACCTATCTAATCGGTCCATCGATGCATTATAATTATGATATTCATGCGTTATACAGCAAAATTGTCGATGATATGATAGATTCGCAACTTGATAACGGTTTGGTACCGGATATTGCTCCAGAATATGTTGCATTTACAAAAGGATTTAGAGATTCACCCGAATGGGGAAGTGCATCGGTTATCATTCCATGGCAATTGTATAAATGGTATGGAGACGAGCAAATATTGAAAAAAGCATATCCAATGATGAAGCGATATGTCAACTATTTACAAGGAAAGTCACAAGGCAATCTTCTTGATCACGGATTAGGCGACTGGTTTGATCTTGGACCAAAACGGCCGGGTGAGGCACAACTGACACCAAAAACAGTTACCGCAACGTCTATCTACTATTATGATTTACAACTAATTGCAAAAACTGCTAAAAAGTTGGGGTTTGAAAAGGATTTAAATAAGTACACCAAGCTCGCTGAAAAAGTGAGAACCGCTTTACTTGAAAAGTATTATGATCAAAAATCAGGAGTTTTTTCTACCGGAAGTCAGACCGCTTATGCCATGTCACTCTATACCGGTATCATCCCGGAAGCTGAAAAGGAAAAAGTTTTTAATAATTTAATAGAATCCATTATAAATAATGATTATGCCCTGACATCAGGAGATATAGGATATCATTTTCTCGTTCGTGTTTTAAGTGAAAATGGCCGGTCGGATGTTCTATATAAAATGAACAATAGAAGCGACAGACCGGGATATGGATATCAATTAAAAAAAGGAGCTACGGCCTTAACAGAAAGTTGGGCCGCTTTAACAAATGTTTCTAACAATCATATGATGCTCGGTCATTTGATGGAATGGTTCTATTCGGGGCTTGGCGGGATTTATCAGGACGAAAATTCGGTAGCATATAGAGAGATCATTATAGCACCAAAACCGGTTGGAAATATTAAATGGGTGAATTGTTCCTATAATTCTCAAAAAGGGCTTATTTCATCGAAATGGAAAATTGATAAGAACAAATTCACTTTGAACATTGAGATACCAAAAGATGCTGTTGCAAAGATTGTTATTCCGGAAATTTTTAAGACTTCATCCTTAATTATTAAGGATCTGAATACTCAAAATAAGGTAGATGTAATAAACGATGAGGGTATATTTAAATTAGACTCCGGGGCTTATGAGATCGTTGCCTTAAAAAAATAACACGTAGACATTTTAATATTATGAAAATAATAAAATTTAAATTTATGAAACATCCATTACAAAAAATGGGATTACTTTTGGTAACCATGCTCTTATCAATTACCTATTCTTATGGTCAGAATATCAAATTAATGACCTATAATATTCGTATGGACAACCCTAAGGATGGGGAAAATGCCTGGCCAAACAGGAAAGATAATTTTGTTAACCAGATCCTTTTCTATGCACCTGATGTACTTGGTATCCAGGAAGGATTGGAACATCAGGTCCTTTTTTTGGATAGCCATTTGAAAACCTATAAATATGTGGGTATTGGCAGGGGAGATGCCAAAGAAAATGGAGTAGGAGAATATTCCGCCATTTTTTACAATATTCAAAACTTCAAAGAACAGATGAGCGGAACCTTCTGGCTCTCTGAAACACCTGATAAACCTTCAAGAGGATGGGATGCTTCACTCAATCGAATCTGTACTTATATTTTATTGAAGAATAAGGAATCCGGTCAAAAATTCTGGGTTTTCAATACGCATTTTGATCATCGCGGAGTGGAAGCACGCAAAAGATCTACAGAGTTGATCATAAAAAAAATAGAAGCCATCAATAAGGATAAACTCCCTGTGTTTTTGATGGGTGATTTTAATCTGCAACCCGAAGAAGAACCTATTCAATTTTTAGCGAAGCAGTTAAATGATTCTAAAGCAATCAGTCAACTGCCACCTTACGGGCCTATAGGCACATACAACGGATTTGATGCCTGTAAAAACGTCAATAAAAGAATTGATTATGTTTTTGCCAGTAAAGATAATATCACAATAAAAAAATACGGCGTATTGGCAGATGTAAATGATGTGAAATACCCATCAGATCATTTTCCGGTTTTTATTGAAGCTGAAATAAAGAAATAAAATTCTATGAAAAATCTATATCTATTTATTATTATTTTGATTTCAGTTTCGTGTGTTGCGCAACAGAAAATTACACAAGTAGAGATTTTTCCAACCCAAAAGGAACATGCCCATGGTGCGACTATTGTTGAACTTCCAAACGGAGATATGTTAGCCGCATGGTTTCAAGGCTATGGCGAACGCTGGGCGGATGACGTTAAAATTCTCGGATCTCGCCTTTTAAAAGGAGAAGAGAACTGGAGCAAACCATTTTTAATGGCTGACGTTCCTGATTTTCCGGATATAAATCCTGTTCTTTTTATCGATCAGCAAAAAACACTTTGGCTGGTCTGGTATACGGTTATTGCAAATCAATGGTCCACCTCCCTGCCAAAATACCGTATCAGCACAAATTATATGCAAAAAAGCGGTGCTCCGAAATGGGATTGGCAAGATGTAATTCATTTTAAACCGGGTGACAAAGCGGAAAGAGGCATACAGCCCAATGATAAATTTGTCAGATCGGTTGAAGAACAGGTCAATGCACAACGGGAAACTTTAAAAAGGTACGGCATTGGAGAAGAACAATTAAAAATAGTTGACCAATATGCTGAGAAAATAATAGAGAAATCCAGGGGTGAAGATATGATCGAGAGCGGTCAGATATCTCTTGAAGACGGTTCCAAAGAACGTGCGGAACTTGGCTATCCGTATTTCAGAAGAATGGGATGGCAGACAAAGAATAAACCTGTTTTTGTTGGTGATCGAATCATAATCCCATATTATTCCGATGGCTTTGGATTTTCGATCATGGTACTAACAGATGATTTTGGAAAAACATGGCAATTCAGTGATCCATTGGTGGGAGCCGGAAACATTCAACCTTCCATGGCAATAAAAAAAGATGGTACCATCGTAGCGTATATGCGTGATAACGGACCTCAACCAAAACGTCATATGGTGAGTGAATCAAAAGACAATGGAATGACCTGGAGTTTGGTAACCGATTCTGAATTGGTTAATGAAGGCTCAGGTTCTGATATTGTTACACTGACTAACGGACATTGGATAATTGCTTATAACGATGCTGAAGATGGAAGATATACATTGGCTGTTTCACTTTCTGAAGATGAAGGGGAGACCTGGAAATATAAACGCCATATAGAGCTCGATCTGAATGAAGATGTTAAGAAGAGGAATAAATACTCCTATCCCTCGATAATTCAAGGTAAAGATGGAATGATACACGTTGTTTATAGTTATCACAAATACAATACTTTACCTTATGATGATGATACAATTAAGTATATCCGATTTTCGGAAGAGTGGATCAAAGAAGGTGACAAATAATTAAGATGAAAAAAATAGCTTTAATATTTACTATTCCGATCCTTTTGTCAGGTTCAATTTCCGCTAATAACTCTGGTTTAAATTATAATGGAAATCACGTCATCAACGATACATTAAATAATCCTGAAGCGATTGATATAGGATCCCGATTAGAGTTGTTTACAGATTATTATTTAATAGATAAGTTAGATAATACCTCTCTAAAACTTCATGAACCAATAGATAAAGGGCTTGTACTTAAATTTGATAAGCCATGGGAAGGGCCGTTTTCCGGATATTGCACAGTAATAAAGGATGAAGATTTATTTAGGTTGTACTACAGGGGTTTGCCGACGGCAGGAAAGGATGGCAGAACTGATGAACATACCTGTTACGCAGAATCAAAAGATGGCATTCATTGGAATAAACCAGACTTAAAAATTCACGAGGTAAATGGCACTTTAAATAATAATGTCATACTATCAAATGTTGCTCCGGTTACTCATAATTTTAGTCCTTTTTTGGATACCCGAAAAGGGATAGACCCAAAGCATAAATTTAAAGCCCTTGGCGGAATTTCAAAAAGTGGTTTGATCGCTTATGTATCAGAGGATGGCATCCATTGGAACCTTTTAAAAAAACCCGTATTCACAGCAGAAGGAAGTGCATTTGATTCGCAAAATGTTTCTTTTTGGTCAGAGGAAGAACAAATCTATGTTTGCTACTTTAGAACCTGGACAAAGGAAGATTATAAGGGCTATAGATCGGTTAGCCGAACCACTTCAAAAGATTTTACTAACTGGTCAGATCCGGTGCAAATGAAATTTGGAGATACACCTCTTGAACAGCTTTACACCAATCAAACATCACCTTATTATCGGGCACCACATATTTATATTTCTATTGCGGCAAGGTTTATGCCTCATCGTCAGGTGATTTCTGAAGAAGAAGCCATAAAATTGGATGTAAATCCAAAATATTTTAAAGACTGCTCTGATGCAGTATTGATGACCACACGAGGTGGAAATGAATATGACAGAACTTTTATGGAAAGTTTTATTCGTCCGGGTATAGGTCTGCAAAACTGGGTATCTCGTTCTAATTATCCGGCGCTTAACATTGTCCAAACAAGCCCTTCGGAAATGTCCGTGTATGTAAATCAGGACTACGCGCAGCCAACAGCCTATTTAAACCGTTATGCATTACGTATTGATGGATTTACATCGGTACATGCACCGTACAACGGGGGAGAAATGCTTACAAAACCTATTCGTTTTTCAGGAAATCAATTATTGATCAATTTTTCAACTTCTGCGGCCGGTTTTGTGAAAGTTGAAATTCTCGATTTAGAAGGAAATGAAATAAAAGGGTTTGAATTGGAAAATTCAAAAGAGATCATCGGAAATGAAATAGAAAAGGCAGTTACCTGGAAAGGAAATCCCGATTTAAGTGAATTAAATGATAAACCGGTTAGACTCCGATTTGTAATGAAAGATGCTGATTTATATAGTATTATGTTTAAATAATCAAATAAATTATACTTGAAACAATATGAAAAACTTGGCATCAAAATATAGCTCTAAAAAAACTTCACGACGTGATTTTGTAAAACAGGGGGGTATTGCTGCTCTTGGTCTTTCCCTTTCATCCAATGACGTTTTCGGATTTTCCAGCAATGATAAAAAACTTAGAATAGGAATTGTTGGTGGTAGATTTGGCACTCAATTTCAGTTTCATGAGCATCCTGATTGCATTGTTGAAGCGGTGAGTGATTTACGAATAGAAAGACGTAATAAATTAATGGAAGTGTATCGTTGCACCAAATCCTATGAGTCTTTGGAACTCTTAGTGAAAGACAAAAATATTGATGCTGTAGGTGTGTTTACAGAAGGGCCTAACCATGTTAAACATGTGTTGGAATGTCTGAATCATGGCAAACATGTTCTTTGTGCTGTTCCTGCTGTTTGGGGATCGGTTGAAGAAGCTGAAATTTTATTTGAAGCCGTAAAAAGATCAGGCCTGACCTATATGATGGCAGAAACAAGTTATTATCAGCAACATACAATATCAGCAAGGAAATTTTATCAGGGCGGGAAATTTGGAGATCTCTACTATTGCGAATCAGAATATCAACATCCGGGACTGGAGAGCATCTATTTTGAAAATGGCAAACGAACCTGGCGTTATGGTGTTGCACCCATGCACTATCCAACACATTGTACAGCGCATTTAATCGGCGTAACCGGTGAGCGCTTACTCCAGGTAACCTGTAACGGTTGGGGCGATGATGATCCGATCCTTAAGGACAATCCGTATAACAACCCTTTTTGGAATGAGTCGGCAATGTTTACCACTGACAAAGGAAATTCCTTTCGGGTAAATGTCTGGTGGAAGGGTGCCCATTTAGGGTGTGAAAGGGCAGATTGGATTGGCGATCAGATGAGTTTTTACTCAGCCAATCCTCTGGGGCTTGGTCCTATGATAGTTTATGGAACTGAGCAGTTAGGAAAAGATGATGCCGGTTTTACCAGAAGCAAAGGAAGAAAAGAAGCATATCAACAACCAAATTGGTGGGCAACTGACATGTTACCGGAACCTTTACAGCATGAAAGCCACCATCATGGTTCTCATACTTTTATAACCCATGAATTTGTCACTGCTTGTCTTCAAAACAGAAGACCTACGGTAGATATTCATGAAGCGTTAGCTTATACGGTACCTGGAATTATTGCGCATGAATCTGCCCTAAGAGGAGGAGAACAATTGACAATACCGCAATTTGATTAAAAATGGAAATTAAAATGAAAACTACAGTTCTTGACGGATACACATTAAACCCGGGAGATCTAAGCTGGGAAGGATTAGAAAAATTAGGAAAACTAACTATATATGATAGAACGGCATATAATGATCAAGATATTATTGAAGCCATTGGTGATGCTGAAATAATATTCACCAATAAAACACCTTTATCTAAAAAGGTGCTGAAAAATGTTCCTTCAGTAAAATATATTGGCGTCTTGGCTACAGGATTTAATATAGTTGATGTGGATACAGCAAAGGAATTAGGAATGGTGGTAACAAATGTACCAAGTTATAGTACAATAGCAGTTGCTCAAATGACTCTTGCCCTACTCCTGGAAATGTGTCATCATGTAGGAGATCATAATCATGCGGTAAAAAAAGGAGAATGGACCAATAGTAAAGATTTTAGTTTTTGGAATACTCCCTTAATTGAATTGCAAGGCAAAACTCTGGGAATCATTGGGTTTGGACGAATTGGTCAGGCCACAGCTAAATTAGCCCAAGCATTTGGGATGAATATTTTGACAACCGGTAGTCGAAAAAGATCGGAGTTAGAAACTGATACTTGTAAATATACCACTCTTGATGAACTCTTAAAAGCGTCAGATGTAATTAGTTTGCATTGTCCTCTCACCAAAGAAACAGAGGGTATTATCAATAAGAACAATATTTCAAAAATGAAGGATGGGGTGATGATCATCAATACAGCAAGAGGGCCTCTGGTGATTGAAAAAGATCTAAAAGAAGCCTTGAATAGTGGTAAGGTTGCCGGCGCGGCGGTTGATGTGGTTTCCGGTGAACCTATTAGTAAGGAAAATGTATTATTAAAAGCTAAGAACTGTGTTATTACTCCCCATATTGCATGGGCTCCCTTAGAATCAAGATCTCGATTAATGAAAATTGCAGTGGAGAATTTAGAAGCTTTCTTACGAGGGAAAGCTGTTAATGTTGTGAATTCATAAATTAGCGTGATGGAACGATGGAACGATGAAACGATGGAATGACAGAACGAATGGACGATGGAACGATTATGTTAATTCAAAATCAATGAAGTATTAAAATAACAGTAAAATTGTGAAAATAATTGACTTAAATATGAAACAATATGTCTAAGAATCTTCTGGAAAAACTAAAACGCGGTGAAAACATATATGGAACATGTATTGTTTCTACTTCTCCTATTTGGTCAAAGTCGGTGAAAAATTCCGGAATCGATTTTGTCTTTCTCGACACAGAACATATTCCTATGGATCGTACCGAATTAACAGTTTTATGCCAGGTTTA
>PVMS01052612.1_pt1 | contig 39114 bp, 32 predicted proteins | sample 1853461 | NCBI WGS metagenome assembly PVMS01 (sample SAMN08582032, study PRJNA380276) | Marine sediment metagenome, whole genome shotgun sequencing project. | isolation source: ocean sediment barecode stripped | collected 2017
CAATCCAATTATTGTAAGCGGATTTGCCTATGGCATAGATATTAGCGCTCACAAATCTGCACTAAAGAATTCACTTCAAACCATAGGTATCTTAGCCCATGGATTTGAAGAGATATACCCTAAATCGCATAAAAAATATGTGGCCAACATCGTTGAAAATGGTGGATTCATTACTGATTTTTGGCATAGTGATGAATTGCAGCGTGAAAATTTTTTAAAACGTAACCGAATTGTCGCAGGAATTTCTGAAGCTACTATTATTATTGAATCTGCTGAAAAAGGAGGCTCTTTGGTCACCGCTGATATTGCAAATTCTTACAGTAGAGATGTTTTTGCAGTTCCTGGAAGGATCACAGATATATACAGCAAAGGTTGTAACGATTTGATAAAAAGAAATAAGGCAGCTATTTTAACTTCTGCGAATGATCTGATTGAAATGCTGAACTGGCAACTTGAGCCTAAAAAAGCGGTTACTATACAAAAGCAATTATTTGTAGAACTTACTGATAGTGAGAAGACTGTATATGATTTTTTACTGATAAATGGAAAAGAATTATTAGACATGATTTCACTGAATTGTAAGTTGTCAATTCGTCAGACAATTACAATTTTGTTCAATTTAGAGATGAAGGGAGTAGTAAAACCTTTGCCGGGAAAACTCTTTGAAGCCGTTTAAAAATTGATTTTAATTTTAGTTTCCCATTCATCTAAAAACTCATGGAGTTCTTTCACAAACTGTGCTGATTGTTGAAATCTGTTTATGGTACAATGTATAATAATTTTATATTGTTCAGGAGGAAAGCCTGTTGTAATTGTCCAGGATAAGGCATTTGGACAATCGAGTAATGCAAAGCGCACACCACCCTTTATCTTGTTGTAACTAATTAAGAATTCTCCCCAAAGCGTAACACCTATAAAGTTCGAATTCTTCTTTTCAAGAAACAACATAGTTTCGGTAAAATAATCCACTGTTAAAGGATGAATTTTCTCTTGAATTGTTATTGCTGTTGTTTTTTTTTCTATAATTCTGAAAAATTCCATAATTAATATTTTCGGGATTGAACACTTTCAATTACCACGGTTGTTATTATTAGAACCCCCCCAATCAAGGTGTTTTCTGCTGGGATTTCACTTAAAAAAAGCATTCCAAATAAAATACCATACACTGGCTGTATACTGCTCATAATACTTGCAGTACTTATACTGAAATTTTTAAAACTTAATACAAAAAGCGTATGCCCGATAGCTGTGGTTAGCAATGCCAACGTGATCAAGGCTTGCCAATCGTTCGTTGTTGGGTTTGAATCAAAAAAGAAAAGTACAGGCCATAATACCAATGAAACGATCACCAATTGATAAAACATTATCATTGAACCGTGATAATGGGCAATATTTTTTTTAGATAAGATATTTCTAAGAGCATAAAATAATGATGAAATTAAACCAAAAGCAACTCCTTTTGTATCGTTGTTACTTAAATTTAATTCCGGTGTTAAAAAATAGATTCCAATTAGTACGAGCATTCCTAAAACGAGATGTTTGATATTCAAGTTTGTTTTAAAAAAAAGAGGCTCTAAAAGTGCTGTAACCACCGGGTATGTGAACAGGGAAAGCATAGCGATAGCTACATTTGAAAGATGTAAGGCGTAAAAATATGTAATCCAATGGGCTCCTAAAAAGAGGCCGCTAAGAATAAATGATTTCCAATCCCTTCTGTTTAAAATTTTTAAATCAATTTTTCTATACCAACAAAAAACTCCTAAAAACAATGCGGCAAATACGCAACGCCACCAAATAGTAATAGGAGGAGGCATTGAAATATATCTTCCCAAAACACCAGAAGTACTAATAAAAAGTACGGCTAAATTAAGTTCTGCTATATCTTGTAGGTTTTTGTTTTTCATCTGTTCATAAAATAATGCTTAACGTTTTTAAAGGATATATTATTATTTTATTAAATTTTTCTAAGCATTTCCAGAGCTTTATTAACAGAAGTGATATTTTCAAAAGTCAGTAATAAACGCAATCCGCTTTTGGTTTCCTTTTCTTTCATGGTGCAAATTTCAGTATTGAGCTGTACAAAACGCAAAACTTTAGTGAATACAGAAGTTTGATAATAGGAGCTTTCTTGGTCAGATACAAAATAACCGATTATTTTGGATTGTTTTAAAATAAGTCGTTCAAATCCCAAATGTTTGGCAATCCATTTAATGCGAACACTGTTTAATAAATCTACAACCTGAGTCGGGAAATCACCAAAACGGTCAATCAATTCAGACTCAAAGGTTAATAATTCTTTTTCTGATTTAAGGGTACTTAATTTATTGTATAAATTCAAGCGCTCTGAAATTATATTGATATAATCATCGGGGAATAAAATTTCAAAATCAGTATCGATTTGAATTTCTTTCACATATTCTTTTGGTTTGTCTGAAGCGTCCTTGTACAATTCTTTGAACTCATTTTCTTTCAATTCTTCAATGGCTTCATTCAATATTTTCTGATAGGTTTCAAAGCCCATGTCGTTAATGAATCCACTTTGTTCGCCACCTAATAAATCTCCGGCTCCACGAATTTCCAGATCTTTCATAGCAATGTTTATTCCGCTTCCCAGATCAGAAAATTGCGCTATGGTTTGTATTCTTTTTCTGGCGTCATCAGTCATCATATGATAAGGAGGAGTTATAAAATAACAAAATGCCTTTTTATTAGAACGGCCAACCCTACCACGCATTTGATGCAAATCGGACAAGCCAAAATTATTGGCGTTATTGATAAAAATAGTATTTGCGTTTGGTATATCTAAACCACTTTCAACAATAGTGGTTGAGACTAATACATCAAATTCATTATTGATAAATGAAAGCATAAGGTGCTCTAGCTTTCTGCCTAGCATCTGCCCGTGTCCTATACCAATTTTTGCGTCGGGGACTAAGCGTTGTAACATACCTGCAACCTCTTTAATATTTTCAATTCTATTGTGTATAAAAAAGACTTGCCCTCCACGCTGAATTTCATATCGAATAGCATCACGCACCAATTCTTCATTGAATCGAACGACATTACTTTCAATTGGATGACGATTTGGCGGAGGGGTATTTATAACCGATAAATCTCTCGCCGCCATTAATGAGAACTGTAATGTTCGCGGTATTGGAGTTGCAGTCAATGTTAAAGTATCAATATTTTCCTTTAGAGTTTTCAATTTATCTTTTACAGCTACTCCAAATTTTTGTTCTTCGTCAACAATAAGCAATCCTAAATTTTTATATTTTATTACAGGGTTTACAAGTTGATGGGTTCCTATAACAATATCAATAGATCCGTCAGCCAATCCTGCTAAAATATCCCTGCGTTGTTTCGTGGTTCTAAACCTGTTTAAATAATCGATAACAACGGGAAAATCTTTTAAGCGTTCGCTTAAAGTTTTGAAATGTTGAAAAGCCAAGATAGTAGTTGGTACTAGAATTGCAACTTGTTTTCCATTATCTACAGCTTTAAAAGCAGCTCTGATAGCCACCTCAGTTTTTCCAAATCCAACATCGCCACAGACCAATCGATCCATAGGTTGTTCACTTTCCATATCCCTTTTAATATCTTGTGTTGATGAAAATTGATCTGGAGTATCTTCATATAAAAAGCTAGCTTCTAACTCGTGTTGTAAATAACTGTCGGGGTGATATTGAAATCCGTTTTGCATTTTGCGCTTTGCGTACAATTCTATAAGATTGTAAGCAATGTGTTTAATACGAGCTTTAGTTTTTTGTTTTAATTTTTTCCAGGCTCCGGAGCCTAATTTATATAATTTAGGAGCTTTACCATCCTTGCTGCTATATTTTGAAATTTTATGAAGAGAGTGAATACTGATGTATAAAATATCTCTATCTCCATAAATTAATTTAATAGCTTCTTGTTTTTTCCCTTCAACGTCAATTTTTTGAAGGCCGCCAAATTTACCAATACCATGATCTATGTGTGTAACGTAATCTCCAATTTTAAGATTTGTTAGTTCTTTTAATGTGATGGATTGCTTTTTAGCGTATCCATTTTTAAGCCGGAATTTATGATAACGTTCAAAAATTTGATGATCGGTATAACAAACTAATTTATTATCTACATCAATAAACCCCTGATATAAAGGAAAAACAATTGTTTTATATGTTATATCCTGCTCAACATCGTTAAAAATATCATGAAAACGATCAGCTTGTTTTTGTGAATCACAAAACAGGTAATTTTTAAATCCATCCTGAGTGTTTTTTTGCAAATTTTCAATAAGCAAATCGAATTTTTTGTTAAATGATGGTTGAGGTCTTGTGTTGAAAATAATTTGAACCGGATTGGTTTTATTAGGAATCCTATTAAAAGATGTTGAATCAGATTCAGTGTGACCTCTCATCAAAATTTTGACCAATGAAAACCCTTCCAATTGACTTTTTATAAGTGTACCATTACAAAACAACGCGCCGGGTTTGGCATGAATTAAGGGCGAAGATAAATCGTTAAAAGTCTCTTTTGCCTTCTTAAAAAAGCGATCCAATCTGTTTGAAAAGAGGTCAACATCTTTAACAAAAACAACTGTTTTTGAGGAAATGTATTTTAGAAAACTCTCTCGCTTTTCATCTAATGCTTTGTTTTCAACATTAGGCATAATACTTATTTTGGCTAGTTTTTCGGTTGATAATTGAGTTTCAACATCAAAAGCCCGAATGCTATCGACCTCATCACCAAAAAACTCAATACGATAAGGTTCATCATGGGAAAAAGAGAAAACATCTATAATACCACCACGCACAGAAAACTCTCCGGGTTCTGTCACAAAATCTACTCTGTTGAAGTTATATTCAAACAACACTTCATTTACAAAATCTAAGCTTAAACGGTCTTTTAAATTTACTTTTAATGTATTTCTGTTCAATTCGGCTTTTGTCACTACTTGTTCAAACAAGGCATCCGAATAGGATACAATCAGGGCCGGTTTTTTACGTGAATTTATTCGGTTTAAAACTTCTGATCGCAATAAAACATTGGCATTATCGGTTTCTTCGATTTGATAAGGTCTTCGATAAGAACCCGGGTAAAAAAGTACATCTTTGTCGTTTAAAAGTTGTTCCAAATCGTTTAAATAATAGGCGGCTTCTTCCTTATCATTTAAGATAAAAAGAAATGGTTTTTCAGCTATTTTAAAACTTTCTGAAATAAGAAAAGACAATGAAGATCCAACCAAATTCGTAATTTGAAATCGGGAATTTTCTTTTGACAACAACTGAGCAATTTGTTTTTTTTGAACAATCTGCTCATAGATTTTAATGATATTTTGTTTGCTCAAAAGGTGCAAATTTTGCCAAAGGTAGCATTTTATAAAAAAAAGAAAAATATTCAGGAATAATTCTTAATTTTATATGAATTAAAATTATTGATTTATGGCTATTTCAGATTTATATCCTACAGGCCTTCACGAACAGAATATAGGACATTTTGCCACTATTGTAAGATTGGCTTTGCTTGATAATAAAATTGATGAGAATGAGTACAAACTGTTAAAAAGATTAGCTAAGAGACTCGATATTTCAAAAACAGAATATAAATCAATTTTAAAAAACCCTGAAGAATATCCTGTAACCTCATCGGTCAGCTATGATGAACGTTTAGAGCGTCTTTACGATTTAACCAAAATGATGTTCATTGATAAAAACCCAACGATTGACAAGGCTACTATCATGGATAGGATCGCTGTTGGTTTGGGATTTCCTGTTGAAAATGTTAGGGAGGTAGTTAAAGCAGCGATGAATTTCTTTTTGAAAGAACCAGATATTGAAGATTTTAAAGCTGTTATTAAGAAAGCAAATCTTAGGAAGAAACAATAGAAATTTTTTTAATTTGTTTTTAACCAAAAATTTATTCACTTCATATTCGTTTAAATAAAAACAATTTTTCCCAATAACTATGATCAAATTATTAAGTAAAAAGAGCTCTTTTTGTTTATTGATTTATTTATTTGTTGCCCACAATATATTTTCTCAAAATGAAAGCAATAAATGGGTAATAGGTATAGGAATGAATTATGTAGATTATTTTCCAACCTACGCGCCAAATACAGGAAATACAGCGGGATTTCTGAATGAATTTTTTAACATTGAAGATCATTGGAATATTTCCGGGCCACAATTTATTATTAATAGATATTTGATAAAAAGGCTATCCTTAGATGGACTGATTTCCAGAAATAATATTTCTAAATATGGGGATGTTACGATTGAAAAAAAAAATTATATAGGTTTTGACCTTAACTTGCGTTATAATTTTATAGACACTTCCAAAGAATTTACACTATTTTTACTTGGAGGAGGAGGTTATACCTCTGCTTTGAATAGTGGTGGGACTATTAATTTTGGAGGCGGATTGAATTATTGGTTTAATAATGTAATCGGTATAAATGCCCAAGGGCTATATAAACACAGTTCTTCTAAACACAAATTAGCGCCCCACTTTTATTCGGCAATAAGTTTAGTTTTCAAGCTAAAAAGCAGAAAGATCTTTATTTGGAGAAATGACCAATAAAACAAAATTCAAAAATTATTAAATTACTAACTTTCATTATAATTTTTTAAAGTGCAAAACTCAAATTCTTTTCAAGTTTATAATGCTTCTGCCGGAAGCGGTAAAACCTTCACATTGGTTAAGGAATATTTAAAAATCCTTTTAATCAGTGATAACGCCTACAAATTTCAACAAATTTTAGCAGTAACGTTTACCAATAAGGCTGCTGGTGAAATGAAAGAACGCGTTATTGAAAATCTCCATAAGTTTTCAAAAAAGAGAACAAATGATATGCTCCCAATAATTTGTAAAGAAGCCAATTTAAAGGAATCAATAATTTTTAGCAGGTCACAAAACATTTTAAATGCACTTTTTCATAATTATTCAGCGTTTAGCATTACCACAATAGACAGTTTTACCCATAAATTAATACGCACATTTGCGTACGATCTGGGATTACCCTTGAGTTTTGAGGTTGAAATGGATGCCGAGAGCCTGTTGAACGAAGCCGTTGATGTAGTAATCTCTAAAATTGGGGACAATAAGGAATTAACTGATTTGTTGGTAAATTATTCCATTCAAAAGTTAGAAGACGATAAAGCATGGGATATTTCTAAAGAGCTTAAATCGTTTGCAAAAATTATTTTAAATGAAAATCATGCTGCACATTTAAAATTACTCCATGAAACTTCAATAAATGATTTTAGATCATTGAAAGAAAAACTCCAAAAAGAGAATAAAATAATTGAGAAAAAATTTGCACACATTGGTGTCGAAGCAATAAATATTATTGAGAAATGTGATATCGTAATTAGTGATTTTGCTTATTCCGGGGAGCTCCCCAAACACTTTATGAAACTTCAAAGGATTAAGCAGTTAAAATTCGGAGATTTGAAATTTGAGGGTAGGTTAAATATAACAATAGAAGAAAGTAAAAATTTCTATTCAGGAAAATGCAGCATTGCTTCGAAGCAAATTATTGAAGAGATTAAAGCAGATTTAGAGAAGCATTATAAGAATTCAAAGAGGTTGTATAATCAGAGTTATGCCAAATATGTTTTAAATGGTTTGATCATTGGAAGTCTTATTCCATTAGCAGTATTGAATCACATTCACAATGCCTTACAAGATTTAAAAACTGAAAATAATATATTATTGAATGCTGAATTTAATCAACTAATTAGTGATACTATAAAAAATGAACCCGCTCCTTTTATATATGAACGTATTGGAGAAAAGTTCCGTTATTATTTTATTGATGAAATGCAGGACACTTCAGAATTACAATGGAAAAATTTGATTCCTTTAATTGACAATGCCATTTCATCAGAAAACGAATTGGGAGAAAAGGGTAAATTATTACTGGTTGGCGATGCAAAACAATCAATTTACAGATGGAGAGGTGGTAAACCAGCCCAATTTATTGATCTTTCAACAAAAGGGAAAACAACAAACCCATTTTATGTTGAAAGAAAAATCGAAAAACTAGAAACAAATTATAGGAGTTATAGTGAAATCATCGATTTTAACAACAATTTTTTTAGACATATTTCTCAATTCTTAACAAACACTGATTATTGCCAATTATACCAGGAAGGAAATGATCAGGCATTTAATAAAAAAAAAGGAGGATATGTGCAATTATCATTTATTGAGAAGCACAAAGATGATGGTGAAAAAGCCTTGGTTTATCCTAAAAAAGTAGCTGAAATAATTGATAATTTGGATAGTTCATTTCAGAAAAATGAAGTTTGTGTTTTAGTTAGAACAAGAAAACAAGGAATTGAAGTCGCTAACTATTTATCACAAAACGGAGTTGAGATAATTTCTTCTGAAACCTTGTTGCTGATTAACAGTGAGAAAGTAAATTTTATAATAGATTTATTGAATACAATACAAAATCCGCTAAATAAAGAACACAAAATAAAACCATTGTATTTTTTATATGACCATTTAAAATTAAGCGAATCAAAGCACGATTTTTTTAGCGAACTTATTGAACTTGATTCACAATCGTTTTTTGATAAACTAAAAGACTATGCTATTTATTTCAATTATGGTGAATTTAATCAATGCCCTTTTTATGAAAGTTTTGAATACATTATAAGAAGTTTTAATTTGACTTCAGAATCCGATTCAAATATCCAATTTTTTTTAGATGTAGTCTTTGAATTTCAACAAAAAAAGCAAGTGTCTATTTCAGAATTTTTAGAATTTTGGGAACTGAAAAAGGATTCATTGAGCATTGTGGCGCCAGAAGCCAGAAATGCTGTGAGAATTATGACAATTCATAAAGCAAAAGGGTTGGAATTCCCTGTAGTTATTTTTCCGTATGACATTGAGATCTACCGACAAATTAATCCAAAAGTTTGGTATTCACTTGAATCATCGAATTCGATAAAATCAGTATTGGTTAATTATAGTAATAAGCTAAATGAGATAGGCGAACAAGGAAAAAATTTATTTGAAAGGCAAAGAGAAGAACTGGAATTAGACAATTTTAATATTTTGTATGTGGCTTTAACCAGGGCTATTGAGCAATTATATATTATTTCAGAAAAGAATACCAACAGTAAAGCAGAAGAGAATCTTAAGCATACTTCAGGTCTATTTATAAATTTTTTAAAGAAAATAAAGATATGGGATTCCGCAAAAAGCGATTTCAGTTTTGGACAAAAAGATCGAGTAAAAACCCCTTTAATTGTAAAAAGCACCACCTCACCTCAAAATAATTTTATTTCATATTCTTGGAAAAATCACAATATATCAATTGTGAAGAGCTCATCCTTACTTTGGGATACGGATCAAGGAATAGCAGTAGTTTATGGAAATTTGATACATGAAATTTTATCAAAAATTAAAACCAAAAACGATATTTTAGAAGTCATGAATCAATATGTCTATAAAGGTATAATATCGTTAAATGAACACAAGGAAATATTAAATATTTTAGAGCGGATAATTCATCATAAAAAATTGTCTAAATATTTTGAACAAAATAATCTGGTGTATAATGAAAGAGAAATTATGACCATTGACAAAACAACAGTAATCCCCGACAGGCTGATTTTCGCAAATAATAAAGTGACTATTATAGATTATAAAACAGGAAAACCGGAAAAAGAACATCATCGGCAAATATTAAATTATGCAGAAGTTTTAAAAAATTTAAACTATTCGATTGATAAAAGATTATTGGTATACATTAACAAAGAAATTATGGTTGAAGAAGTTTAAATTACTATAAATTTGCAAAAAAAGAAGAACAATGTATAGTAGTATTAAACAACACTTAGAAAAAGAATTACTAGAGATAAAAGAAGCAGGCTTATATAAATCCGAGCGCATTATAACGACATCTCAAGATGCGGTTATAAAAATTAGTACCGGGGAAGAAGTGATAAATTTTTGTGCGAATAATTATTTAGGATTATCCAATCACCCTGATGTTATTCAAGCGGCAAAAGACACTTTAGACACGCATGGATTTGGGATGTCTTCAGTGCGTTTTATTTGCGGAACCCAGGATATTCATAAAAAATTAGAACAAAAGATAGCAGCATTTTATCAAACCGAAGATACTATTTTATATGCAGCGGCATTTGATGCAAACGGTGGTGTTTTTGAACCTCTTCTAACAAAAGAAGACGCTATTATTTCGGATGCGTTAAATCACGCGTCGATAATTGATGGTGTTAGGTTGTGCAAAGCGGCACGTTATAGATACGATAATAATAATATGGATTCTTTGGAAGAACAACTTATCGCTGCGAATAAAAATGAACACCGGTTTAAAATTATTGTTACTGATGGTGTATTTTCAATGGATGGTGTTGTAGCTAGTTTGGATAAGATTTGTGATTTGGCTGATAAATACGATGCAATGGTTATGGTTGATGAGTGTCATGCAGCCGGCTTTATAGGTAAAACGGGACGTGGCACATTAGAGCTTAGAAATGTGATGGGAAGAGTAGATATTGTCACAGGTACATTAGGAAAGGCTTTGGGAGGTGCAATGGGAGGTTATACGACAGGGAAAAAGGAAATTATTGAGCTGTTACGCCAGCGTTCAAGGCCGTATTTATTTTCAAATTCGTTGGCTCCTACAATCGTTGGCGCCTCTTTAAAGGTCTTTGAAATGCTTTCATTAGACACTTCTTTAAGAGATAAATTGGAATGGAATACCAATTATTTTAAGGAAGGAATGAAAAATGCAGGATTTGAAATTGTAAAAGGCGATTCAGCTATTGTCCCTGTAATGTTGTATGATGCCAAGCTTTCACAAGATTTGGCGAATTTGCTTTTAAAAGAAGGAATTTATGTAATTGGATTTTTCTATCCTGTTGTACCAAAAGGAAAGGCGAGAATTAGGGTACAATTATCGGCAGCTCATAATAAAAAGCATTTGGACAAGGCTATTGAAGCCTTTATTAAAACTGGAAAAAAGTTGAATATTGTTTAGATTTGTTATAATATTGTAATGTATTTAAGAATATTTTGTAAATTTGCTACTGGTGTTATACAGCGGAAGCTTATTTCAAGTAAACATTATAAAGAACATTTAATTTAATTTATTGAAAATGAAACACTTAAAAATTGCCTTTTTGGCTTTGTTATTAATTACATCCTATAGCAATGCTAATGCTCAGGACAAAGGAAGTCCATGGATGTTAACTTTTAGCACGAATTCTATTGACGTTAGTAGCTCAACTGATGAAAGCTCAGGATATTTTGGATCCTATAACTATAATGGAAATAATTTAAACATTGTCCCTTTTCTAAGTAAAGTTTCTTTGGGAAGATATCTTGGTAGTGGATTTACTGTAGAATTTGCTAGTGCTATCAATAGAATTGACCGTCCTTGGGGAGCTGGTGATGACGTTACTTTTGTAGGATTAGATTTGAATTTTAAATATAACTTAACCCATAGCAAAGACGGCTGGTTAGACCCTTTCTTATATGTAGGAGCAGGTGAAACTTGGGTTGGTACAGCAGATGGTATTGGTATAAATGTAGGATTTGGTTTAGATATGTGGATCAATGATAATATTGGTGTGAATTTTATGAGTGGTTACAAAAAGGTAAATACTCCTATTGATTTTGAAATGTATCAACACTCACTTGGTTTAATGTGGAAATTTGGTAATACTGATTCAGACGGGGATGGCATAAGAGACAAAGATGATGATTGTCCTGATGTATTTGGTACAGCTGAATTCAATGGTTGTCCTGATATTGATACGGATAATGATGGTGTAATGGACTGCTGTGATGAATGTCCGGAAACTCCTGGATTGGCTGAATTCAATGGTTGTCCAGATAGAGATGGCGACGGCGTTCCAGATAAAGATGATGCTTGTCCTGATGTACCTGGTTTGGTATCATTAGATGGTTGTCCAGATAAAGACGGCGATGGTGTTCCAGATAAAGATGACGCTTGTCCTGAAGTACCTGGCCCAAAAACAAATGCCGGTTGTCCTTTTAAAGACACTGATGGTGATGGTGTAATTGATTTGATTGACAATTGTGTAACAACTCCGGGTCCTGCTTCTAATAAAGGATGTCCAGAAGTATTTGTAGATTACGCAACCATAGATGAAGCTGCAAGAGGTATTCAATTTGATACAGGCAAAGACGAGATAAGACCAGAAGTTGGAATAATATTGGATGAAGTTGCGAGAGTCTTAAATTTAACCCACAATCAACAATTCAATTTCTCAATAGATGGACATACTGATAGTGTAGGAACTGATGCAAGCAACATAAACCTTTCCAATGCAAGAGCTGCAGCTGTTAGAAGTTATCTAATGAGTAAAGGAGTAAATCCAAATAGAATAACAACAAATGGATTTGGGGAAGGAACTCCTATTGATACGAATGACACCAGAGAAGGAAAACAAAACAACAGAAGAGTTGAAATTAATGAAATAAAATAGAATTTTTTCTTTAAAAAAAATTAGAAAAAGCCATTTCAATTGAAATGGCTTTTTCTTTTAATATTAGTTAAAAACAATTTAAAAAGTTAACTTTGTTTTTAACATAAAGAATATTAATTAAAGAATATTGAAATGAAAAATTTAAAAATAGCTTTATTGACTTTTACATTAATTATTGGTTTTAATAATGTAAATGCACAAGACAAAAACAATCCTTGGGCAATAGGATTTGGTGTGAACGCAGTAGACTTTTATCCTACAAATTCTGGTAATCCAGGTCACGGAACCTGGTTTAGTGAATTTGTTAATGCTGGGGACCACTACAATGTTATGGCAACATTAAGTAAAGTAACAATTAGCAAATATATTGCTGATGGTTTTAGTTTTGAAGTTGGAGCTGCACTGAATAAAATTTCTAAAGACGGAGATAACCCCGCAGCTAATTTATCTTATTTTGGATTGGACGGTGCGTTGAAGTATGATCTTAACAATTTTATTGGAGAAACCTCTAAATTTGATCCATATGCCACAGTTGGAGGTGGTTATACATGGATGGATAATTTTGGGACAGCAACTTTTAATTCCGGACTTGGATTTAATTTTTGGCTGAGTGAAAAAGTTGGTTTAAATCTTGAGTCAAAATATAAACATGCCTTTGAGAGTATGATAAGCCAGCATTTCCAACATTCATTGGGCTTTATTTTTAAATTTGGAGGCAAGGACTCTGATGGCGATGGAGTTTATGATAAATTTGACGCCTGTCCGGAAGTATTTGGTTTGGCCGAATTCGAAGGTTGCCCAGATACTGATAATGACGGAATTATCGATTCGAATGATGATTGCCCTAATACTGCAGGATTAGCTGCATTAAACGGTTGTCCTGACACAGATGGTGATGGAATTGCCGATAAAGATGATGCTTGCCCTAAGGATAAAGGAACAGAAGCAAATAAAGGATGTCCTGATTCAGATGGAGATGGGCTTGTTGATAAAGATGACACTTGTCCGGAAGTGGCAGGACCTTCTGCGAATAAAGGCTGTCCTTGGCCAGATACAGATGGTGACGGCGTATTAGATAAAGATGACAACTGCATTAATGAAGCTGGACCCGCTTCGAATAACGGTTGCCCTAAAATTGCTGAAAGTGAAGTTGCAAAATTGGAAGAATTGTTCAAGGCTGTATATTTTGAATCCGGATCGGATTCTTTTACGGCAGAGACACCTGCTAAGTTGAATGAAGTTGCAAAAATTATGGTTAACTATTCCACTGATAAATTTTCGATCTCAGGACATGCCGATAGTACTGGGAGCAAGGTCAGAAATCTGGAATTATCTGAAAGAAGAGCGAATACCGTGAAAAATTATCTTGTTTCCAAGGGAGTTGCTACAAGTAATTTAAGCGCAAAAGGTTTTGGCGAAGAATTGCCAATAGCAACGAACAATACCAGAGCGGGAAGAGCTCAAAACAGAAGAGTAGAAGTTAAATTAGTGAACTGAAATACAAATTAATTTCTATAAGATTAGTTGAATTAAATAAACGAATTCAAAATAGTTATAAAAAAACCATTTCAATTGAAATGGTTTTTTATTTTTATGGTATATAAAGAATTGTATGATTTCATTTATTTCAAATGTTATTGATCAGGTTTTTAGGGAGAAAAAGAGTTATAGTAATGTAACATTTGTACTCCCCAGCCAAAGAGCAGGTGTTTTTTTGAAAGAAGAAATTTTAAAAAAATACCAACTGCATCTTTTTTACCTAAAGTAATCAGTATTGAAAATTACATCCAGGAATTAGCGGATATTTCTCTAATTGATAACACACAACTTTTATTTGAATTTTATACAATTTACAGAGAGAATATTCCTGAAGAAAATTTGGAATCTTTTGAAGCCTTTTCACAATGGGCAACTATTGCATTGCATGACTTCAATGAAATAGATAGCTATTTGGTAAATTCTGATGATTTCTTTACAAATTTAAGGGATATCAAAAGACTAAATAAATGGTTTCAAAATAAGAAACCCAGTAAATTAGCGTTAAACTATTTGCAATTTTTCGAATATTTACATAAACTGTATCGGGGACTATATGAAAAACTAAAAAGCAATAAAGTTGGATATCAGGGATTGATTTACAGAGAGGCTACGGATAATTTAGAATTCTACTTGAGCAACAACCAAAACAATCATATCGTTTTTGCTGGATTTAACGCGCTTAACAAAGCAGAAGAATTTATTTTTCAAGAGCTATTGAATAATAATATAGCTTCCGTTTACTGGGATGCAAATGAATCCTATTTTAAGAATTCCAATGAAGCGGGTATATTTTTGAGGAAATATAAAAAGGAGTGGATGTATTATCAAAGAAACTCTTTTTTATGGATAAATTCTATTTCTTTAGAAGAAAAGAATATCGAAATTATTGGAGCTCCTAAAAATATTACTCAGGTAAAATATGCAGGAGAAATAATTTCAAAGTTGAATGATTTTAACAAAACTGCACTTATTTTGGCAGATGAAAATCTACTTTCTTTAACCTTGAACTCATTGCCAAAGAATGTGAAAAACATCAACATTACAATGGGGTATCCATTAAAGAATATCCCTGTTGCTAGTTTGTTTGAAAAGCTGTTTAAGCTACATTTAAATCAATTTAAATTTAATAAAGGCGCAGTGCATCAATTTTACTATAAAGATGTTTTAAACCTGCTAAAAGACCCCTTTTTAAATAAGATTCATGGTGATCTGCTTCAAAAGTTAAGTGCTGAAATCAATAATGTGAACACCATATTTTTGTCAGCTAAGACACTGCAAACTTATATTACCCGGAAAGAAGCGGAACAACTGTCCTTGCTTTTTTCTTTATTCAGTTTTTCGCCAGATATGAATAGGGTAATAAGGCATTGCAGTAACTTAATAAACGATTTTAAACAATATGTTGTTGGAGTTGAAAAAGAATACCTATTTCGTTTTTACAAAGTATTTCGACAACTGGAAACTTTAAACAGAACTTACCACCATATTAAAGACTTGAAAACCCTTGTGTTGTTTTATAATCAAATATTAAGAAATGAAAAACTGTCTTTTCAGGGAGAACCTCTTCAGGGATTGCAGCTTATGGGTATGCTTGAAACAAGAGCTTTGGATTTTGAAACTATTATCATAACATCGCTAAATGAAGGAATATTACCAGGCAGTAAAAATGAAATGTCATTCATCCCTTTCGACATAAAGAAACATTTTGGATTACCTACATATCAAGAAAAAGATGCAATATTCTCCTATCATTTTCAACGGTTATTACAACGTTCTAAAAATATTTATTTGATTTATAATACTGAAACAGACGGTTATGGTTCTGGTGAAAAAAGTCGTTTTTTAACACAATTGGAAATAAATTATCCAAATATCAACAAAACAATCATAAGCCCAAAAGTCCAGCTTACAAATTCCCATGAGATTGAAATCGAAAAAACATCGAAGATTTTAAAAAAATTAAAGGAAGTATTTGTCAAAGGCATTTCTCCATCAGCAATAGCAACATATATATACAACCCTGTAAGTTTTTACGAACAAAAAGTATTAGGTATTAAAGAAGACAAGGAAGTTGAAGAGACTATTGCTATGAATACCATGGGATCTGTGATTCATGATGTTCTTGATGAACTGTACGCCCCTTTCGTCAATAATTGCCTAAAAGAAAAGGACATTATTGAAATGAAAAAAATAACCGAAATGCTCCTGCTTAAATATTTTAAAAAACATTATGTTAAAGGAAATATTCAAACAGGGAAAAACAAACTGATTTTTGAAGTTTCAAAAAACCATATCAAAAGATTTTTAAACCAGGAATTGCAACTGTTAAAAAATAAAAAGCAACTTAAAATTCTTGCCACTGAAAAAGTGTTAACCGCTGAGATTAAAGTTGAAGGAATAAATTTTCCCATTAAACTGAAAGGAATAGTTGATAGAATTGTGAACTTGACGGTGTAATTAGAATTATAGATTATAAGACAGGAAAAGTTGAAGCCAAACAATTGAAATTATCAGATTTTTCTATCATGAAAGATGATTATAAATATACCAAGGCTATTCAGGTCATGTTGTATTCATACCTGTTTTTAGTAAACTCAAAAAAGATAAATTCACAAGTTCAAAGTGGAATTATTTCATTTAAAAATTTAAATGCAGGATTTATAAAAATGAATTTTTCCGAAAGCAGAACCCCTGATAATATAGTGACAGAAGAACGGCTTGAGGATTTTATATTTGAACTTAAAAACCTAATTAAAGAAATATTAAATCCCGAAATTCCGTTTATTCAAAGCAAAAACTTACCATTTTAAAACTCTTCAGTATGCAAACAATTCTTAATATAAATGTGAAAAGCAGTCAACATAATAAACCTATTTTAACAGATGTTTTTTATAAAAAAAACAAAACTAAAAAACCAGTTGTAATATTTTGCCATGGCTACAAGGGATATAAGGATTGGGGCGCCTGGAATTTGGCAGCAAAGGCTTTTGCTGATAGCGACCTTTTTTTTGTAAAATTTAATTTTTCTCATAATGGAGGAACAGCGAGTGATCCTATAGATTTCCCGGATTTAGAAGCCTTTGGAATGAATAATTTTATCATGGAATTGGATGATTTAGAGGATATCATTGAATGGCTTCTGAATAATGGTGATTTTAAACATGAAATTGACTTTGAAAACATTACACTGATCGGACATTCTAGAGGTGGAGGAATTGTATCGATTAAGGCTTCTGAAAACAAAAGGATAACAAAACTTATTACTTGGTCGGGTGTATCAGATTATGGCGCTCGTTTTCCAAAAGGAGAATTGCTGGAATCCTGGAAAAAGCAAGGGATTTCCTATATTTTAAATTCAAGAACAAATCAAAAAATGCCACATTTATATCAGTTCTATCAAAATTTTAAAGACAACGAAGATCGGTTAACTATAAAAAGCGCCGTGTCTAAATTGAATCTTCCGCATTTAATAATTCATGGAGAAAATGATGAGGTGGTGTTACCAATAGAGGCGAAAAATATTCATTCATGGAATCCAAAAAGTAAGCTTCATTTTATTGAGGGGATGAGTCACCCTTTAGGATGTACACAGCCTTGGGAAAATTCAAAAATGCCAAGACATTTAGAAAAGGCAGTAAACCAAAGTATAGATTTTGTGTTAAAGAGCACCTTTTAAAACCAATAAAGGGACTCTGCTTTCAAAATCAACTTTTTTAATGGTATTTTGACTCCATATCTTAGAAAAGAATCCTTTTTTACGCCTAATAACACATATCAAATCGGGTTCTACTTCGTGTAGATGCTCTAACACACCTTGAAAAACTGTTGCATTTTCAGAAGTTTTAATAGATGACGATAAATCTGATAATTCTGCGTTGATAGTTAATTCATCAGATTGTAAATTAGGAGTAATTACTTGTAATAAATTTAGCTCCGCCTTGAATGAATTTAAAACTATAGAAAGAGGTTTTAACACATTTTCTCTTCTAATGATTCCTGATTTAATGGCCATGAACACCTTGCTAATCTTTTTGAATTCATAATTCTCAGGAATTACCAAAATTGGGCAGTCAATATTTTCTATAATATTTCCGGTAATTTTTCCAATATATATAGTTTCGTCTTTAGAAATTCTGTTCGATGTAGAGATTATTAAATCAATATCAATATTTTCCAAAATTAAATGAATACAATCAACGAGGCCTCCCTTCATCGTTGAGGCAACTAATTCAACATTCTTTCTATTGATATGTTGTATTAAATTTTTTAAGTCAATCTTAGAATTTTCCTCCAAAAGAGGGCCAACTGTTTTAATGGATCCTGTAATTACACTGGCTCCATATACTTTAATAACATGAACTTTCGCTGAGATTTGTTCTGCAAAGTCAATGGCGTATTGTAAGGTGTTAATTCCAATTTCGGAAGAACTTATCGGTACCAATATTGTTTTCATGTGGTTAAACTTTACTGCTTTTCAACTGTTAAATATGGCGTGTTAATAATCATTCCTAAGTATAAAAAAAATTAACATGCTCGTTTCATTTATTGTATTTTTGACGCGTAAAGATACTATTTACATAAAACATTTAAAAATTCGAAACAATTTTAATTGATGAAAATCAAAAAAGCAACAAGAGAAGATATTGATTGGCTGTACTCAATTACAAAAAGTTGCGCTAAGAATATGATTGAAAAGGGAATCTTTCAGTGGGACGAGCACTATCCTTCAAGAGGAATTTTACAAAAAGATATTGACTTACAACAACTATGGAAATTAGAAGTCGCAAATACAATTATTGGCTTAATTGTACTTACAGAGATTATAGATGAGGAGTATAAAAATGTAAAATGGCTCACAGAAAACAACAATAATTTATTCGTTCATCGTTTGGCAGTCGATCCTAATTTACAAGGGAAAGGATATGCTCAAAAATTAATGGATTTTACTGAAAATTTCGCCAGAGAAAGAAACTACAAATCAATAAGGCTGGATACATTCAGTAAAAATAAACGAAATCAGCAATTTTATGAAAAACGGAATTATACAAGGCTTGAAAGTATTTATTTTCTGAATCAAAGTAAACATCCGTTTTATTGTTATGAAATGATAATTGATGCATAAAGAATCGAACATAACTTTTAAAGGAATAAACAGATTAGCTATTCCTGCAATTATTTCAGGTATTGCGGAGCCCTTGCTTTCAATTACCGATACAGCAATTGTTGGGAATATTCAAATGAATCCAACCGAAGCGTTGGCGGCTGTAGGAATTGCCGGCTCCTTTATTTCAGCAATGGTTTGGATATTAGCACAAACGCGTTCCGCTATTTCAGCAACTGTTGCGAAATATTTGGGAGCAAAAAAATTAGATAAAATCGCAACTTTGCCGGCACAAATTATAGGAATTAATGTGTTTTTAAGTATTGTGATTTACTTTACAACGATTTTTTTGGTCGATGAAATTTTTAAAATGTATAATGCTGAAGGGCTTATATTAAGTTATTCGGTAGCGTATTATAAAATTCGGGCTATCGGATTTCCTTTAACGCTTTTTGTTTTTTCCACATTTGGAGTTTTTAGAGGATTACAAAACACGTTTTGGCCTATGGTAATTAGTATAGTTGGTGCGAGTTTGAACATTGGGCTGGATTTTATATTAGTGTTTGGAATAGATGGATATATTGACCCTATGAATGTTGAAGGCGCAGCTTGGGCAAGTGTAATATCGCAAGCCGTTATGGCAATTTTAGCCTTGATTTTAATGCTGAAGAAAACCCCGTTTAATTTAAAAATAACCCTGCCCTTTAATAAAGAAATTAAAAATCTGTTGTCGTTAAGTCTTAATTTAATTATTAGGGCTGTAGCTTTGAATATAGCCTTGTATTTAGCAAATTCATACGCAACGAATTATGGGGAAAGCTATATAGCGGCACAAACCATAGCGTTTCAAATTTGGTTGTTTTTTGCCTTTTTTATTGATGGTTATGCCAGTGTTGGCAATATTGTTTCCGGGAAGCTATTAGGTGAAAAAAATTATAAAAAACTATGGAAGTTAAGTACAAAGTTAAGTAGATATTCCATTGTTGTTTCAATATTACTTGCTGTTATTTGTGCAGCGCTATATTATCCGATAGGAAAGTTATTTTCAAAAGACACGCTTGTGTTGCAATCGTTTTACAATATATTTTGGATAGTTTTGGTCATGCAACCAATAAATGCTGTAGCCTTTGTTTTTGATGGAATATTTAAAGGATTGGCAGAAGCTGCTACTTTGAGAAACCTGTTGTTGGTAACTACGTTTTTAGGCTTTATACCAGTGCTTTTAATAGGAGATTATTACGGTTTGAAATTATATGCCATATGGATAGCTTTTACAGTTTGGATGTTGATGAGGGCGGGGATTCTAGTTATAAAATTTAGAAGAAAATATTTGCATAAAAACGTGTAACTTTGATGACTATGAGCAACGGAAGTTTATATACCCATATCCAAAACAAGATTGCAACGATAGCGTTTTACCATCCTGCAAGTAATTCGCTTCCGAGCGAATTATTAAATAGACTGACAAAAGAATTTATTGAATTGAGTGCTAATGACGACGTTCGTGTAATAATTTTAAAGAGCGAAAAAGATAAAACCTTCTGTGCAGGAGCCTCTTTTGATGAATTGTTGTCGATTTCAACTTTTGAAGAAGGGAAAAGGTTCTTTTTAGGTTTTGCAAATGTAATAAATGCAATGCGGACCTGTTCAAAATTAATTATTGGAAGTATACACGGGAGAGCTGTTGGAGGAGGAATTGGATTGATCGCTGCTTGTGATTATTGTTTAGCAACAATAGCGGCCACTATTAAATTATCAGAATTTACCATTGGAATTGGCCCATTTGTAATTGCACCTGTCGTCCAACGTAAAATAGGTCTTGCTGCATTTAGTGAAATGACATTGGATGCAACAAGTTGGCAAAACGCTTATTGGGCAAAAGGGAAAGGCTTATTTGCAAATGTTTTTGACACCGAGAAAGAATTGGATAAAGAAGTAGATCATTTAGCCCTAAAACTTGCAAAATATAATCCTGACGCCTTAAAAGAAATGAAGAAAATATTATGGGAGGGAACTGAAAATTGGGAAAATTTATTAGAAGAAAGAGCAGCAATTAGCGGTAGATTAGTTTTATCTGAATTTACCAGGAATGCCTTACAGAAATTTAAAAAATAACACATGTTAGCTAGTTTGATACTCGCTTTACAGCAAGTAAATATTGAGGGAAAAATGAATAATGCTCCGGATAGAGGTTACGAGATTGGCGTGGTTATTGGGACGTACTTGCCCTTTGTAGCATTGGTTTTGATTGCTTATTATGTGTTTTATAAAGCAAAAAACAGAAAGGATTTAAACGACTGACAGATGAGTAATATTAGGATAACAAAGCAATTCGATTTTGAAACAGGTCATGCGTTGTATGGTTACGACGGAAAATGTAAAAACATACATGGTCATAGTTATAAACTTTCTGTTACTGTTATTGGAATTCCAATTGATGATTCATCAAATGTAAAATATGGAATGGTGATTGATTTCGGAGATTTAAAAAAAATTGTATTGTCTGAAATAGTTGATAGATTTGACCATGCCACCGTTTTTAATAAAAACACGCCACATGTGGAATTAGCAAGGGAGTTAGAAAAAAGAGGACACCATATTATTTTAGTCGATTATCAACCAACAAGCGAAATGATGCTCATTGATTTTGCACAAAAAATTAAAACCAGATTGCCGGAGAATGTTAAATTACACTCTCTAAAATTACAGGAAACGGGGACTTCACATGCAGAATGGTTTGCAAACGATCAGGAATAATTGCGATTGAAATTGTAGAATTTATCTTCCAAAGAATTCTCAATTGAAGAAAATAAAGAAACTTTTGAATAGTTTATTTTCCATTGAAAGTATTCATGGTATTGTTCAGCCCGGCAGTCCCAAAAGATTTTATAAGTAAAAGAGCTTGATCTAATCTTTCAGGGAGTAGTTTATTTTCTTTGTCACCCCATTTTCCCAATACAAAATCAGATTGACTGCCTTTTGAAAATTCTGATCCAACGCCAAATCTAAATCGGGCGTATTGTTGATTTTGCAGAACAACATTGATGTCTTTCAAACCATTATGACCACCGTCACTACCCTTTGCCTTAACACGAATACTACCAAAAGGCAGATTTAGATCGTCACAAACAATTAGTAAATTTTCAAAAGGAATTTTTTCTTTAGTAAGCCAATACTTTACTGCTTTCCCACTTAAATTCATATAGGTAGCAGGTTTCAATAAAATAAAAGTCCTGCCCTTAAATCTAAATTTAGTAATGGCTCCTAATTTTATATTTTCAAAAGTGACCTCTTCTTTTAGAGCCAAAGCATCTAGAATTTTGAAACCAATATTATGTCTTGTATTGCTGTATTTTTCACCAATATTTCCAAGGCCAACAATTAAGAATTTTTTCATAAGATCTTCAGATGTTTCTTTTTTTTTAAGCCGGACTAATAATTTTATTGATCGCAATAGTTGCATGTAACAAAAGTAATAAAAAGTATGTGGTTTACTAAAATAAAAAAGCGCTGCAAATGCAACGCTTTTTATTTGTTTATTTAAGAGGAGATTATTCCTTAGGAGTTTTTCCTTCTTCAGTAGTTCCCGTTGCTCCTTCAGCTCCTTCTTCACCTTCTTCACCCTCTTCGCCTTCTTCACCTTCTTCACCTTCTTCGTCTTCTACTTCATCCTCTATGAGTTCACGTGCAGTTCTAACTTGAACAACAACCGTATTGTCAGGATGTAAAATAGTGAATAATTCGTTTTCCATTTCTGTGACATATACTTTATCACCAATTTTTAATTCTGAGATATCAGCATTTAAAAAGTCAGGTAAATCATCAGGTAAAGCTCGAATGCTCAATTTCCGCATTGGGAAACGCAATGAACCACCATTCAATACCCCAGGTGAATTTCCAATCAATCTTACCGGGATATTCATAGTTACCATTTTATCATCAAATAATTGGTAGAAGTCTACATGTAAAATTTTGTCTGTTACAGGGTGAAACTGGATATCCTGCAATATTGCGTGATAATTAGTTCCTTCTATTTCAATTGTTGCTGTATAAACGTTAGCCGTATACACTATTTTTTTGAACGAAACTTCGTTCGCTGAAAAGTGTAATGGTTTATCCCCTCCGTATAATACGCAAGGTACCTTTCCAGCATTACGTAAGGCCTTAGTTGCTACTTTGCCCACGCTTTCTCTTTGAGATCCTTTGATTGCAATCGATTTCATTTTTATCTATTATTATATTTATTATTTACATTAAAAACTGTCCGCTTATGGATACATTCTCCTGAACTTTATGCATCACATCTGCGAATAAAGGGGCGCAAGATACAATTTTAATTTTAGAACTTTCTCTTTTTAAAGGAATTGTATCTGACACGATTAACTCAAGTAATTTAGACTTTTCAATTCTCTCATAAGCTTCTCCGGATAATATAGGATGTGTACATATGGCACGTACACTTATGGCTCCCTCATCCATCATTAAATCAGCTGCTTTTGTAAGTGTTCCACCGGTATCGATCATGTCGTCAACAATAATTACATGTCTACCCTTAACATCTCCGATCAACTCCATTGTGGAAATAATATTTGCCTTTAATCGTTGTTTATAACAAATCACCACATCACTTTGTAAATATTTTGAATAGGCATATGCCCGTTTAGAACCTCCCATATCTGGAGAAGCAATAGTTAAATTCTCTAAATTCAGTTGTTTGATATATGGTAAAAACATGGATGAAGCATACAAATGATCAACAGGTTTTTCAAAGAATCCTTGAATTTGATCGGCATGTAAATCCATGGTCATAATTCTGGTTGCACCAGCAGTTTGCAATAAGTTTGCCACTAGTTTAGCTCCTATTGCTACGCGAGGTTGATCTTTTCTGTCCTGTCGAGCCCATCCGAAATAAGGGATTACAGCAGTGATATGACGTGCAGATGCCCTTTTAGCCGCATCTAACATCAATAACATTTCCATTAAATTATCGGCTGTAGGAAAAGTTGATCCCACAATAAATATTCTTCGTCCTCTAACCGAATCTACAAATGCCGGTTGAAATTCACCGTCACTAAATCTAGAGATTTTAACGTTTCCAAGTTTAATACCGAAATTTTGTGCTATATCTATAGCTAAACTTCGACTTTGTGTACAGGCAAAAATTTTTGGTTCAAGTTGATTGCTTCCCATTATTTGAAGAGTTGAATGATTGATTAGTTATGTACTGTTGTTTATTGGTGCAAATTTAAAATTAATTAAATAGTTACAGTATAACTTCGCGAAGTTTTTATCTTTAAAATAAAAAAAAATTATAAATTTGCAGTCTTACTTCAAAAGCCTTGGTGGCGGAATTGGTAGACCTGTCTGCCGACAGGCAGGCGCGCTGTAAGAAAAAGAATGATATTCGTATATGTTATATCAAGTTTAAGTCATAACTATATATATGTTGGGATGACTCAAGACATAGAAGAACGTATAATAAGGCATAATGACGGTAGAGAAAGAACTACAAAATTTTATAAACCCTTTAAATTAATTTATTCCGAGGTTTATGAAACAAGAACGGAAGCTAGAGTTCGAGAGAAATATTGGAAGTCTGGTATAGGAAAGGAGAAATTAAGGAAACTTAGGGATTCTTTAAAATAAGCCTTGGTGGCGGAATTGGTAGACGCGCTGGATTCAAAATCCAGTGATTGCAAGATCGTGTGGGTTCGATTCCCACCCAAGGTACTAATAAAATTCGTAATCAACTTATTATTAAGTAGTTACGAATTTGTTGTTTTATTATTTGTACGATTTTTGTATTATCAACCCTAATTTATATCAAGAACCAATTTTTAACAAAATAAAAAAGGTTTGTTTTAGCGTACATTTCTTACACGGAAGAAAAAAAGGGCTTCCGTAATGGTTGCCCTGTTTTCTTCTTATAACTTTGTGTTGTTATTATTAAACAGGGTTACAAGGAGGTACACATACAACTTGGTCACCATGCGCTAAATGAGCGTCTAAGGCTTTCAATGGAATTTTCAAAATACGACCCATGTGTATTATTTCAATGGTCACTACATTAGAATTGTTTTCTAATGTTAAATTTTGTTGATTTTCTGCACTTCCCACTTATGACGAATTGAGCAGTTATAACTAACTAAACTATTTTTTTCAAAGCAAATCCATCAAAAATTAGTTAAATTCATTGAACCACTAAATTAAAAATAGTCAAAAAAAAATTCAAACCTAAAAGGCCTGAGTTTTTTGAATTTACTTAATTATATGATGTCTTTGGCAAAATTACTTGCCAAATAGAGTGTATTTAAGGATATTGATACCGACTGAAAGTAGATTTACATATCCATGTTTTCTGTAAGAATTCCGTTGCAATCTTTTCATGTTCGTTGAATTGACAGGCTTCAAGACCTGAGATATTTCACTTTTCTTATTTAGGTTAATTGTTATCATTAGTTAGAAGTTTAGTATACATTAATAGGACGCTTGAACTAGGTCATTGTAACAGTTCTTTGAATTTATTAACACATATTTAACGTTCTTCCTAAATAGTGTCAGTTAAAAGTGAACTTTTAAAGGCTTAAATCCTAGAGACAGATTTAATGAAGTTATTAACTCTTATAAGCAGAACAAATAATCTGCTTCTGGATTACCTATAACTTTAGCCATAGAATTAAAAAAGATTGATTAATCGATTAGAGATCAATGGTTTTAATCTCTTAAAATTCTGTATGGTTTTAATTCATTAGTGCGATTTTTAATTATAGTCTAATATTTTGAAAGCATTACAGTTTTGTCTAACAATGAACATCAATCATCACGATTTATAATATCGATCCTCCAACATCTTGAAATTCAAATAATATTCACTATATTTAGCCTTATTACTAACTAAACACAATACTTAAAACCCCATCATTTCTTAAATTTCGCACAGTTTTACTGTGTTTAGTTGTTGAAGACAATAAAAGGATTTTATGCCTGTATACCTCATTCGATGTAATCCGAATGTAGTTGAATCCCGTTAAAAATAGTCACAAGTGTTTATTTTAGAAATCTAACCAATTTAAAACTTTTGTAATGATGAAGTACCTTGATCAGTTTTATTTATCCTTTTTGGATGTCAAACTGGAAAAGTTATTGTTCAATGAAAACTTAGCCAACTTATTAACCGATATGATTGAAACTGTAAGTACTCAACCACTGTTTAGTTCATTATTAATGGACTTTCAATTTACTGAACGAGATGAAACTCAGGTCTTTTTTGAGTCTTTAGTGGACAATGCCAAATACATATTTCTAATCTTATCAATTGCACTGATGATGCTTATTCCATTGGTGTTATGTTATTTTATGGTAGAAAAGTATTTTAATTTCAAATTGTATTGTAACAAGCTTAGGACGAAAATACACCTTTTAGAAGAAAAACCGCATCAATCAATACCAAAGTGGATTCTTGATAAATATCGCAGATCATATGCTGACTATGTAGGAAATGGCGTTGGAATTGGTGGATGGATCGTATTTTCTTTGTTATATATGTTCCTTGGTTTTGACGAGTTTAGAGAAGGAATAAGTACCTATTTTAATTTTCCTTTTGATGTATTTCAGGAAAGACTGTCCTTAGGTGAAGATAATTCGAATTTCATAGGATCTGAACAATACAGAACCTGGACCTTTATGCTGATTATTGCAGCTCTATCCATGTTGTTATGGATCTTAGGACGTGGCATTGGAGAGTATTTCGCGAACAAAAGAATCAATAAACTAACTAAAACCCCGTTACCACAATTTGTATAAACTACTGTAAATATTGGATTACTTTCCAATACAAAAAGTAACTTACACTGTTGAGGCGGGTAAATAGCATTAAAAAACCACCTTAAAAAGAACAATTTAAAAGGTTGTTAAATTGCTATGCAAATAACTCTGCATAAACATAAAAAAAGTACTACTGAAAACAGTTCTAATTTTAGAATAAATTTTGTTTGATACTTTATTTTAATCCTATTTTTTTCCAGAACAACAACCCTGGACAAATTCCTGTTATTCCAGCAAAAATCAATGCTGCAACTGGTACATACATAAACCAGTGTACTTTTTCGAAACCAGTAAGCCAAATTCCTACTAAAAACAACAAAGCAATTGTAAAAAATTGCATATTTAAAGCTTTCATATTACATTTCTATTATTTATTAACTAATAACTCTATTTCCAATTATGTTGTTGGTTGACGATAATCAAATCTATTAATTATTGTTGAAAAATTCTATGACTTATGTCATTTGATTAATAATTGCAGTTGTTGAGTTGGGTAAATGGAATTAAAAAAGGCTCTCAATTTATTAAAAGCCCTATAAGGGAGTTAAAATGTAGTTTTTATGTATATTGGGAATATCTACTAGTTGGCAACAAGCAAAACCATTAATACATTATAATGAAAACAGCATTAATCAAATCAAAAACAAAATTATTAATTGAAATAATCATAGTTCTTGGCGTTATGTCTGGAACCAAAGCAATATGTGATCAATTTCAAATCATTCCATCGGGTTACACTGGTTCCATAGGAATTTGGGCAGGAATCTTAGTTGCAACATTTTTTTTAAGAAAAAGGAATATTAATTGGTCTGACATTGGCCTACACTTGCCCAAAGGAAGAAAACAATGGCTTAACCAACTTGGTATAGGGCTCTTAGCAATTGGTTCCATTTTTCTTATCACTTTTATTACACTATATGTATTGAAACCTCTTTTCGGGTTGGAGCAAGCCGTAGACGCCACGGATAAGTTTAGTTTTTTCTTAGGGAAACCTGTTGTTCTCATACTGTATATTGTAATTGGAATTTGGTTTGGAGCCGGTCTGGGAGAAGAACTTTTAATGCGTGGATTTTTATTGAATCAATTAAAAAAAATGATAGGGAATAGCAAAATAGGTTGGACCTTGGCCTTAATTATCCAAGCTGTAATATTCGGATTAATGCACAGTTACCATGGATCAATGGGGATGGTTATTACTGGGCTTATTGCCTTATCGTTCGGTATATTTTATTTAGCTGCCAAACGAAAATTATTCCCTATAATTTTTGCTCATGCCGTTTTCGATACACTAACTATGGTAGGATTTTATTTATCAGAAAGTGCAGCATAACTAATATAAAAATGTACGATAATTGTACGATAAAATGCAAATAAATACAATTTGAAACAAATTAAAACAAAGGTTATATATTATATATAGTCCTTGTTAACAATGTATTAGATAGTATATTTGCACGAAATGAAGTTAATTAAAAATTGATAGTTTTGTACAATAGTACTCCCACCCAAGGTACTAAGACCCTTGTTAATCCCGTGATTTTCAAGGGTTTTTATATTAAGGTAACCACCAAACTAAGGCTCTGTCGCATCTATTCTGGTCTGTTTTTTGGCAATATTAACAAATTTAAAAAGTGTATGTGTCTTAATATCAATTGTAATTTTTTTATAGTTAGGTGTAAATTATTATAAAAATTGACAGATGCGACAGAACCGACATTAGAGTCTAAGGGTTTTAATGATTAGGAGAATGATTTTTTGCATATTAACTGGAGAATAATTATTTGAAATGGTTAGAAAAGGAATATGAGGCAAAACTGTAACTCTGGAATTAATCTTTACGGGCTTGCTAGCACTTTGGCTATAAGGAGAATAATCAGGTAAGAGAAGGCTTTGCCGCTATTCTTTTGTTGATTGTTGTTTTGTTAGTGGTTCTGATGTTGCTGATTGACTAGTCTTGATGGTCTTTTTAGGGTTACTTTTACCTGTATAACAAGTTGAAAGCAGGCTTGGGTTTTACTCAACGAATTTAATAAACTTGAATACCCAGAATTGAATGGTAACATAATCAACTTTAACTCCTCTAATTGATAAGAGTTCTTCTACATCTCTATAGCTAAGACAAACCTTAATTTAAAATAAACCGCTTGTAATATGATTGCCTTGGGGAAATAATGACCTTTGAACATCAATTTTTGAAAGTAAAGATAGATTTTTAGTTTTTTGCTAATCTAGATGCGGCAGAACCATTAGATTGACCAATTGATTTTCTTTGTAAAAAATATAGCATATCACTTCTATTTATTCTCAAATGTTTAAATTTGAATTGTTGCCCCTTTAAAACTTAAATTTATTTTGAAGCTTCACTTTCTTAAAAAAAAACTTAAAGTCTTGTTAGTTCCAGATTTGTTAATGAAAGCTAGATTTGTCTTTTATCTAATGATTTTCTCGATTGTAATGGCTGGTTTGATTTATTGGAAGGAAGTTACTTTGAGGCATGAAATAAAATTTGTAAATGTTGTTTTTTGGCAATTAATAATATGGATACCATGGGTATTATTTTTCCATATTATAAAATTAAGTTTAAAAAAAACCAACACTGATAATCAACTACTAAAATATCTAATTTTAGGTGCTATTTACTTAGTAATCTTGTTAATTCATTGGTTGTGGTTTGCATCTTATAGTAGTTATTTTAGTCCTTATTTAGGAGCTCCCAATGAAAATTATGGGGTATTCCGTTATTTTTTTATTTTTTTGATTTTGATTGATCTTGTGTTTTTAATAACCATCCGGGTTTACTTAAAATTTTACAATAATAAATCCACAATCTTATCACCTCTGGAATCAACTATTCAGGTTAAGCGAGGAAATAAAAAAGTATTCTTAAAAAAAGATAGTATTTACTGGATTTCGGCTGATGGTTATTACATAAATATCCATTCAAATCAAGGTCAGTTTTTATTAAGACGAACTCTAAAGGATATATTTGAGTCGTTGCCCAAGAGTAATTTTATAAAAATTCATCGGTCGGCTATTATAAACATTAATTATTTACAAGAACTACAACAAGCTCCTAACAAGAAATTATTGGTTCAAATGCAAGATGGTAATTCCCATTCTGTTAGCAAAACGTATGCTAAAGATCTAAAGGATATCTTAAAAAGTACTTCGGTTTAAAAAATTGGTTTTGATTCATTATCAATAATGGGTCATTTCGTAGCATTTTTCCCAGAATAATGCAATTGAAAATAAAATACTTACGATTTTTGTGGCCTAACTATAATTTGCCATAGTGCACAACAAATGAAAAGATTACTAATATTAACTATTTTATCCTGCTTAGCCTTTCAAAATTCCAGAACACAAGTTTCGGTAGATACCGTTTATTCCGTATCAACTGTAAAAGACAAATATCCCCAATGGTCTTCGGATGGAAAAATGATAGTATTTGAATCAAATAGGGAGGGAAATACTTCTCAAATATACTCAATGAAATCAGATGGTAAGGAAATAAAGAGACTTACAAAAAACAATTTTATTAATGAAACGCCTGTTTGGTCACCAAATGGCAAGTTGATAATGTACTCCAGTTATCTGGAAGATGGAAATAATGAAATATTCATCATGAATTCTGATGGCACAGGTATTCGACAACTTACTGACCACCCTTCGAGAGATGGACACGCTAAATTTTCTTATGATGGAAAAAAAATAATATTTAATTCACAAAGAGACACTAACAATAATAGCGGTTCTGCACTTGAAATAAACTATGAGATTTATGAAATGAATATAGATGGATCGGATGTCAAACGTCTAACGAACTTTGAAGGGTGGGATACTTTTCCATCTTATTCCCCAAATCGGGAAAAAATATTATGGAGAAGAATCATTACAGATTCAATTAGTAATATAGGTTATAATTCGGAAATATTTTTAATGAATTCCAATGGGACAAATATCACAAATTTAACCAACCACAAATCATTTGATGGCTATCCTGATTGGTCTCCAGATGGAAAGCAAATTGTTTTCACATCCAATCGCCATGGGAGTTTACAATTATTTGTGATGCAATTAGATGGTTCTGACGTACAACAAATAACTTCAAGGGCTAATTTAGAAATTAGTTCTCGCCCAGATTGGTCCTCGGATGGCAGACATATAGTATACAACAAGACCACTGAAAATGGTACCAGTATTCATACTATGGATGTTCAGCCTGGAAAAAATATTACTTTTTTCAATGAAGTAACTTCTGGAATTTTGAGTGAATCAAACACAGCTTCAAGGGGCGTTGCTTGGGGAGATTATGATAATGATGGTTATCCAGATCTTTTGGTAGCAAATACAATGAATAATTCTAACTTTTTATATAAAAGTGATGTGGAGACCGGATTTATTCAGGTAGTAGAAGGTGAGCCCGTTACCACTGCGGGATGGACTGAAGGTGTAAACTGGGTTGATTATGATAATGATGGAGATTTGGATATTTTTTATACCACACAATGGGATAGCAAGAATGAATTATTTCGAAATGAAAGTAATGGAATTTTAAAGAAGGTGGAGGCAGGTGATCTTACGTCAAAAGAATCCAGTTCTACCACAGCATGTTGGTGTGATTATGATCTTGACGGTGATTTGGATGTCTATGTTGTTGAGAGAGATGGAGCTGATGACCGACTTTTTAATAATCTAGGAAATGGTAACTTTATAATTGTACCTTCCAACATATTTCCATATAAAGGTGGAGATGGAAGAACATGTGCGTGGGGAGACACAAATGGTGATAATTACCCTGAACTTTATGTTGGAAATTTTTTAGATAAGACAACTAAAGAACCTACAAAGGCAATTAATTTTTATTACAAGAATAACCAAGACGGAACTTTTTCCTCAATAACAAATTCAATCCTTACCGTAGATAGGAACCTAACATATGGTTCATCTTTTATTGATTATGACCAGGATAACGACTTAGATCTCTTCCTTACAAATATTTCCATGTCCGACATAAATTTGTTGTTTCAAAATGATGGTTCAGGAAATTTCACTAAAACAAATACAATCATTTCTAAAACAAGAAATAGCCCTTCAAAAGGCCATACTTGGGGAGATTATGACAATGATGGAGACCTTGATCTCTTTATATCCAACGGCACTGAAGGCACAAAACCTGATGCTATCATGAATTTTCTCTTTCTGAGTAACGGTGATGGTGATTTTGAATTAGTTAATAATTCGACAATCGTTAGTACTCCAAACATTTCAGCTGGAACAGCGTGGGCAGATTATGATGTTGATGGGGATCTTGATCTTTTTTTAGCAAATTGGGGGAATAACAATGAGAGCAATACTTTTTATGAAAATGAGCTGTATGGTACTCATTGGATTGAAATTTTACTACAAGGAAGTAGTTCCAACAGTTATGGAATAGGTGCTAAAGTTGAGTTAATAATGAGGATAAATGGAGAAGAAAAGAAGTTGTTTCGTTGGTTACTCCCTCAAACAGGTTATTCCAGCCAAAACGAACCTATTATTCATTTTGGATTGGGAAAAAATTCTCCATCACGAATAGATGAAATAAAGGTTTATTGGCCTTTAGGTAAAATTACTAATCTAAAGGGGATTGCAACTAACCAAAGAATTGTAATCGAAGAAAAATGATAGAAACATTTGCTAACATAAAATATAGTGCATTTGGCAGATAGAGCGAAAAATGAAGATGATTACATCAATTAAAATTAGGAGTAAGTTAAAAAAATAATATGTTGATATGCCTAACGCACCATATTTAAACCGTTAGTTTGATTTGAATCAAATAAATAAAGGATGAAGAAACTATTAATTTCTACACTACTAGTATCTGTAACTAAGTAGTTCTTTTTGGTGCTATATGAGTATAAATGTCGTTACTGTGCTGTTATTAAAAATCATGTAAAACACTGAAACACACCAAGAAAGATTAAGTAAAAAGTACCCACCCAAGGTATAACAAACACTTGTAAACACAGAGTTTGCAGGTGTTTTTGGTTTTTTGACAACCAATAATTATATCTTTTTAGATTAATTCCTTTATTTATTAGATATTCTTCTGAAACCTGCTCTGATTCTTACCATCTATTTTTTAAGAAAACTTTAAAATTCTGAATACACAAATTATTGTACTTTAGCGCTTTAATTTTATAAAATGAAAAAAATTAATCTATTTCTTGCGCTAAGTCTCTTTCTGACAAGCCTGATCGCACAAACTTCCGAGGTAAAATTGTACAATCCGGAAACAGATGCTAAAGCGGATATTGAAGTGGCAATAGCAAAAGCAAATACTGAAAGGAAACATGTTTTACTGCAAATTGGAGGGAACTGGTGCCGATGGTGTATAGCATTCAGTAAAAAAGTATCTGAAAATGACACATTAAAAAAAGTCTTGGCAGCTAATTATATCACTTATCACTTGAATTATTCCCAAGAAAATTTGAATGAAGATGCGTTAGAAAAACTCGATTTTCCACAGCGTTTTGGATTCCCTGTATTTGTAATTTTAGATGGCAACGGAAAACGACTGCACACACAAAATAGCGTGTATTTAGAAGAGGGAAAAGGGCATAACACAAAAAAAATATTGAATTTTTTCAATCATTGGTCACCAACTGCGATAGATCCTAAAAGCTACCCTTCAAGAGAACGAAAGTAAATAATACATCAATTTAAAAGAGTAGGCTCCCTAATCAGTATTGGTTACAAAAGCTATATTCTTGCTGTCTTTTGACCAGCTCGGTACGTTGATACTTCCTTGTCCTCCGTAGATATAAGCAATAATTTTTGGTTTACCTCCATTTGCAGGCATTAGTCGCAATGTACAATGCTTGTAAAAAGGGTGTTTCCCAAAATCAATACTAGGTGGAAATGAAATGAATGCAATCCATTTTCCATCTGGAGATACATGTGGGAACCAATCTTTATAACCTATATCAAATGTCAATTGTTCAGGATTGGAGCCATCCGAATTCATTTTCCACAATTGCATATTCCCGGTGCGATTTGAATTAAAATAAATATATTTTCCATCAGGAGAATACTCTGATCCATCATCAAGATCTTTTGTGTCTGTCAATTGCATTTCTTCCCGAGTATCAACATCAATACTGAAAAGATCATATTTTCCATTGCGATTCGCAGTATAGATCAATGTTTTATTATCCGGCGAAATACCGTGTAAATAGGATGCTCCAACGCCATTTTTTGTAATTTTTTTAGGAATTGAATCTCCTTTAGGCTGCATGATGTATATAGATGAATCACCATTATCATCTGCATTGTGATGACTGATACCCAATATTTTTTCATCAAACGAAAACACATGATCGTTGTTATTTGCATTGGCAAACCCCGTATTGATCTGTTCAACCAATTCAGTAGAAAGATTGTAACTGTATAAAAAACCGTTCGAATTATAAACCAATTCTTTATCGTTGTTCACCCAGTTTGGAGCCTGTAATGAATGCGATGAATGAAACAGGAGTTTTCTGTGTCCGGTTTCGACATTCATAATTTCCAAATTGCTGCCTAAATAATCGGGGTACGGTTGAAAATCTGAAGCAACCGGTTTAATGATTCTTATATTACTGAAAACAGCCTCTTCAATTACTTCCTGATTGTGAGCGCACACATATAATCCAACAAATACTTCATTTTTAAGATATTTATCTTGGAGTTGTACGGTAGTAAAGGGCTCTCCAAACTTCGCAGTTGACATATAATAAGTATCACCTTGACGCTCTAATTGTACTACATCAGGCGCTTTATCACTTGATACAACTTCTTTCGTTTCACCACCAATGGTACTTCTGTATTGCAACGAAGTCAGTCCGTCACCATGAATAGTGGCGTTTACGTGCGGTGCATCACCATTTAAACTATTGCGGATGATCCACCCTATTTTTCGATGAGAATCAACCCCTTTACCAACAAATTTCATTTGTGCTCTCAATATAAAATCACCTTGTATGGATTTGTATAAGAATTTAAATTGATCGGCGCCCGCCCACATATTTATACCTGATCCTTTAATGTTATATTCCTGTGTTTCGTTATTGTAACTAACACTTCCATGAATTGCCGGATTTCCTACATTGCTTTGGTTTTCAAATACACCAAAGTTTTTATTCTCGTTTATTGGACTTGTAATTGCTGAATTAGTAGGTACGGATTGTTTACACCCGATAATAAGAAACAGGACAATGCTGCCCAAAAGTAATTTGTTCATTTTTTTAAGTAAAAATAGTATATATTTTACAGCAATTCAAATTCATTTCCAAGTGAAAAAAATCACCAATGATGATGTAAATGGCACATACACACCACATACACCCCTAATAACAGTTGTTTAAAATGTGAGTATGATAATGGTATGGTTTAGATCGGCTATTGTTTAATACCCGGCAGGATTTTAGATTTTTTTGCTGTAAAAAGGAAGCTCTATGCAGAGGAAAAGGCCCCTATACCACTTTTAATAAAATTCTCCCAAGGTGTCAATAATTAATAAAAATAATTACCCTATTTTTTACTGGATTATTATGTAATTTGCACACAGATATTATGTAAATTCTTCATTAATAGAATTTATCAGAGCAACTTTTAATTAGTGTCCAATGCGTTCAAATAAAAATTCAGTCATATTTATAATGGGAGTCTCAGGTGTCGGGAAAAGCACTATAGGGAATTTGTTATCTGAACAACTCGGAATACCCCATTTTGACGGGGACGATTATCATCCTCAAAAAAATATTAGAAAAATGTCTGATGGAGTACCTCTCAATGATGAAGACAGGTACGATTGGTTGCTTGCCCTAAATGAACTTTCAAAAAGTCAGCTAAATAACAATAGTTGTATAATTTCGTGTTCCGCCTTAAAAGAAAGTTATCGAAAACTATTAGTTGAAGATTTGGAAGGGAAGGTTAAATGGGTGTTTCTAGTAGGATCATTTGACCAAATTCTTAAGCAAATTCAACATCGGGAAGAGCATTTTATGCCTGCGAAATTGCTAAAATCACAATTTGAGATATTGGAAGAACCAGCACAGGCATTGAAAATTAATATATCAAATTCTCCTGAAGAAATAATAGACGCTATTACAACGGAATTTAAAAAATCTGAATTCGGATTGTTAGGGCTTGGAGTAATGGGGAAAAGCCTATGTAGAAACATGGCTGATAAAGGGTTTACCATTTCAATGTACAACAGACATGCGAAAGATCTGGAAGAAGATGTTGCTGTTAATTTCAAAAAGAAATATAATGAACTAAATACAGCATTGCCGTTTGACGAGCTTAAAAGTTTTGTAAACTCCTTACAAAGGCCCAGAAAAATAATGCTCATGGTCAATGCAGGCAAAGCAATTGATGATGTTATTAAAAATTTAGTTCCTCACTTGTCTGAGGGAGATGTTTTAATTGACGGAGGAAATTCTCACTATATGGACACCCAGGCTCGTATGAAATATTTAAGAAGCAAGAGTATTTATTTTATGGGAGTAGGAATATCCGGTGGAGAGAATGGGGCGTTGAATGGCCCATCTATAATGCCTGGAGGTCCTGAACCAGCTTATGAAATTGTAAAGGATTATTTAGAGGTAATAGCCGCAAAAGATGTCAATAATTCACCTTGCTGCACGTATATAGGAAAAGAAGGAAGCGGACATTTTGTGAAAATGGTTCATAATGGCATTGAATATGTTGAGATGCAGTTGCTGGCAGAAGTTTACGATATTTTTAGAAATATGGGTTACGATCCGGATAAGATCGCCGACATTTTTGAATCCTGGAAAACAACAACAAATAGTTATTTATTAAGTATTTCAATTGAGATACTAAGAAAAAAAGAGGATAACGATTGGCTCATTCATAATATAATGGATAAAGCAGGGAATAAAGGTACCGGCAACTGGACTACTATTGCATCTTCAGAATTTGGCGTGCCGAGTACAATGATTGCGGCGGCATTATTTGCGAGGTATATATCTTCTTTCAAAGAGGAGCGCGTTGCAATGAGTAATAATTATGTAAGCAATAAAAACACGGTTTTGAAAATAGATGCTAATGAGGTATTAAAAGCGTATCATTTCGCAAGAATTATAAATCACCATCAGGGCTTTAAATTGATCGGAGAGGTTTCAAATTTAAATAACTGGGGATTAGATCTGAATGAAATTGCAAGGATATGGACTAATGGCTGTATTATTAAATCAACACTCATGGAAGAATTAGTGGATATTCTTAAAGGTGACGATACAATCCTGTCCAATAAAAAAATTACAAACCAGGTTAAAGATTTAAAACCAAGCCTCACCAATGTAGTTTCTCAATGTGTTTTAAATGAAATATCTGCACCTTGTTTAAGTGATGCAATACATTTTTTTAATGGATATTCAACAGCAAATTCAACGGCAAATTTAATTCAGGCACAACGTGATTATTTCGGAGCACATACGTATCAGCGAATCGATGATTCAACTGGGGAATTCTATCATACGAATTGGAATAAAGATTAACATTGATTGTTTGAATTCATTATTAACCTTCAGGATTAAATCGATATCCAACACCGCTGATACTAATAATGTGCGTTGGATTTGAAGGAATTTCTTCAATTTTTTTTCGAATATCAAGGATGAAATTATCAACAGTTCTGGTTGTAGGAATTTTATCATATCCCCAAACCTCGTTTAACAGATCATGACGATGAACAACTTCTCCCACATGATTTACAAAGTATTTTAAAATGGCATACTCTTTTCGGGTAAATTTAACGGGATGTTCATTCACAAAAGCTTCCATTTTTTTAAAATTTAAACGTACTTTCCCAAAAGAGTATTTCTCAATTTCATCAATCGCAGGATAAACCCTTCGTAATACTGCCCTGATTCTTGCCAGTAATTCAGAAAGGCTGAATGGTTTTGTAATATAATCGTCCGCACCATAATCAAGTCCTGCAATCTTATCCATTTCGGAACCTCTGGCTGTTAGCATGACCACAGGTAATTGTGGCTTTCCAAGTTTAATTTTTTTACAGATTTCAAATCCATTCATTCCCGGCAGCATGATGTCGAGTATCAACAAGTCTACCTTACTATTGAAAGCCATTTCCAATCCTTCAGACCCATTGAGTGCTGTACTTACTTTATACCCCTCACCAATCAAATTATCTTTTAACCCCATCAATATGCTGATATCATCTTCAACAATTAAAATATGCTTTGTTTTCCCCATGGTTATTTAACTATTTAATTCAATTGTAAATTTACTTCCCTCATTCAAGGTACTGCTTACGTATAATTTACCGTTTTGAGCTTCTATAATATCTTTGCTTACCGTTAAACCAAGTCCCGTACCGCTGATATTTTCATTTTCTTTTGAATTCACACGATAAAATTTCTCAAAGATTGAATCGAGTTTATCCTGCGGAATTCCAATACCACAATCTTCTATTTCAATAAATGCTTTCCCTTCTTTTTGATACAGGCGTATGGCAATCTTTTTTTCACTGTCTGAATATTTAATGGCGTTTGTGATCAAATTGGACAAAACTTGTTTTAAGCCTTCCTGATCAACAACGGCTATTATATTTTCTTCTATAGCTAAATTAACCTCAAAATTGTGAATTTCAAGCCAGTAATTCATCTCATCCATAATAGCATGGATAATTTCTGCCAGATTTTCTTCTTTTAAATGATAGGTCAGCTTATCATTCTCTTTCCTTGAAAAATCCAGAATATTATTGATCATTCGTTTTAATTTTTCACTTTCTTTTACAATGACATTGGCATATTTTTTTACATCTTTTTCAAGTTTTACACGATTCAAAACAATAGAATCTGCGAACATATTAATAGCTGTCAAAGGCGTTTTTAATTCATGTGTGACATTTGAAATGAAATCAGCTCTTAATTTAGCCATTTTCTTTTTTCTATTCACATCCTGAACAAGTGTCAATAATCCAATAATCATAGCTCCCAAGAGAAGAATAAGACCAACAGCCGTGGCTAGTTTTCGTTTAAAAATAAAATCAGCAACAGTATTCCTGTCTTTCAAGCTGATCTGCAGTTGTTTTTCGTTGAAATACGGCGAAAAATGACTTTGCAACATGAAATTTTTATCAAAAAAATGATCATTGAC
>PVMS01125453.1_pt1 | contig 38981 bp, 35 predicted proteins | sample 1853461 | NCBI WGS metagenome assembly PVMS01 (sample SAMN08582032, study PRJNA380276) | Marine sediment metagenome, whole genome shotgun sequencing project. | isolation source: ocean sediment barecode stripped | collected 2017
ACGTCGAGCCACAGCAAGGCCGCGTGGGCGACGCCGTCACCTCCCGGGAAGCGCCGGTCGCCGATCGGATCGGTCGGATGTTCGACCAGGGCGAGGCCTTCGCGACGCAACTCGATCACGCAGCCGGACGAGATCGACGAGATCGATGAGGGCGACGGAGCTCCGGCGCTCGATGGGTCGTCGTCCGCCCGCGCCGGCCTGTTCCGGCACATCGACGAGGAGCGGGTGGAGAGCTGTTGGCGGTCGGTCGTCGCCGACTACGGCCATCGCTTCGGCAAGGCGTCCATCGAGCGGCCGGACCGCTTTCGATCGGGATGCGCCGAGCTGCTCGAACGCTTCGGCCTGGCGCGGATCACACACGAGGGGATGGAGATCTCAGCGTTCGCCAACCGGTTCCGAGCGACGGCCACCTTCGTCGACCGCGGTGCTCGCGAGTCGGACGGCGACGCACACGTCGGCGATGGACGTGGGCGCATCGAACAGACGGCGCTGTTCTGATGGCCGACGAGGTTCTGATGGCGCAAGGTCCCGTGAGGTGGCGACCGGTGCGCGCGGGCATCTTCAACATCTGGGAGTACGACGACCAGGTGTTCGAGTTCGGCGACGGCCGGCTCGTCCTGCGCGGTCGCAACGGATCGGGCAAGTCGAACGCGCTTGCGCTGCTGTTCCCCTTCCTCCTCGACGGTGTGATGAGCGCGGCGAGGATGGACCCGATGGGCGGGGCGCGGTCGATGAAGTCGCTGCTCCTCGGTCGTGACGACGAATCGACCACTGGCCGGTACCGCCACGATTCGGGTACCGGCTACGCGTGGATGGAGTTCGCCGACCGGGCGGGCAACCACCTGACGATCGGTGTCGGCGCCACGGCAACGCAGCAGCGCGACGCCGATTCGTGGTTCTTCCTCACGTCCCAGCGCGTCGGCTTCGATCTGGACCTCGCCGATGCCGACGTACCGAAGAGCCGCCGCCGCCTCGCCGAGAGCATCGAGCGCGGCGAGGTGCTGACCACCGCCGACGAGTATCGGGCAGCGGTCGACCGTGCCTTGTTCGGGCTCGGACCGGGCCGGTATCGAACCCTTGTCGACCTCCTCTTGACGTTGCGCCGTCCGCACCTCGCAGGCAAGCTCGACACCGAGCACCTCTCCGCCACGCTCTCGGCCGGGCTGGCCGAGATCGACCCGGCGCTCGTCGACGACGTCGCACACAGCTTCGACGACCTCGACGCGATGCAGCACGCCGGTCGCACGCGCCCTGGCGATGCCGATCAGGTGATCGCGATAGACGGGGAGGAAGCGCTCGACCGCGTCGAGGGCTTCCTCCCCGTCTATCGCGATCACCTGATCGGCATCGCCAGGGCGCGTGCGACCGGCGTGCTGTCGGCCCACAGGGCGCATCGCCGGGGCGGTCGCGACCGATCGGCTGCGGATCAGGAGCGCACCGCCGCCATCGCCGAGCGCGTCGATCAGGTCGCCGAGATCGAGGCCGTGGAGGCCCGGCGTCTGATGCTCGAGGTCGAGGTCGAGACGATCCAGACATCGCCCGCGTACCGATCGGCAGCGGCGCTGGCCGAGGCCGAAGGGAGAGCGGACGACGCCCGTCGGGCGGCGACCATGATGGACGAGGCCGCGGCCACCGCGGCGGGGCACGCCGGTGAGGCCGAGAGGTCTTCGGAGGAGGCAGCCCGCCGGCACGACCGCGCAGAGGGCGCGTTCTCGGAGTTGCTGGAGCGGTGGATCACATCTGTGCGTTCGGTCGGAATCGCGTGGTCCGCGGTTCGCCCGGAGGCCTTCGATTCGGATCGGGTGACCGCGCTGGTCGCCGAGCGCCGCGCCGAGGTCGACATCGTCACCACCGCCGCTCTCCGCAGCGACGAGGCGGCCGCCGAGGCGCGACGTCGTTCGGCGATCCGGGACGAGGCCGGTGTCTCGGTCACCGAGGCCGAGGTTGAACGGCGCGGGGCCGACGAGCAGGTCACCGCGGCGCGGTCCGACCTCGCGCTCGGCCGGCGGGTGTGGGCTGCCGAGGCAGACCTCCTGTTCGACCGGGCTGCGCAGTCGGCCGACGGGTTCGACGTGGCACGTCCCACCATCCTGCTCGACGACGAGGGCGAGCCGTTCGGAGACGACTCCGGAGAGGTGCACGCCGATGAGAGCGGAGATCTCGACGCCGATCCGGCAATCGCTCTGGCGGTGCGCTTCGATCGGTTGTTGGCGAACGCGGACGGCGTACTGCACCGCGCCTGCGAGCGAACCGACGACGAGATCGCTCGACAACGATCGCGGGTCGACGACCTGACCGCGGAACGCGAACGGGTGGTGGACGAACCCAATCCCGGCCCGCCGCCCAATCCGACACGGCCCGATGCTGCGGCGGCCGCCACAGGAGCGCCGCTCTACGTCTGCGTCGACTTCGCCCCGTCCGTCGGTGCGGGCGAGCGGGCCGGCTTCGAGGCGTCGCTGGCCGCGGCAGGCCTGCTCGATGCCCGGATCCGCCCGGACGGCGACCCGAGCGGCGCGCTGGACGCCGAGTTGCGGGCGAGCACCCGGGCGGGCGGCCCGACGCTGGCCGACCTGCTCGTGCCGGTGCCCACCGGCGACCTGACCGCAGCACGGATCGACGAGGTGTTGACCGCCATCCCGATCGACGGTGACAGCGTGCGGCTCGCCGCCGACGGCACGTGGCGCCTCGGCCCGCTCGCAGGGCGCTTCGCCCAATCGGTGCCGATGTACGTCGGCCACGAGGCTCGCGAGCGCCGTCGGGCGGAGGGCCTGGCCCAACTCGACGATGAACTCTCGGTCGAGCGGGCGGCGCTCGGCGAACTCGAGCGGCGGCTGGATGGCCTGCACCGCCTCCGCGCCGAGATCGATGAGCGACGGACCTCACAGCCCTCCACCTCCGCACTTCGCGAGGTGCTGCTCGTGGCCACCGCGGCGTCGACCGTCGAGCGCGAACGCGTCGAGCGACTCGAGGCGGCGGAGTCGGCCTCATCCGTTGCGGCGACGGGTGCGGCAAACGCATCGGCCGATCTGCAGCGCCAGGCCGTCGCCCTTCGCCTTCCCGCCGGCGTCGACGATCTCGAGAATTCCCGTCGTGAGCTCGCCCGCTGCGACGTCCAGATCGGAGGGCTGGTCAGCGCCGCCGAGGCGGTGGCCGATGCCGCACTCCAGGTGCGCACGGCGGTGGAGACCGCACAGCACACGCGAGACGACGCCGACGAGGCAAGAGCGAGAGCCACGCGCTCGGCTGTCGACGCCGCGGCCGCGCTCGAGCGGTACGAGCGACTTCGACGCGATGTCGGTGGCGACGCGCAGCAGGCGGTCGACGATCTGGCCGAGGCGCGCGAGCGGCGTACGGCCGTCGACGAGCGGATGGCGGCGTTGCAGGTGGCGAGGCGCGAGAACGAGGCGGCGATCGCCCGTCTCGGCGAGCGCATCGAACAGCTCACCGATCGCGAGCGGCGGCTCGCCACCGAACGCGACGGCGCGACGGCGCGCTTTCTGCCGATCTGCTCAGCCGAGGTCTCCGAGGTGCTCGCGGTCGATTCCGTGACGCCCGAGGCAGATCTGCTCGTCGCCGCTCGTTCCGTCCTCGCCGAGACCGACAAGGCCCCCGACGACGCGACCAACAAAATGGAGCGCGCGTACCGGGAGATCATCCTCGACGGACTGCGGGCAGGGCACGACCCGAGCATGCCCAAGCTCGACGGGTTCGACGTGATTCGCGTGGGGACCGTCGACGGTGAGGTGGCGCTCGGCGCGCTCGCCATCCGGCTGCGCGCCGACAACGAACGTCTCTCCGGGCTCCTGTCCACCAAGGAGCGCGAGATCTTCGAGATGCATCTCCTGACCAGTGTCGGCGACGCCATCAGGGGGCTGTTGCTCGAGGCCGATCGGTTCGAACACGACATCAACGCCGAGATGTCGAAGACCCCGACGGCGAGCGGTATGACGGTCGAGCTGGCCTGGGAAGTGTCGGGAGACGAGCCCGGGCTGCGCGCCGCTGTCGCCGACCTGCGTTACGCACCCGAGATGCTGGGCCCCGAGCGCCGGGAAGCGCTGCGCGCCTTCTTCGTCCAGCGGATCGCCGATGTGCGTGCCGGCGATCCGGGGCGCAGCTTCACAGAGATCCTGACCGTCGCTCTCGACTACCGGTCGTGGCACCGGTTCAGTCTCTTCGCCCGCTTCGCCGACGGCAGGCGCCAGCGCGTCACCCGCACCTTCTATCGAGGACTATCCGGTGGCGAGGCGGCGACCCTGCTGCATCTCCCGTTGTTCGCGGCAGCCGCTGCGCAGTATTCCGGGGGCACGGTAGACGGGCCGCGCCTCATCGCGCTCGACGAGGGCTTCGCGGGCATCGACGACCAGATGCGCGGCCGGCTCATGGGGCTGCTCACGCAGCTGGATCTCGATGTGTTCGTGACGAGCCACGAGTTCTGGGGCTTCTACGAGCAGGTGCCGAACCTCGTCGTCTACGACTTGACGCGCAAGCCGCCGACGCCCGGGGTGTACGCACAGCGATTCGATTGGACGTCCGTGCCCTCGTGACGGCCGACGATGCGCTCGAATCGCTCAGGTCCCCCGCCCTCGCCAGGCTCTGGAGTGCCGCCCGGACGCGTCTGGAGCGCAATGGCCACCGGCTGACGTCGGCCCCGCTGCGTATCGCGGATCTCGACCCGGGCGAGGTCGAAGCCGTGTGTGCCCTCCTCGGGCGACGCCGGCCGAACGGAAATACCCTCAACGTCGATCTGCGCGCCCTCGATCGAGCGTTGCGTGCGGCGCCTGCGGGCGCGGGTCTGATCGATCTCCTCGAGGTCCTCGACGGTCCGCTGCGCGACCGTCGGGCCGAACGGGACGAACGGTCGAGGAGGTCGCAGGAGATCTGGATCATGGCCGCATCCCATCGGGCGACCGACGACCCCCGCGCGCAGGGCTGGCTCGAGACGCTCAGGCGGCGCGGCCGTCTCACCCGTTTCTTTGTTGATGTTCCCGAACACCTGCTGCACGAGGCGCTCCTCTCGCCCGATTGGCTGATCGAGAACGCCCCGACACTGTGCGCCGAGCCGCTCCCGCTCTCGACCGTCGCCGCAGTGCAGCTGGGGGACGCGCACGCGCTCGACTCCGACACCGTGCTCGGCGCACTGATCGTCGACGGATTGCAGCACATCGCCTTGGCGCGCGACGAGCGCTCGGCGTGGGGCGCGTTCGGAGTGCAAGTCGATCAGGTCAACTCCTCGACGCTGGTTCTCGGGCTTCCGGGTGTCGACGGCTCGATCTGCGCGGCCGCCCGGACGAGCGGCCAACCACTGCGCGTGACGTGGCGCATGATCGACACGGGATTCGGGCTCGACCTCGACTCGATACGGGCGACCTCGGCCCGGGTCTGGATCTGCGAGAACCCGGGCATCGTGTCGATGGCCGCCGATCGGCACGGGTCTTGTGCCCCGCTCGTGTGCACCGCGGGCATGCCCGCCGCAGTGACGAGTTCGTTGCTCGACCTCCTCGCTTCGGCGGGCTCGGAGCTGCGTGTGCACACCGACTTCGACTTCGGCGGGATGTCGATCGCGCGGCATGTCATCGACCGATTCGGCGCCGCGCCGTGGAGGCTCGGACGAGCCGGCTATCTCCGAGCGATCGAGGGTCCCACCTCGGAGCTTGTCCGATCGATCGGCGAGACGCCGTGGGACCCAGGCCTGGCCGAATCGATGAACGAGCATCGTCTCGCGGTGCACGAGGAAGCGATCGCCTCCACCCTGCTCGACGATCTGATCGACCGATCAGCGAAGTGATCGAGACGCGGGCCGTGATCGCGATCGGCCTGCACGACGACCGGGTCGACCTGATCCACGCCATCGGAAACCCCGGGAAACTGCCCACATGACGTGACGTCCACCGTCAGGGAGTGCTGATCCGGCGGGCGTACCAGCGCGCGAACGAGCGGTTGTGCTGCTCGAGATGGCACAACATCCCCGGTCGGGCCGATGCGGACCCGAGACCCCGTTGCACCCCTTCGCACACGATGATGTCCTGTTCGTGGATGGCGGTGACCGTCTCGTTGTGTCGAGCGATGCGTTCGTCGGCACCGGGTGCGCCGACGAGGTGGGGTGGGAGCATCAGGTGGGTGGTGAGATCGATCCTCCCCGGGCCGAGCGGGTGCACTTCGAACCAGATCGCGGACTGTGGCATCACGGCGATCACGTAGTTCGGGAACGGGTAGGCGAGCCCGAGCCCGGTGCGTTGCTGTTCGGTCAACCCCGGTACGGGCGGATCATCGGAGGCGCCGTCCAGTGCACCGTCGGCCGACGGCACGAGCAGCGACTCGTCCATCATGGCGTACAACAGTGTGTACTCGCCGTTGTCGGGCAGGTCGACGGCCTTGCGGGCGGGCATGAACGGTTCGAGCGTGTCGTGGTGGATGCCGAGGTGGTGATAGCACTCGCCGTTGTCGATGAAGACCTTCCAGTCCCACGCCGACTCGCCCCACGGCGTGGAGTCGACGACCTCCCAATCGGCGAGGCCGTACTCGCCGAGCTGGCCACTCATAGCGCCCCAGAGCTCGGCCGTCGGTGGCGCCTGACCGTCGAGGTTGACGTAGATGAATCCTTCCCAGATCTCGTGGCGGAAGCGATGCAGTCCGTGGTCCGCCTTGTCGAATCCCGGGGTCTCGGCCATCTCCGGTGCGGCGCGTAGTTCGCCATCGTGGCTGAACGTCCACCGGTGGTAGGGGCATTGCAGCGATGGCACGGTTCCGGCCCGTCTCCCGGCGCAGATGTCCATGCACCGGTGAGTGCATACGCGTGACAGGACACTGATCTCGTCGTCGTGGCCGCGGGTCACCACCAGAAGTTCACCGAACATGTCGATCGTGCGAAAGTCTCCTGAGTCCGGGAGTTGTGAGATGTGACCGACGTTCATCCAGCCTCGACGGAACACGCGCTCGACCTCGAGATCGAAGATCTCCTGAGAGCGGTACGCCTGCGGCGGGAGGGTGGTCCAGTCGTCGTCCGCGGTGGAGCGCGCGGCGAGAACGTCGAGCAGGGCTTCGGTCGTTCCGGCATCGCTCATGGCCGCGTCACCGAACCCTGCGCCATCCACTCTTCCAGTCCGAAGAGTTCGGTGAGCGCGGCGAGCACCTCGTCGGCCGGGAGATGGCGCAGTTCGAGAGCTCCGGCCCCGAACTCGCCGAGGGGCCACCGGAAAGGCGGCGCGTCGGCCGCGACGATCTCTCGTACAGCATCGAGAACCAGGTCCGGGCTCTCTGCCGTCCGGCGGATCTCGTCGTGGCCCGCGTCGTTCGCTTCCAGGAGAGGTTCATACACCGAGTCGGTGGCCATGCCCGGCACCCGATCGGAGGTGGCGAGCCCCGCGCCGTCCGTGTATCCGGGCTGGATGACGGAGACGTGAACGCCGAACGGGAGGAACTCGTAACGAACTGACTCCATGGCGGCCTCCAGGCCGGCCTTCGAGGCACAGTACGCGGCCTCGCCGGGAAGCCCCGAGTTGGCCGCCAGCGAGGAGATCGCGATGACTCGGCCCCTGCCAGACGATCGCAGGTGAGGTGCCGCAGCCCGGATCAGCCGAACGGCCCCGAGCAGATTCGTGTCGATCGTCAGCTCGAACGCTTCGGTTGGCATGATCTCGAGCGGCGCGAACCATCCGACCCCGGCGTTCGCGATGACGACGTCGATGCCGCCGAATCGTTCGACGGCGTGCTCCACGGCCTGATCGATCGAGTCGTCGTCGCAGACATCGGCCACCACAGACATGATCTCCAGCTCCGGCCGTGCTGCGTCGGGCCGATCGCCGGATCGAGAAGCCGCGACGACCTGGTGGCCATCCTCGGCAAGCCCCGCAGCGAGATGTGCTCCGACGCCCCTGCTCGCGCCTGTGATGAATACGACCGACATGTTGAACCCCTATTATCTACGTGCGTGGGTAATCTAGCGATCCGGCGCACGATGTCAATATCTACCTGAGTAGAAATCCGCTACGGTCCAATCGTGACTGCCGACCAGACGCCTCGGGGTCGCGGCCGTCCTCGCCTGAGACCGAAAACGACCGACGACGCCCCGGTGAACGAGATCCTGCGGGTCGCGGCGGCGATGTTCGGCGAGGTCGGCTACGAAAAGACCACCTTCACATCGATTGCCGACGCCGTGGGCATCCAGCGGGCCTCCCTCTACCACTACTACCCCAACAAGGACGCCCTGCTGCTCGACATCGGCCTCCCCTGGCTGAATCCGCTCGCCGCACTCGTCGAGGAGTTCGACGAAGAGAACGCTCCGGGCGACCTCCAGCTCTACCGGTACCTCCGCATCGATCTGCGCCACATCCGGGCCGCGCCCTACGACCTCGGCCGTCTCTACCACCTCCCCGACATCTCCGTCGGTGAGAGCGTGGCGCCTCTCTGGCAGATCGTCGACGCGATCCACGACGCGTGGACCCGATGGATCGCCTCCGCCGTGGAGGACGGCGCGCTCCGCCGGGTCGACCCTCGACTCGCCGGGTCACTGGTGGAAGCGGCATACCTCGGCGTCATCACGAGCGACCGACCGGCGGTGCGCGAAGACGCCGGTAGTACCGCTGACAACTTCGCCGATCTCGTCCTCGCCGGGCTTCTCGCCGACCCCGGACGGCTCGCAGAACTCCGGCGGCTGGCCCTCGAACACGACGGCGCCGATCCGATCCTTCCAACGGAGGGGATTCGGCCGCGGCCGACAAGCTCCCGAGCGAGGTGATCTACGGGCGGATGCGCGACGCCGGCTGGTAGTTGGGGCCGGCGGTGATGTCCACCCGGGCGAGGAGCTGCTCACATGGTGGCTCGAACTTCTCCGCCAACCGGACGGAGGCAGCCTCACCGAGCAGGGTCCAGGGCAGGGTGGTGAGGCGGTCGGTGTCGTCCTCGATCTGTTGGCGTAGGTCCAGACCGACGGGGTCGACCTGCCCGCCGGTGGCCAGGCCGCGGGCCTCCAGTCGAGACCACGCGGCAGCGGTCTCCTCTTCGGTGCTTCCCCTGGACGTCGCCAGCCAGTCCTTCTCGTAGCCGATCCAGGCGTTGTGGAGGATCGATGCTTCGGGACCCGACAAGCCGGCCGCCGCGACGAGTGCCCAGTGGGTGTCGCCGCGCCACTCCCTGAGGCAGTTCACGGCATGCCAGCCCGACAGGACGGGATCGACGGGGCGGGGCATCCGGAGATGGGCACCGAAGAACACACGTCCGAGTCGTGGAAGCTGGTCGATGACCGACCAGAGATCGGGGCCGAACCTCGCGAGTGGGCCGGTGATCTCGGGAGCGTGCTCGGCCAACCCGGCGAGCACGGCTTCGTCGCGAGCCGCCCAGACGTCATCGAACGAGGTGTGCTGTTCGACCAGGTCGAGGGCGATGGCAATCCCGATGGGGCTGATCGACCCGAAGGCCGCCGTCACGGCCTCGGCGCCTGCGGGGCCCAGCGGTGCGGCGCGGGCGGCGATGTAGCCGAGCGGTCCCTTCAGCCCCAAGGCCTCGAGTCGGGAGAGCGCGCCGGGATCCCAGTAGATCCAGCCGATCGTGGTCTGCACCGACCGGGCGTTTCGACGGGTGATCGCGATCCAGTCCGTCATGCGTCGACCATACTTCGGCCGCCACCTCGTTGCGCCGGGCTACTGCGCGAGTTCGCGCGGGCGATCAGTGAGACGCCCGGAGATCGCGAGTTTCGGTCGACGTGTCGACTCGGACGCCGGTGAGCGCGCTGCAGCGGTCCTGCAGATGGCCCCGGTGCCTGCCCGGTCGGTCTGCGGCGCGGAACACGTCGACGGCGAGGTCGGTTCGTCCGGCGGCCGCCGCGGATTCGGCGAGCGCGACGATCGGTATCCAGTGGTCGGACCCGATCCGCTGCGCGACACTCACGTACTGGGTGTAGCGGTGGCCGGCCATGTGAAGCCAGGCGATGAGCTGAAGGGCTTCGTCGGCCTGGTACTCCTGATAGGCGGCGCGGTACTCGTCTGCCAACCCGAGCAGGATCGTCTCGATCATCTCGGCCTGGCCCGCTGGAACTCGCACGAACGGAACGGTTTCGTTTCGGTGGGTGAGCGCGTACACCTCCGACACGAGCAGTTCGCAGAGATCTTGCCAGTAGTGCGCCGGCTCGATGCCGGCGTCGGCCCAGTCGATCTTCACGTAGGTGCTGAACGCCTCGAATCGAAGTTCGCCGATGACCCCGTACGAGTCGTCACCGTCCTCGGCCAATTCGAGCCCGACGGTGTGGAACGCCCGGTACAGGGCGAGCCGATCGGCGCCCCCACGGCGTGGCCCGTCGAGGCGGTCGAGACGATTGCGGAGCCGCTCGATGACGCCGAAGCTGCCGCCCTTCGCCACGCCCGTCGCTGGTCTCCGCCCGGCGAGCTTGTCGTACCAGCGGTTCGGATTGACCGGGAAGTGGTCCCAGTACCCGAATCGGGCACGTCGCACGAGGAGCGCGGCCGGGGTCTCGCGCATCGCCGTGGTCATCGCGCGACCCTCGAGAGCTTGGTCGAGAACTTTGCGGCGTGCCTTTACAAGGGTTGCCTTCTTGGGGTTGTCGGCGTGGGTGAGTGTCGTGGCCTCGATGTCAGCCGCGACGATTCGCGCCTGCAGATCTGTGAGGTGGCTCAGCTTGGCCTCCACGTCGCGGCGGAGGTGGTGCGATGAGTGCATCCGTTGAATCATCTCGCGCCGGAGTGCTTCGACGTCGCCGTCGAAGTCGTTCACCATCACGAGCGCGAACCACCGATCGAAGTGGCTCCACTGCACCCCGGCGACCGTCGCCCACGGTTCGGGTCCGAAGATCGGTGGCCGTCGCGCCCGCCCGGTCACCGGCTGATCCACCGGCGGCGCGCCCGCACCGGGTCGAGGCAGGCGAGCGCGTCCCCCGAGCCGGCCGGATCGAGCCAGACCAGAGCCGTGAAGATCGCCTCGGCATCGTCCCAGCGCCGCTGCCTCCACGCACAGAGCCCGAGTCCGTGGAGACAACGTATAAAGGGTCGGTTGTCGATCCACCCGCGCCGGAGTACGCCGCCGAACCCGTCCGGAAGGGATGCCTCCCCGATCGCCACGCCGGTCTCATAGAGGTGGACCGCGGCGCCCGGTCCACGCCTGTCGAGCGCGATCATCCCCAGGTGTGCCCAGGCATCGACGCACCGCTCATCGATGTCGAGCAGCGCCTCGAGCGAGATGGCTGCTTCGCGGTCGAGGCCGGCTCGGTGCAGCTCGGCCGCATCGACGATCGGGTCGCTGTCCCAGTCGTCGCCGACGACGCCCGGCAACACCTGCTCCATCTCGAAGCATGGTCGAACGCCCGCCGCGATCACCTCCGCGAGCAACGGATCGGCTGGCTCGTCGGATTCGCCCCAGTACTCGGTCGCCGGATCCCAATCGCCGCGCTCGTACAGGCCGAGTGGGCGCGCGATGTCGACGACGATCGAGGTGAGGCTCGGATATGTCCACGCGGTCCGGCGTGGAGCGTCGAGGGCCGACAACGCAGGTGCGCCCGCCCACCGGCGATACCCGTCGAGGAGCATCCGGGTCTCGAGTGGCATCGGACCGATCGGATCCACATCGAGGAGCGACACGGTATGGAACTCTCCGCCGCGTCGACAAGTCGCGACGATCCCTCGCCATAAACCCTCCTCGACGACGAGCGTTTCGACCGAGACGTCGACGCCGACCACCCGCCCGAGGAACGGCAACCTCGCCCGATCCTCGAACGCCTGCAGGAACGAGCCGAGTTGTTCGCTCCCGTCGGACGCGTCCACGATGACCTCGTCGATCAGCGCATCGAGGTCGTCGGCCATGCGACTCCGAGCCTACGACGTGTCCAAACCCCAACTGACCCGTACACCGGGGACACCGGTTGTTTCCACACGCCGGACTGGGCTTCAGTCCTTCGGATGTGACGAGGAGGTTGAAACTCCTCGGACGTGCTGAGGGACTTCAGCGCGGGAACATGCCGTCGGGTTCGAGGGTGCTCGGACCGACGTGGGCGTCGAGCCAGGCGTTCATCTCCGCGGCCGCCATCCAGACACCGCGCACCTTGGACACGACCTGCTTGGTGTGCAGCCACTTCGGCGCCCCGAAATCCTTCGACATCATCAGGCCCTTCCGGCGCAGCAGGATGATCCGGGGGTGGTCTTTGGGGACGCCGCGGGGCGCGGTCTTCAGCTCGTCGATCGCCCCGATGGAATACCGGCGTGCAAGGCCGCCGACGATGCCTTCGATCTCCGCCCCTGTTGCATCGGCATCCACAGCGGCGCGGAAGCGCGCCAGCTGATCCTTCGCCATCGCGTAGTAACCGGTACCGCACATCAGGCCCTGTGCGGACAGCTGGAAGTAGAACCCCGCACCGCCCTCCGACTCGCCGTAGCTACCCTGGTGAACCTTGTACGGCGGCTTGTTCTTCGAGAAGCGGAGGTCGTTGTGGGGTCGGAACAGGTGGAACGGCCCGTACTCGGTCAGCTCGCTGCACAGATCCTCCACCGGCCCCTTCACGACCTCGAGGTACGTCTGCCGGTTCGCCTGCCAGAACGCCTTGGTGTTGTCGGCCTCGAGCTTCTCGTAGAAATCGAGCGCCTCGGGCGGAAACCCCGCGAATGCCATGCGACGACGGTAGCGCCGACGCGAGCCGGCGGGTGGCGACGTGAGCCGGCGCGTGGCGCCCCCGGCGAGTACACATGTGTGGATGAGCGCCCCCGCCGCGTTGTCGTCACGTCGCTTCGAGGTCGACGATGTGTACGCCGCACAGGAGTTCTTCCACGGTCGTGGTTGGACCGACGGGCTACCGGTCGTACCGCCGACCGCGGACGCGGTCCGCGACCACCTGGAATGGGCGATGCTCGAGCCCGATCACCTGATCGGTGTCGAACCCGTCCGGCAACGGGCGGTCACCGCCGAGAAGGTGGCGATCAACGCCGTGATGGCCGGATGCCTGCCGATGCACTTCCCGGTGGTGGTCACGGCGGTCACCGCGATGCTCGACGAACGTTTCCTCCTGCACGGGGCGACTGCGAGCACCGGCGGCTGCGCGATTCTCGTCGTGGTCAACGGCCCGGTTCGGACAGAGCTCGGCATGGACGGAACGTTCAACGCGGTCGGTCCGACCGACCGGGCGTCCACTTGCATCGGCCGCGCCGTACGGCTCGTGCTCGGCAACCTGCTCGACGTGCGCCCGGGCGGGATCGACCGGTCGACGCTGGGACATCCCGGCAAGATCAGCTACTGCATCGCCGAGGACGAGGAGCACTCGCCGTGGCCGTCGCTGGCGGCCGAGCGGCTCGGCGATCCCCGGGTCTCCGCGGTCACCGTCATGGCGGCGATGGGGCCGCGGCAGGTGATGAACGAGTGGACGACCGATCCCGCCGAGATCCTCGACACCTTCGTCGCCGAGATGCGAGCCAACATGAGGCACTACTCGATCTGGGCGGGCAACTATGCGGTCGTCGTACCGCCGCAGCTCCGCGGTCACTTCGCGGCGGCGGGCTGGTCGAAGGTCGACATCCGCCGTTACGTCCACGAGCACGCTCGGATCCGACGCGGAGAGTGGGCCGATTGCGGGAAGGGCGCCGTCGTCGGCGCCGATGGCGACCGCGAGTACGCAGCGCTGACCGAGGAGGACGACCTCCTGGTGATCGCCGCGGGCGCCCCTGCCGGAGGGTTCGGAGCGGTCATCGCGCCCTGGCTCGGCTCCACGTCTCGTGCTGTGACATTGCCGATCAACGCCTGCGTCGACTGCTGAGCCGACGAAAGGGAGCCAGATGGAAGTCCTCGACCCAACATACGGCGACCGCTCGGACGGGTTGGCGCCCGTCAGCCGCCCGGCGAGCCTCGACGGCCTGACCGTCGGGATCATCTCGAACGGCAAGCGGGGCACGTCCGTTTTCTTCGACGCGCTCGACCGCGAGCTCCGCCGCCGGCACGGCGCCTCGGAGGTCGTGCGGGTGACCAAACCCAACTACTCGGCACCTGCGGGCGGCGAGATCCTCGATGGTGCGGCACGCTGGCACGCGCTGGTCGCGGGCGTCGGCGATTGAGGCAGCTGCTCGTCGTGCAGTCTGCACGACGCCGTGAGCGGCGAGCGCGCCGGCATCCCGTCGGTCGCGATCATGACCGACGCGTTCGTCGGCGCTGCGGAGTTGATGTGCCGCGTGCTCGGGGCCGACGGCCACCGCTTCGTCGTCATCGCGCACCCGATCAGCAGTGCGACACCCGATCAGCTCGCCGCTTACGCACGACAGGCCGCCGACGACTGCGCCGCCCGGTTGACCGATCCCCGGGACTGAACCCGGAACCACCCCGCGAGCGGTGATTCCGGTGAGGATGTTGCGCACATACGGCGCAACATCCTCACGAGAAAGGCCGAGGTTGGGTGGGAGGGGAGGCGGGGGAGGGTCAGGTGGTGATGATGCGGTAGACGACGGTGCCGCGTACCTCGACGCGGCGGGTCGAGGCGTCGGCGATCTCGACGTCGGCCCAGAAAAGGTCGCCGTCGCGGGCCGCGACCCGGCCGTAGCCGACGAGTGAGTCGCCGTCGAGCGAGCCGACAACCTGCGCCTGTAGTGCGGCGGTCGATGCCTTGAACGGACCGGGGCCGGTCTCGGCCCAGGCGGCCATCGCCCCGGTCGTGTCGAGCAGCGCGAGCGCGGCCCCTTCGTGGAACCCGCCGCCCAGGTCGCCGTTCGCCTCGCCGAGCGGCATCACGATCCGCGATTCGCTGTCGACCATGTGCTCGACGTCGAGCTGGCGCGCACTCGTGAACGGCATCTTCCCGACGAACGGGCCCATCCGGCCGGGATCGGCGCCTCCAGTGTCGCCGCGGGTCTCTGGCCCTTCGACGGTTCCGTCGCCGGTGCGCCCGCGAACGAGCGTGGTGATGTGAGAGATCGGCTTGCCCTCGGTGGTCACTACCGTCGTCTCGGCGAAGCACATCTCCTTGCCCCGGCGCAGGAGTGTCGTCGTGGCGGTCACGTCCTCGCCGATCGCCGCCGAGAGGTAGCTCACCTGGCACGCGGCGGTGTGGAACGAGGTGAACCCGTCGCCGAGCGCGGTCCGCGCGACAACATGGCCGCCGATGAGGCCGAGTGACGCCGCGCACCCGCCGTGGAGCGCATCACCGGGGTTGCTGTTCGCCTCGCGGAACGGCAGCAGTAGGCCGGCCGACTCGGCCGTGGCCTCGGTGAGCCGGACGCCTAGTCCGGCCCCATAGGTGGATGTCTCGACCCAGTCTCGGGTGTCCATCGGGGTGTCGTCTCCTCTGTCTCGCTTGTCAGATGTTCGTTTCGTGGTCGGCCCAGTACGGATCGCGGAGCCGACGTTTGTAGATCTTGCCGGTGTCCTCGCGCGGCAACTCGTCGACGAACTCGATCCGCCGTGGCACCTTGTACTTCGCGAGCTGCTCGATCAGCTCCGCACGGATGGCGTCGGCGTCGGTGGGGTGGCCATCGCGCACTTGCACGACGGCGAGTGGTGTCTCTCCGAACTCGTCGTCGGGAACGCCGAAGACCGCGCAGTCTGCGACTCCTTCGATCGAGATGAGCGCCGCCTCGATCTCGGCGGGATAGATGTTGACCCCGCCCGAGATGATCATGTCCTTCTTGCGGTCGGACAGGTATAGGTAGCCCTCGTCGTCGAGATGGCCGACGTCGCCGAGGGTGATCAACCCGTCGCGCTCGATGTCGGCGCGCTCGTCGCTGCGACCGTGGTACGTGAACTCGGAGTTGATCGTGCTCTCGATGAAGACCTCACCGGTCTCCCCGATCGGCAGCGCTCGCCCGTCGATGTCGAGGATGTGGATGGCGACCCCCTCGACCGCTCGTCCGACCGTGCCCGGATGGGCGAGCCACTCCTCGCTGTCGCACGATGTTGCGGGCCCCGACTCGGTGCCGCCGTAGAGCTCGTGGATCACCGGACCCCACCACTCGATCATCGCCTTCTTCACCGGGATCGGACAGGGTGCCGCGTTGTGCACGACGCGTTCGAGCGAACTCAGGTCGTAGCGGTCGCGCTCGTCCTCTGGTACTTCGAGCAGCCGGACGAACATCGTCGGCACGACGTTGAGCGTTGTGATCCGGTGCTCGTCGATCAGTGCGAGCAGTTCGCGCGGGTCGAAGCGGGGTTGCATCACCAGCAGGTCGCCCACCGCTGCGATGTAGAGGCCGAACGTGTTCGGAGCGATGTGGTAGAGCGGTCCCGTGAGCACGCCGCGGGCCGACGGCTTGAATCCGTAGAGTTCCTCGCCGATTCGGGCCCCGGTGCGGATCTGATCGGCGGTGGCAGGCTTGCGCTTCACGCCCTTCGGGTTGCCGGTGGTGCCCGACGTGTAGATCATCGAGCCCGGCGACGGCTTGGGCGGCTCGGTCCATGGCTCGAAGCTCTGTACCCAGGCGTCCCACACGACGCCGTGGCGCTCTTCGACGGGGGCCTCGGGATCGATGCCGTAGGCGGCTACCAGTTCGGGAGGGGTCGTAACGAGGAGGAGGGGGAGGTCGTCGGGGATGGCGTCGCTGATCTGGGGGAGTAGGTCGGTGTGGACGACGACCGCCTTGGCCCCGGAATCCTGGAGGATGTGGCGGGCCTCGTCCGCCCGGAAGTGCCAGTTGATCGGGACCGCGTGACCGCCGATGCGTCCGACTCCGAAGCTTGCCTCGAGGAACGCGAAGTCGTTGCGCAACATCAGGGCGACGGCGTCCCCCGGGCCGACCCCGAGCGACGCGAATCCCGCGGTGACGCGGCTGGCCCGGTCGAACAGGTCGTCGCGGGCGAGTCGACGCTCGCCGCTGACGATGTCGCCACTCGCGGATGCGGCGCTCACCGGTTTGCCCAGCCGTCGTAGGCGGCGATGGTGGCATCGGGCTGTTGCACGTGGACCCAGTGGCCGACACCGTCGACGACGCTGACGGTCGAGTCGGGAAGCGCTCGAGCGACGATCTCGGTGGCCTTGACCCCCATCGGATCGTGCTCGCCGACGACGAGTAGAACAGGGCACCGGACGTTCCGGAGGTGCGGTGTCAGTGGGTCGTCGTGGAGCGCCTCGAGCGTGCGTGTCACCTCGGCGATGCCGCGAGCGTCGCCCCGGATCCCGCGCTGCTTGCCGGTTCCGTAGATCGTCCGAGCGAGCCCCTCGACGCCCTCGTCGACACCGGCTTGGGCGATCTTCGAGTACCACGACGCGGCCTTCGCGTTGGCCGCGCTCGTCGTGCCGATCAGCACGAGGCCGGCGACGCGTGCGGGATGGTTCAAGGCGGCGGCCATCGACATGATCCCGCCCATCGAGTGTCCGACGAGGACGGCTCTCTCGATGTCGAGTGCGTCGAGCACGGCGACGGCGTCGGCGGCGAGGTCGTCGCGGGAGTACGGGCCGGGCGGCGAGCCCGCTTCGCCGTGACCGCGCTGGTCGTAGCGGACGACGGTTCCCCGCTCGGCCAGGTCGGGCGTGAGGCGATCCCAGATCGCGAGGTCGTCGACGAGCCCGTGGAGGCAGAGGAACACGGCCCCGGCGGCGTCGTCGCCAGCCGCCGACAGGTCACCGGTGACCACGACCAGCGTCTCGTGTGTGCCGAGGTCGACCGTTCGGACATCCGCCGCTGCGATCATGCGGCCGCCGGCCGGTCGGTGAGCGCGGGAAGGACGTTCTCGGCGAAGCACGTCATCGATGCCCTGGCCTGATCGAGTGTCACGCCCGAGTAGCGGAAACAGGCGGTGAGATCGCAGTCGCCGATGATCTCGCGGCGATACGCGAGTTTCTCGAGGATCTGGTCGGGCATTCCCCACGCCTGTACGTCGAGGTACATCTCGGCCATCGCCTCGACCCCCGCAGCGCGAACCGCATCGACCGCCCGACCGTACGACTCGTAGCCGGCGGTGTTCTTGAAGTGGTCGCCGGCGAGTTCGTAGTGGCCGAGCACGCTGGTGAGGTAGCCGACCACATGTTCGCGGACGACGTCTCCGGCCTTGGCGGCGTCGGGGTCGCAGTAGGTGAAGTCGCAGGTGACCGGCGGCCCGGGCTCGATGCCGTGGGTCTCGCGGAAACGATCGCGGTAGGCGTCGATGCGGAGCACCTGCACGTTCCACGGTGTCTGGCTGAAGCAGACCATGCGTCCACCGAGCTCCGCCGCCGCGATCGCCGAGTCGTGATCGAGTCGAACCCGACCGCATCGGCGAGTTCTGCGAGCTTGATCTCCTCTCGGTACACCTGGCCATCGGTCACGTCCTCGGGATACCCGTACGACTGGAAGATCATCTGTACGCCGACCTGCATGTTCGTCATCTCCTGATCAGCTCCGGTTTCCGATTGGATATGAACTGTAGCCGATAGTACGCAGACTGGGTCAGCGGCCCTCGAATTGCGGCGGTTGTTTCTTCAGGAACCCGCGCACGCCGGCCGCGAAGTCGGCGGTGAGTCCGAGTGCCCGCTGGTTCTCGCGCTCGATCGCGAGCTGCTGCTCGTAGGTCGACTCGACCGAGCGCCACATCGCGTCGCGCGTCACCCGCAACGCCACCGTCGGACCGGTCGCCAATCGAGAGGCGATCGACATCGTCTCGATCATCAGTTCGTCGTCTGGGGTCACCCGGTTGACGAGGCCCCACTCGAGCGCGGTCCGCGCGCCGAGGCGTTCGCCGAGCAGTGAGAGCTCCATCGCCCTCCCGAAACCGACGAGGCGCGGCAGGAGGAAGGTGGCTCCCATGTCCGGGGAGAGCCCGACGTGCCGAAACGCCTGGACGAACGAAGCACTCTCGGCAGCGAGCACGAGGTCGCCCATCAGCGCGAGGCTCATCCCCCCACCCGCGGCGACCCCGTTGACGGCGGTCACGAACGGGCAGTGCAGATCGCGCAATCGGTGCAGGAGCGGGTGGTACGTACGGTCGAGAGCGATCCCCAGGTCGAGCTGCCCGTCGTCGTCGAGCAGGTCGGCGCCGTCGCCGGCCGAGAGGTCGGCGCCCGCGCAGAATCCGTCCCCCATACCGGTCAAGACCACGCATCGCACGTCGTACGATCTCGACTCGATCTCGTCGAGTGCCCCGTTCAGTCCGGTGAGCAGGGCCGGCGACAGGGCGTTGCGGCTCGACGCGCTGGTCATGGTGATTACTGCGATCCGGTCGTCGACGGTGAGATCGACCGGAGTGTCTCGGGTGTTGTCGATCAACGGTCGCTCCCTTGAAGTCGGGGTAGCCGATCGGCTCTAGGATATGGTCGATCGTAGACATCGAGTGAAGGGAACGCACCATGGCCGCCGAGGTTCTCGAAGTCGAACACCGAGGCGGCGGCGTCGCGATCGTCACGCTCTGCAGGCCCGACAAACGCAACGCGCTGAACACCGAACTGCGCCAGGCGATCATCGACGCTCTCCACGAGATCGCCGCCGACGACGATGCGAAGGCGGTCGTACTCCACGGTGCGGGCGGCTCGTTCTGCGCCGGATTCGACCTGAGGGAACTCGAGGCCGCGGCAGATCCAGCGGACCTGTTCGCCCATGCCACGACCTATCACCACGCCGTGTACACGTTCGCCAAGCCGTTGATCGCCGCGGTCGAGGGTGCCGCGGTGGCCGGCGGGATGGACCTCGCGCTGATGTGCGATCTGCGAGTGGCGGCGTCGGACTCGAGGTTCGGACAGCCTCAGGTGAGGATGGGGATCCCCGCCGCGTTCGACCTGATCACGACCGTGCTCGCCGGTCCGGTGGCGCGCGACCTGTGCCTGACCGGTCGCATCGTCGATGCGGCCGAGGCGCTCGACATCGGTCTCGTCGACCGGATGGTCGAACCCGGAGCGAGCCTCGAGACGGCGATCGAACTGGCAGGGGGCATCGCGGGCTCCGCCGGGGCCGCGTCGATGAAGCAGGCGTTCGTCGCCGCCCAACCCGACCTGTTCACCTGACGGTCTTCCGGTTGTCCGTTGATATCCGATCGGCTATAGAGTCTCGCCGATAGTGGACCGTCCGGAACCCGCCAACAGCTAGGAGATCATCCATGGCCCTCCAATCCCTCTCCTCTGATCTCGTCGGTGTCGAGTTCGCACCGATCGAGTTCGGCTGGAGTAAGCGCGACGCCATCATCTACGCCCTCGGCGTCGGCTGCCGGCCCGAAGGCGAACTCGATTTCGTATACGAGCGCACGGGGCCCAAGGTGCTGCCGACCTACGCCGTCATTCCCGGGATCAACGCGCTCGTCGGGCTCGCCGGGGTCGTCGAACTCGACTTCACCCGGCTGCTGCACGGCGAGCAGGGCATCACGCTGTTCCGCGATCTGCCGTCGACTGCGAACATCAGGCTCGAGGGCAGGGTCGTCGAGGTGTGGGACAAGGAGAAGTCGGCGGTGGTCGGGGTCGAGGGCATCGCCGGCGACGACGACGGCCCGATGTTCAGCGTGTACACGTCGCTCGTGATGCTCGGCCAGGGCGGCTTCGGCGGCGAGCGCGGACCGGCCACCAGCGACGAGCAACCGATCCCCGATCGTGACGCCGACGTCGTCACGACGCTCGAGGTCCGGCCCGAGCAGGCGGCGATCTACCGGTTGTCGGGCGACTCCAACCCGATGCACATAGACCCCGACTTCGCCACCAAGGCCGGCTTCGACGGGCCGTTCCTGCACGGGCTGTGCACCTTCGGCTTCGTCGGCCGGGCGGTGCTCGGCGGGCTCTGCGAGGGCGACGTCTCCCGATTCGGCTCGTTGCGCGGGCGTTTCGCCGACCAGGTGTGGCCCGGTGACGAGATCACCACCAAGCAGTGGTTCGACGGAGACGGCGGCGCGATCCTCCAGGTCTCCACCGACCGAGGCATCGACGTGTTGACCCAGGCGACCGCCACCCTCCGGCCGGGCTCCTGAGATGACGACCGCGACCGCCCTCGTCCTCAACCGTCCCCGCGAACTCGAGCCGCGCTCGTTCGAGCTGCCGCTCGTCGAAGCCGACGACGGGATCCTGCGGATCGAGGCGTGCGGCCTCTGCGGTACAGACCACGAGGAGTACACCGGACACCTCCCGGCGCCCTATGGATTCATTCCCGGCCACGAGGTCGTCGGCGTCGTCGAGCAGGCCGGCGACGCCGCGCTCGAGCGGTGGGGTGTCGCCGTCGGCGACCGGGTCGCCGTCGAGGTCTTCATGTCGTGCGGCACGTGTGAGGCCTGCGAGGCGGGCACCTACCGCCGGTGCGCACATCACGGCCTCGGCGACATGTACGGCTTCATCGACGTCGAGAAGGGACCGGGACTGTGGGGCGGCTACGCCTCGCACCTCTATCTCGCTCCCGATGCGCTCGTCCTGCCGATCCCCGACACGCTCGATCCGGTCGTCGCGACGCTCTTCAACCCGCTCGGCGCCGGAATCCGTTGGGCGGTCGAGGTGCCCGATACTCGGCCCGGCGATGTCGTCACCGTGCTCGGACCGGGAATCCGCGGGCTCAGTGCGGCGGCCGCGGCGAAGGGTGCGGGCGCCGATTTCGTGATGATCACCGGGCTCGGACCCCGTGACGCCGGCCGGCTCGCGGAGGCCGAGCGGTTCGGAGCCGATCTCGCCGTCGACGTGGCGACGACCGACCCGGTCCGCGCGCTCAAGGACGCGACCGGCGGTCTCGCCGATGTCGTGGTCGACGTGACCGCAAAGGCGCCCACCGCTCCCGGGCAGGCGCTCCGGCTCGTCCGGCCCGGTGGCACGGTCGTGCTCGCCGGCACCCGGGGGGCGGGGGATGTGCCCGGCTTCGACCCCGATCTCATCGTCTACAAGGAGATCAGGGTGCAGGGCGCCCTCGGCGTCGACGCCGCCAACTACCGCGCTGCCATCGACCTGCTCGTGTCGCGCCGGTTCCCGTTCGAGGAACTCGCCCGGCGGACCGCCGGCTTCGACGAGATCGAGGCGCTCGTCCAGACGATGGCCGGCGAGACCGACCACGAACCGCCGATTCACGGCGTGTTCACGCCCTGAGACGACGCCGGCCCCTCGCCGGGTCACCAGTGGCGGAGGTCGATCGGCCAGCGGTCGACCACCGTCTCGCCGTCGACTACCCACATCTGCTCGTGGCGGGCGACGGTGGGATCGAGGTGTCCGGGCTGGAGGCGCACCCGGTCTCCGACGACGAGCGTGCCTTGCGGAGCGCGCAGAACCGCGTGCTCGTCCGCGCAGTAGAACAGCTCGCCGTCCGGCCACGATGGCGGTCCGTGGTCCATCCCGAACGCCTTCAATCCCGTGTCGGTCACGGCCCAGCCCTGCGGGTTGGTCGAGATGACGGTGCCGAGCACGGAGATGGCGATCTCGAAGGGGCTGTCGAGCTTGGCGTAGTCGGTGTCGAGCAGGCAGTAAGAGCCCGCCTGGATCTCGTTGACCCACGTGTTGATGGCGTAGGTGCCGGTGCCGCCGCCCGACACGAGGTCGCCACCGACGAGCGCGTGGGCCTCGAGCAGCTTGGCCATCGACGCCCCGACCGCTCCCGGCTTCGTGTCGGCGTCGGCCATCATCAAGTGACCCTCGTAGCCCATAACACCCCGAACGGTGAGACCGGCCGCGCGGGCGAGATCGGCGATGCGTCCAGCGTCCTCGGGAACGCAGCCGCACCGCGGCATGCCGACCTCGACGTCGACGAGTACCTCGCCCACGCCTCCCGCCGCGGCCGCCTCGATCGTCTGGGCGGAGTCGACCGCCACGGTGATGCGATGCCCCGCGTCGGTCAGCTTGCCGAGGCGTCGCGCGTCGAGCACCTCGTTGGCGAGCAGCAGATCAGAGCCGAGCCCGGCGGCGGCGAGCCCCTCGATCTCGCGGATCGTCGCCGCGCAGAAGTTGCGGTGTCCTGCGTCGGCCAGGATGCGGGCGATGGCGGTCGACTTGAACGCCTTCACGTGCGGGCGGAGCGCGTCGCCGGGGAGCGCCGCCGACATCGCCGCGACGTTTGCGTCGAACGTGCTCCGCTCGACGACGAGAGCGGGTGTGGGCAGATCGTGGATGGTCTGCGGATCGTCGTGTCGGCGCATAGTGGATCCAGACTAGGAGTCGCCGGAACCGGCGTCACCGTCACCGTCCCTCACCCCCTCCGATGAGGGTTGGTGCGGGCGGGTCGCGCCGACTCACATCGCAGCGACGTTCGGCAGGCGGTCTGGATGCACGACTTCTTGATGACCGAGGCCCGGTTCGTGTTCGTCTTTCACCCCCTGCATCCCGACACCCTGATCGTGGTCGCCGACCGCGACGGCGCCACACCGGCGCGGGTCTTCGGTGTCGCGATGGGGTTCATGTGCTCACGGCCTCAACCCGATGACCGCGGCGGCGATGTCGTCGTCGTCGACTACGTCGGGCAGTCGGACCCGATCACGCCCTCGGCCTCGACCCGCATCGACCCTCGAGACCGGACAGGGCGAGACATCGCCGATCGCCCGCTCGCACGGGTCCACCTGGAGCACAGGACGCCGCCCAGTTTCCACGGCTGCTGGTCACCGACGCGATGCCGACCGTGAGCCCTTATCGGACAGAACTCCGGGGGTCGGATCCCGCAACGGGTTGCTCGGCCCCATTTCGACGAGTTCGTGGTCGCTAGGGCGAGGAGACGACCACGCTGAGCGGACGGATTCGCGACCCTGTCCACCTTCACGGTGTCGTCGCCCACCTGGCGGGTCTCGGTCTCGAACTCGTCAGTATCCAACCAACCCGCGACCTCTAGATACTCGCTCCTTCGGTCTGGGCGCGTGCTGCGTGTTCGATCCGTCCGAGGAGTTCGATGAGGATGTCGATCTCTGTCAGCTCGAGGGTTTCGTGGATGACCCGGTCGAGGACGGCTGCCATGTGGGGTGCGATCCGGTCGATCACTTCGCGGCCCTCCGCGGTGATGACGATCTGGTTGGCGCGACGGTCGTCGGGATCGGGGGTCCGTTCGACCAACCCGATGTTCTCGACGCGGTCGATGAGCCGCGAGGTGTGGCTGGCGCTGACCATCAGTTGCTCGCACAGGTCGACGGCCCGCATCGACTTCGCGGGCGACAGTTCGAGGCGCAGGAGCAGGTCGATGGTTCGTCGATCGTGATCGGTGCCGACCACACGGTCGTCTCCGAGGGCTGCGCTCAACGCGATGTACGCGCCGAGGATGGCTGCCGAAGGCGCGAGCCGACGCGGGCACAGCGGCTCCTCGGCCTCGAGTTCGTGTTCGGGCTGTGTCATCGGCTGCCTCCGTCAGGATATTAGTCCCCTTGACAACGATCACAGGTACATGCAATATAGGTGTAGATACACTGGTTGCGAGCACAAGCGCTCGCCACCAGTCGCCACCAGTTCCCGCCAGCGATCTACAGGAGATGAGCCATGCCGAAACAACGATGGGTGTTCGAACCGGGCCACACCGCCGCCGAATTCAGCGCACGCCACATGATGGTCAGCAACGTCCGCGGCCACTTCAAGAACATCGAAGGGTTCATCGAGATCGATCCCGACGATCTCACCGACGTCACCGTCGAGGCCACGATGAAGACCGCCGACCTCTGGAGTGGCGACACGTACCGCGATGACCATCTCCGGGCGGCCGACTTCTTCGATGTCGAGAACTATCCCGAGATCACCTTCAAGGGCGACAAGGTCAGCTATGTGGGCCAGAACGATCTCGAACTCACCGGCGATCTCACGATCAAGGGAGTCACGAAGCAGGTCACCCTCCACGTGCAGGACCTGGGTCGTTGGGACACGCCGTTCTGGGAGGATGGGCAAGACACGGGCCCGATGACCCGCGCCGGATTCTCTGCCACAGCCCGGGTCAACCGTCATGATTTCGGGGTCAGCTGGAACGACAAGCTCGACAAGGGCGGAGTCGTGGTCAGCGACATGGTCGACATCAACATCGACGTCGAGGCGCTGCGCATGCAGGGCTGACAGTCCGACCGCAGATCCCGAGTCCGTTCGATACGAGTCCACTCACGGCCTGGACGCATTCCAATGCCATGATCTGGAGATGCCTGACGCGCAGCCCACGCCGAGTCTTGCCCGGTGCGCGGCGGAGGCGATGTCGTGGCCTTGAAGGTCGGGATCTCGGCGATCCCGGTCGACCGGCCGTCGATCGACTTCGTCGTCGAGGCCGAACGGCTCGGCGCCGACTCGGTATGGGTTCCCGAGTTCTGGGGCTACGACGCGCTGACCCCGCTCGGCGCGCTGGCGGTCGCGACCGACACGATCAAGCTCGGCACCGGCATCGTGCAGCTCGGCACCCGGACCCCGGCGATGCTCGCCATGTCGGCGCTGTCGCTGCAGGCGCTGTCAAACGGCCGCTTCCTGCTCGGGATCGGGACGAGCGGCCCGCAGGTGATCGAGGGATGGCACGGCGTCCCCTTCGCCCGCCCGATCCGGCGTACCCGCGAGACGATCGAGATCATCCGGATCGCGACCTCCGGCGAACGGCTCGAGTACGACGGCGAGATCCACCGGCTGCCGCTCCCCGGCGGCGAGGGCCGGGCGCTCCGCGCCGCCGCCGCGCCGGCTCACGTACCGATCTACGTCGCGTCGCTCGGACCGGCCAACCTGGCGCTCACCGGAGAACTGGCCGATGGATGGATCGGCAACTCGTTCTTCCCCGAGACCGCGGCGGTGTTCTTCGACCGCATCGAAGCCGGGGCGCGGTCTGTCGGTCGATCGCTCGACGACATCGACCTCACCGCGTCGGTCGCCTGCGAGTTCACCGACGACGTCGAGAAGGCCGGCCGCCGCCACGCCGCCGGCTACGCGTTCACGTTCGGGGCGATGGGATCCGCAAGGACGAACTTCTACAACGAGGCGTTCGCTCGCCAGGGCTTCGGCGACGACGTGGCCGAGGTACAGCGCCTGTGGGCGAAGGGCGACCGCGACGCTGCCCGCGAGCGCGTTCCGGTCGAGATCGGGCTGGGCACGAACCTGCTCGGGCCGCCAACCGAGATCCGCCGCCGGCTGCGCATGTACCGCGACTGCGGGGTGGACACGCTGCGGGTCGGGCTCGCGGGCGACACCGCCGAGGAACGCCTCGACGCTCTCGGCCAACTCCTCGACCTCGTCGCGGACGTCAACGCCGAGCCCGCGGTGGCGCCACCCGACCGGCCGGGGTCGAGTTGATCGGCGATCCCCGCCCCTGATCCGACTCGGTGAGCTTGTTGCGCGGCATGTGCGCAACAAGCTCACGAGAACGGAAGGGAGTGGGATCGTCGGGGGCGGGGGACGAGTGCTGGACCGGATCGAAGAGGAGAGTTCCCGTGGCGATCGACATCCCCGACATCAACAACGAGTGGCGGCTCGAGACCCCTGGCGATGCGGGATGGACGCGGTCGGCCCGCCCGGGCGCCGCGAACAAGTACTTCATGGTCTCGGCCGACGGTCATGTCCAGGAACCGAACGATCGCCTCGTGGCCCGCGTCGACCCGAAGTGGCACGACCGTCTGCCGGGCAGGCTCAGCGTTGGCGAGGGCAATGACAAGAAGATGGTCCAGGTCGCCGACGGTTTCCGCAAGCCGCTGAAGACTCACGACATCAAGTTCGAGGGCGAGGACCGCCTGCGCAACCAGAGCGGCCGCACCCCCGAGGATCGCATCGCCCAGCTGGCCGCCGATGGGGTCGACGCCGAGATCCTCTTCCCGAACAAGGGTCTCAGGCGATCGTCAACATCTGTGCGTCGGGTGTCGCCGAGCAGTTCCCGACCCTGAGGTTCGGCACGATCGAGGCTGGCATCGGGTGGGTCGCGTGGGCGCTCCAGGCGATGGACGAGGCGTACCTGAAGCACCACATGTTCGTGCGACCCAAGCTCGACCTGCTTCCGAGCGAGTACTTCCGACGCCAGGGATTCGCCAGCTTCCAGGAGGACAAGGTCGGTCTCGACCTCGCCCGCGAGCACCGCCTCGTCGACAACTTCATGTGGGCCAATGATTTCCCGCACCACGAGGGAACCTGGCCGCACTCGTCGCAGGCGATCGAGCGCACGATGGGCCACCTCACCGACGCCGAGAGGGCGCGGATCCTCGGCCTGAACAGCGCCGAGGTCTTCGGGATCCCGATCCCGCGGAGGTATCTCGACCACGACGACGCGGCGGCCAGCGCGGAGAAGATCGCTTCTTGAGCCGCACGCTCCGCGGCACGGCCGCGGTGGTCGGCGTCGCCGAGACCACCTACTACAAGTGGGGGGAGTCGCCGGACACCGAGTTCGAGCTGGCCCTGCGGGCGGTGCTCGCCGCCTGTGGGAGCGCCGGGATCCCACCGTCGGAGATCGACGGCTTCTCCTCCTACAGCAACGACCGCAGCGACGCGTCGAGGCTGGCGGCTGCGCTCGGCACCGACGAACTGCGCTTCGCGTCGATGCAGTGGGGTGGAGGAGGGGGTGGCACAGCGGCTGCCGTGGCCAACGCTGCGGCAGCGATCGCCACCGGCCAGGCCGAATGCGTGGTCGTGTTCCGTGCATTGGCACAGGGACAGTTCGGACGGTTCGGGCGCGGCTCGCAGCGGCCGACCGTGAGTGGACCCGCGGCGCGCACCACGCCCTACGGGCTGATGTCGGCGGCGCAGACGTTCGCCATGAAGGTGACACGGTTGATGCACGACAACGACGTGCACCAGGAGGCGCTGCGGGCGGTGTCGCTCGCCGCCTATCGGCACGCCCAGAACAACCCGCGGGCCCTGATGAACGGGCGACCGCTCGACGAGGCCACCTACGACTCGTCGCGGTGGATCACCGAGCCGTTCCATCTCTTCGACTGCTGCCAGGAGAACGACGGTGCAGCGGCGATGATCCTCGTGGCTGCCGAACGGGCGAAGAACTTCCCGCACCCGCCGTGCTATGTGCTCGGGGCGGTGTCGTGCTCGCCGCACCGGGCGGGTGCACCGGTGCACAACGAGCCGCTTTACGCCACGTCGAGCTTCACGACGGTGGCCCCGCGGCTGTACGAGATGGCACGGCTCGGACCCGGCGATGTCGATGTCGTCCAGAGCTACGAGAACTTCACCGGCGGGGTCGTGATGGCGCTCGTCGAGCACGGTTTCTGTCGGGCCGACGAGGTGAACGATTTCTTCCTGGTCGGGAACCTGCTGGCGCCCGACGGCCGTCTGCCACTCAACACGAGTGGCGGCAATCTCGCCGAGGCGTACATGCACGGGCTCGGCCTTACCGTCGAGGCGGTGCGACAGATCTGGGGTGTCTCGACCAACCAGGTGCCCGGCGCCGACGTGTCGATGATGATCGCCGGCCCGATGGTCACCCCGGTCAGCTCATGCGTGTTCGGGAGTGAGGCCACGTCATGAGTTTCGACCCGATCGACGTTCGAGACGACGGGCCGTACCTCCCGCCTGGTCTGGCCGCGCCGGTCGCAGCTCCCGATGGGCTCGACGAACCTTTCTGGGCGGCTCTCGCCGACGAACGCCTGCTGATCCAACGATGTGTGACGTGCCGGGGTTGGCGGTGGGGTCCGGAGTGGGTCTGCCACCGGTGCCACGGCTTCGATCTCGGGTTCGAGGAGGTTCCCGCCGAGGGGATCATCTACAGCCACCAGCGCGTCTGGCATCCGGTGCACGGGGCGCTCCACGACCGGGGTCCCTACGTCATCGTCCTCGTCGAACTGCCCGCCGCGGACAACGTGCGGATCGTCGGCAACCTCCTCGGAGATCCCCTCCAGCCGCTCGAGATCGGCGCACGCGTGACCGGGGTCTTCGAGCACCACCCCGACAACGATCCGCCCTTCACCCTCCTCCACTGGGAAGTGACATCCCCCTCCGTCTGACCCCGCCCCCACCAAGAGCGGCCGTTCCTCCCACATCTGTACGACACGGGCGACGAGCCCGCTCAGCAGGGCCGCGCTCACAGCGGCCGCAGGCACGAGCACGGCGGGGTCGAGGACCGCATCGACGACAAGGATGGCGAGTGACTCCATACGTTCATCGTGAGCCGACCGGGCATCGAAATCGATGGGGTGCCCGGGTGTGGCGAGGGTGGGGTTTTCCCCACCCTCGGTTCCGGACGAGGCATCGGTCGACTCCGTCGCGGCCTCGGAGCGATCAGCTGGAGGCGGTGTCCTGCGGGACGGCCTCTGCTCCTTGAAGGGCGGTGTCTCGCGAGTGGGGGTCGTACTCGCCGGGGGCGATGCCGGTGAGGTCGAGGAAGTGCTGGCGCTCTGCGCCGCTGCGCCTGGCGGTGACGACGAGGAGCAGGCTCGGCAGGACGAGCAGTGACACGAGCAGTGAGAAGGCGATCATGACGGCGGTTAGCGTGCCGAAGGTGAGGAAGATCGGCATCGGCGCGAGGGCCATGACCGAGAAGCCGATGATCGACGACAGCGCGGAGATCGCGAGTGCCCCGCCGGTTCCCTCGCCCGCTCGGCGCAGGGCGGGGAATCGGCTGGGTTCCTCCTCGAACTCTTCGCGGAACCGCATCGTGAAGTGGGTCGAGTAGTCGATGCCGACACCGACCGCGATGGCGGCGATGGTGGCGGTGACGACGTTGATCTTGTAGTCGGCGAGGTACATGAATCCGTATACCCAGCCGACGACCAGCAGGATCGGCGCGACCGCTGTGATCCCGTACCTGATCGAGCGCATGAACCAGGCGGCGAGTAGGGCGCACAGTAGGAGCGCGACGGGCAAGGCGAGGAGCATCGCGTTGGTGAACGCGGCGAGGCCGTCCTGTGAGGTGATCGACTCGCCCGAGACGCTCACGACCGTCAGCGTTGCACCGGCATCGGACGCCTCGAGCGCGTCCGCCGCGTCGTTGAGGCCGGCGCGGGCATCGAGGATGATCGAGTCTTCGGTGAACGTCGGGATTCCGACCAGCACGATGGTTGCGTAGTTGCCGGCACCGTCGGTCCACAGGATCTCGGTCACGCTGTCGGCTTCGTAGGCCACGAATCCTTCGTCGGTCGTTATCCCCTCGGTGAAAGCGAGGTCGTAGATCGCCTCGATCTGATCGGCGGAGTCGGGCATCCCGTCGCCGTCGGCGTCGGTGACCACCACCCCGGCTGCTGCCATCGCATCGGGTGAAGCGACCGCGGCCCGCACGACCGAAACGGCGTTGTCCCGAGCTGTCACGTTGCCGTTCAGGTCGCGCGTCAGGTAGTCGTCGTCGTCGGAGGCTGCCTCGGCCGCGTCGAGGTCGGCGACCACCGTCTCCAGCGCGGCCAGGGTCTCGGGCTGGGTGAGGTCACCCTCGACGTAGACGAACCCCGACCCGATTCCACCGGTCTCGCCGAAATGGGTCTCGAACAGCTTGATGCTCTGGATGGCGTCGCTGTCCTCGGAGAGGAAGTCCTCGAACGAGAACTCCGAATCGACCTGGGTGAATCCGATCACGCCGAGGATCGCGAGGGCGATGGTCACGGGAATGGTGACGATGCGCCAACGAGCCGTGAAGTGCACGACGTCACCCGCCGCCTTGAAGCCATGACCGGCGCCCTTGATCACCGGGCCGGTCGGGCGACCGGCGGCTGCTGCCTTGGCGTAGTTGCGTCGGGTCCAGCGAATCGGCAGATAGATGAACAGGGGCAGGAACACGACGAGCGCGACGAAACCGACGATCGGTGCGACCACGCTGAACGTGACGACCACTCCGGCGAAGAGGCTCATCAAGACGAATCCGAGCTTGTAGCCGATCATCAGGCCGCGCTCCAGCGGCGGGTCGCCCAAGCCGTCTTCCACCGTGAGCAGCCAGCGGGGGGTGACGAGGCCGAGGACGAGGAACGCGATCAAGAGCGCGATGGCGGTTCCGAATCCGAACTGGACGATCGCCTGAATGCCCGACACCCCGTTGGCCATGAACGCCAGAGCCGACGAGAGGACGGCCAGCAACAGCGCCGGGAACACGAGCGTGAGGCCCCAGCGGTATGACTGATCACGAGTGGCGCCGGTCACCTGCTGCTCGCGGGCGCGCCCGCTGGCATGCACGAAGAAATCGACACCGAACGCGATCACCGAGATCGGCGCGATGAACCCGAGCAGCAACCCGCCCTCGAACCCGAGCACGGTGAGCACCGCGCTGTACCAGAGCATCGTGATGGCGAGACCGGTGGCGACGAGTGCCGCCGCCCAATAGGACCGCAACAGCGCACCGACGAGCCCCAAGATCAGAACCACTGCCAACAAGATGAACGGAGCCGACTCGGCCAACTGCTCCTCTGAGGTGAGACCGACGTCGATCGCCACGCCGAGCACCCGAATATCTTGCTGGTCGCCCTGCAACTCGGTCTGCACGTCGCGCAGGTACTCCTCACCCTCGAGTCCGAACGCGCCGAATCCCTCGGCTTCGGTGTCGCGACCGCCGAGGTTCGTCAGATCGATGACCACCGTGGCGCTGAACGCCGGCGCCTCCCACACCACGATCTGCTGTCCATCGACCACGCCGAGACGACTGGTGGCGGTCTGCGAGAGGGTGTCACGCAGTGGGCTGCCCACCGCATCCTCGCCGAGGATGTCGGCCAAGGCGATCTTGACGTCGGCATCGGTTGCTCCCTCGAGCCCTTCGGGGAGCGCATCGTCGACCTTGTCGGCGAGCGAGAAGACACCGTCGACCTGTTCTCCCAGGCGGGTACTGAACTGCTCGGCGAGGTCGCCACCGAGTTCGGCGTCGGCCCGCAACGCAGCGGAGTTCTGCTCGAACTCGAGTAACACGTCGCGGGTCAGCGCGTCACCGCCGTCACGGGCCTCGACGATGAACAGCGCGCTCTCGACGGACGACGAGTTCACGAACCGGGCGTCGACCAGGGCACTCGTGTCGTAGATCTCACCTGCGGGCTCGAAGTTCGGGTCGTCCTCGGACCGACCCGTCGCCACGATCGCAGCCAGGAGCGTCACGATCGCGATGGCCACAGTGATCCAGCGGACATGGGTATTGACCCACCCGAAAAACGCGAGCGTTCGCCCCTCATCTACATCGGGTGTCTCTTGATCAGTCACGGTGTTCCCCCAGCTTTCGTCCGCATACAGCATCGCACACCCGAACCGACGAGAGTGCCGATCGCGAGGCCGCCGACCACGTCGAGTGGCAGGTGGGCACCGACGTACATCCGGCTCGCTCCGGTGATCGCGGCCACCGCGATCGCTGCCGCTCGGGCGCCACCGGTTCGGGTTGTGAGCAGGGCGAGTGTCATCGAGACGGCGGCGTGGCCCGAGGGGTAGCCGAGACCCCGTTGTTGCTGACCGTGAACGTTGACGTCGTCGAGGTGCGCTGCCGGCCGTCCGCGGCCGACCAACGGCTTGATCAGCTTCACCCCTCCCCACACGGCCGTCCCGGCGACGGCGACGGTCAGCGCCTCGTTGCGACCGCGGAGGCGTCGCGTCGCCTCCGCGGCGACGAACACAGCGGCCAGTGAGCCGGTCTGCATGAGCGGCCAGAGCAGGGGTGACAGGAGGTCGGGAGCGTCGTTGAACCGCCGGAACACCCGCTCTTCACGCGGCGTGACATTCAGCCGCTTGGAGCTGCACGCCGACCACACCAACGTCGCTGCCGCGGCAGCGGTCACGAGCAGCTGCCGGCCGTGCATCAGATCTCCTCGTCGATGAACGATTCACGGATGATGGCGTTGAAATCCTCCCGCGAGATCAGCATCAGGGCCCCGGCCACGGCGATCGCCTCGGTCGCCGACGCGCCCGAGTCGAAGTCGAATGCCCACGAGACACACCCACCTGGGAACACGTAGTAGCGGGCTCCTTCGAACGACGGCGTGGCGCTGGTGATCGAGTCGTACCGATCCGCGGCGGGCAGGTCACTCGGTGCGGGGACGGCGTCTGCGGTGTCGCAGCGCTCTTCGAAGCGGAGGATGGCAGCGCTGTCGCCGGCGCGATCGGAGTCGAGCGTGACGACGGTGCGATCCTGGTTCACGTTCACCGTCGCCACCTCCCAACCGTCGGGAAGCGGGTCGAAGCACGGGATCTGGCTGGCGGTCGGCACGGACTGGGCCACGATCAGGGCGCTTCCGCCTTCATTGCAGCTCGGCGCGCCAATCGATTGCTCTACCGAGCATGCGGTCGTCAGCAATGCCATCACCACCAAGCCGGCAACGGCTGCGGTGCCGCGGAACCAGCCTGGAAGCGCGTTGCGGCCCGAATTCATCGCAGCCCGATGTCGCCGAGGCTGGAGATGAACATCGCTGCGACGAGGAATGCGACCAGCACCACCCAGGCGGTGAGAGCGAGACGCCGGAACGACCAACGCTGGATCGATACGGGTGTACGCGGCGGGGCGAGTGCCCGGAACTCGTCGAGCATCTCGCGCCCGTCGGCGCGAACCGCTCGACGGAGCTGAGACGGCAGGGTGACACCGCGCGAAGCTGCGAACGCCTCGGCCAACTCGTCGTCGGAGAAGCGGAGACGAGCGCGTTCGTACACGACCTCCGCAGAACTCTGCAGACCGAGGACCAGCATCATGTTGGCGAGGTCGACCGCCTGTCGCCACGGCGAGGGGCGTATCTGCGCGAATGCGACGTCGATCAACTTGATCCGTCCGCGTTGGACCATGACGTTGGACGGCTTGATGTCGCGGTGGGCGAGGCCCGAACGCCAGAGACATTCGATGATGCCGAGCGCCTGGTCGATCATGTCCTCGGTCACCTCGACCTCGGAGATCTCGACGGCGTCATCGAGGAATTCCGCCATCAGGAGGTATTCGCGATCCGGCGTGATCTCCACGATTCCGGCCGGTGTGGCGGAGGCCACGCCGACGCGCTGCATGACGTGCAGCATGTAGTCCTCCTGTTGTACGAGCCGACGTACCGACGTGAAGTGCTGCTCGTCCTCCAGGCGTCCGTAGATGAGCGTGCGCCAGAGCTTGTACGAGCGATCCGAGCGGAGGTGGCTGCGGGCGTAGAGCTTGGCGAAGTAGGTGTCGCCGTCCGCGCTGCGCACGCGGAGTGGCGTCGAGCCCGATGACCCCGCGAGCCCGATCGGGTCGATCGCGACGGCTTCGATCGCGAGCTGGCGTCTCAGACCCTTGCGGATCGCCTCACCGCGGACGCCGCTGACATCGAGATGAGCGGTCTTGCCCGTTCCGTACACGATCGGGAACACCGCTTCGGGAGCGATCGTGCGATACAGCACGAGTGCGAATGCGACGCCGACCGATGCACCCGCCGCCACATCGGACGGATGATCCACTGCGGTGTAGATCTGAGCCAGTCCGAACAGCGCCACCACGATGCCCGTCGTCCAGTGTGCGTGACGACGCCATGGGATCGGAACGAGCGTGAGCGTGCAGGCGACCATCACGGCGGCGAGCAACGCCACCGGACGCGACGGCTGGGCGAAACCCTCCCAGTCACCGATCCGGGTCATCCCCAGCGGCCGGGGCCGGCCGATCTCGGATGCGACCAGGTTCACCGCCCCGGCTGTGAGCGCGAGCGTCGTGATCAAGAGCACCCCGTGACGGATCCGACGGGTGATCAGTGCTCCGATCAGCGTGACCCATCCCACGATGGCGACGAGCCAGTGCGTACCGAACTCGTTGATCGCCGTCATGACCGAATCCAGCCAGTCGACACGGTTGTCGACGAGGGGCGCCATCAGGTCGAGGTCCAGCTCGGTGATCCAGAGACCCGGCGAATCGGACAGGAACACCCAGACCCAGATCGCGGCCCAGAAGACGAACGCGATCAGCCATCCGATCGCCGCACGGTTGTACTCCCGCGGCAGCGGCGGTGGCTCGCCACTCGGCCTCCGTCGCCGGTGACGGCCGATCGGGGAGGCGGAGGTCTCGCTCACCGTGCTGTCTACGCCTCGCTGCATGATGCCGGCCTGTTCGCGGTTGGGACGTCTCGACGCACACCCTTGGACCCCAGTGGCCCCACGACATCGGCGGGGCCCGGAAGATCACACCCGGTGTGAGCGCCGAGCGGACGATACCCCATGCCGCGTATCGGCCGCTGCGGTAGAAGTGGACGGCGCCTCGATCCCCTCCCGCCCGGGTGCTTCCGGCGGCAGGCTGGATTCAGCCACCGGCGAGGTGGGTGAAGTCGGCCACGAAGATCCCCAGCGCGGCGATGACCGATGCGCCGGCGATCAGCCAGAACCTGATGATCACAGTGGTCTCGGGCCACCCACCGACTTCGAAGTGATGATGGACCGGTGACAGTCGCAGCAGTCGCCGGCGCCGTCCCGACGCACGGAAGACGCCCATCTGCAGAGCGACCGATCCGATCTCGAGAACGAAGAGCCCGCAGACCAGTGGAAGCAGGAGCTGCGTGTTGGTGGTGAGTGCCAGCAGCGCGAGGGCCGCGCCGATGCCGAGTGCACCCACGTCACCCATGAAGATCTGTGCGGGCGCCGCGTTCCACCACAGGAAGCCGGCGCACGCTCCGCCGAAGGCCGCGGCGAGCACGGCGAGGTCGTAAGGGTTGACCATCGCGGGGTAGAACTCCGGATTCCGGAACCCCGTATAGGCGATCACGATGAACGCCATGAACCCGAACAGGGCCGACCCTGCCGCGAGCCCGTCCAGCCCATCGGTCACGTTCACGGCGTTGGCGGTGCAGAAGATGATGAGCCCCGCCCAGATGGTCCAACCGGCGGGCCCCAGTTCCCATCCCGGGAGATCCGCACGCGTCAGCGAGACCCGCGTGTCGATGTCGGTGAACGCCACCAGCGCCGCCGCCACCGCCAGCGAGACCCCGAGTGTGATGAAGCCCTTCAGCTTCCAGAACAGGCCACGGTTGCGTCGGGCACGCACCTTGATGACGTCGTCGACGAGTCCGACACCCGCCAGGGCTGCGACTCCGGTGAGTGCGATCAGCGCCTGATCGGAGAACACGACTCCGGCACGGGCATGACTCACGAAGTACCCGACCGCGACGGCGCCCAGGATCGCGAGGCCGCCCATCGTCGGTGTTCCGGCCTTGTGCTCGTGGTCGGGAACGATGACGTTGTCGGCGTTGCGCTGGAGGATCGGCTGGCTCCTGCCGTGTGAACGGAGCAGCCTCGCGACCCACCAAGTGCCGAGCAGCGAAACGATCGCGGCGAGGCTGCCGCTCATGAACAGTGGGATCATGGGCGGCGGGACACGGCCCGACCGCCTCGGGCGCATGCACGACATCGCGCACCACGCGGTGTCGTCGATCGTGGCGCGACGATCACACATCGGAGGTTCGTCGACATCGGCCGCCCCGTGCAGAGGACAAGGTCACCGGTGGGCGGGACCGATGTGACCGATGACCCCGTGGACGTGCGGATGACGTTGATGTAATTTGGTCTTTCCGCTCGCCTGAGGAGGCAGACATGGTGCTCACGGCCAACCCCTCGACGGTCGCGACCGACGCGAGGAATCCGATCGGGATCAGACGCCGATTCACGTCACCCGGTGTGGGGCCGTACGACACGATCGAGTGGGCCGAGCGTGACGCCCGGATCTCCTCGGCCGATGGCTCGATCGTGTTCGAGCAGTGCGACGTCGAGTTCCCGGTCCAGTGGTCGGCGACGGCTGCGAACATCGTCGCCCAGAAGTACTTCCGCGGTCAGCCCGGTTCGGTGGAACGCGAGCGGTCGTTGCGGCAGGTCGTCGATCGGATCGTCGACACGATCACCCACTGGGGCCGCGCCGACGGCTACTTCGCCGACGACGACGAGGCAGAGGCGTTCAACGCCGAGCTGAAGTTCATCATGGTGACCCAGCGAGCAGCGTTCAACAGTCCGGTGTGGTTCAACATCGGCGTGCCCGATGTGCCCCAGCAGGCGAGTGCCTGCTTCATCCTGTCGGTCGACGACGACATGCGCTCGATCCTCGACTGGTACCGCGAGGAGGGCCTGATCTTCAAGGGGGGTTCGGGTGCAGGCGCGAACCTGTCGAGGATCCGCTCGTCGATCGAACCCCTCGGCGGCGGCGGAACGGCATCGGGACCGGTCAGCTTCATGCGCGGTGCCGACGCGTCGGCCGGCGCGATCAAGTCGGGAGGCACCACGCGTCGGGCGGCGAAGATGGTGATCCTCGACGTCGATCACCCGGACATCGAGGAGTTCGTCGAGACCAAGGCCCTCGAAGAGCGCAAGATCAGAGTGCTGCGCGATGCCGGGTTCGACATGGGCCTCGGTGGCTTCGACACGCCGTCGGTGCAGTTCCAGAACGCCAACAACTCCGTGCGCATCTCCGACGAATTCATGCGGTCGGTCGTCGACGACGGAGAGTGGAGGCTCGAGGCGGTTACCACGGGCGAGACGATCCGCACCGTTCGGGCGCGGGAGCTGTGGCGGAAGATCTGTAGTGCAGCGTGGGACTGTGCAGACCCGGGTGTGCAATTCGACTCGAGTATCAACCGCTGGCACACCGCGCCGGCCGCCGGCCGCATCACCGGCAGCAACCCGTGCAGCGAGTACTTCCACCTCGATGACTCCGCCTGCAATCTGGCCTCGCTCAACCTGCGCCGGTTCACCGATGAGGTCGGGGAGTTCGACGTGCACGACTTCGCGCACACGGTCGAGATCGTGTTCACCGCCCAGGACATTCTCGTCGGGAGGGCCGACTACCCGACCCCAGCGATCGAGGCGACCACCAAGGCGTATCGTCAGATCGGTCTCGGATACGCCAACCTCGGCGGGCTGTTGATGGCGCTCGGGCATCCCTACGATTCCGATGCCGGTCGGGCGTGGGCGGCGGCGATCACGTCGCTCATGACCGGCGCCGCGTATGCGACGAGCGCCCGCATCGCCACCCGCCTCGGTCCGTTCGAGGGGTTCGCCGCCAACGCCGAGCCGATGCTGAACGTGCTGCACATGCACCGGGACGCGGCCCGATCGATCGATGACGCCGGTGCCGCGCCCCCGGGTCTCATCGATGAGGCGCAGCGGGTATGGGACGAGGCGATCGATCGGGCCGAGAAGTCGGGCGTACGCAACAGCCAGGCCACCGTGCTCGCGCCGACCGGAACCATCGGCCTCACCATGGACTGCGACACGACCGGGATCGAGCCCGACTTCGGGCTGGTGAAAACCAAGACGCTGTTCGGTGGCGGCTCGATCGTGAGCGTCAACAAGATGATCCCGATCGCGCTGCGGACGCTCGGCTACACCACCGAGCAGATGGCCGACATCGAGACGTACATCGACCTGCACCACTCGGTGCGCGGGGCGCCGCATCTCGCTGCCGAGCACGCTGCCGTCTTCGCCTGTTCCGGGGGCGACGATCCGATCCACTACGAGGGACACCTGCGGATGATGGCCGCGGTCCAGCCCCTGTTGAGCGGCGGCATCAGCAAGACCGTGAACCTGCCCGAGACCGCCACCGTGGACGATGTCGAAGGTGTCTACCGGCTGGGGTGGGAGCTCGGATTGAAGGCTGTAGCGATCTATCGCGACAACTGCAAGGTCGGCCAACCACTCTCCGCACGGACCGGTTCGGGTCCGCGCGTCGAATCGTCCACCGAAGCGGGAACGATCGCGGAGCAGGTGGTCGGGCAGGTCATCGACCAGAACGTGGGCGCCACGGCGCGTCCCGTGCGCCGGAGGCTGTCGCGCAGCCGCCCTAGCCGCACCTTCGAGTTCCGGGTCGGCGACTGCAAGGGTTACACGACAGTCGGCGAGTACGACAACGGTCAGCCCGGCGAGATCTTCCTCACAGTCTCAAAGCAGGGGTCGACGATGGCCGGGGTGATGGACGCCTTCGCCAAGTCGATCAGCTACGGCCTGCAGTACGGCGTTCCGATCCGTGCCTTCGTCGAGGCTTTCACCAACATGCGCTTCGAGCCGGCGGGCATCACCGACGATCCCGACATTCGTTTCGCGGCCTCGATCATGGACTATCTGTTCCGGCGGCTGGCGATCGACTACCTGGCCGATGACGAGCGTTCCGAACTCGGGATCTTCACCGTCGGCGAGCGCCTTCAGCCGACCCTGCCCGGGATCGACGAAGCGACGATCGCCGGCGCTGGCGCAGTTGCCACCTCGACGATCGACGCACCGATGTGCATGTTGTGCGGCGTCTCGATGGTGCGTGCGGGGAGCTGTCACGTGTGTACGCGCTGCGGAAACACCAGCGGTTGCAGCTGACCGCACCGAGGGGGCGATCGCCACCGACTCGGTGAACGGAGAACGCGTCGGATGTGGCGAGTTTCGA
>PVMS01067560.1_pt1 | contig 38951 bp, 39 predicted proteins | sample 1853461 | NCBI WGS metagenome assembly PVMS01 (sample SAMN08582032, study PRJNA380276) | Marine sediment metagenome, whole genome shotgun sequencing project. | isolation source: ocean sediment barecode stripped | collected 2017
CATTTGTTTGGTTTTCTTTAGACTGAGCCTTTATTTCAGGCGCCATAAATCTAAACACTGCTTCGTTAGAATTTACTGCTTCATTACCCATCTTAATAATAGCCATTGGAATATGTCCATCAGGTAGTTTACCCTCTGCCCATAATCTATCAAACAATGCTTTATTTTTTTCATAAGTCTTTAACGCACCGTCATACTGTGCTTGAGACTTTGCAACATCAACACCTGCCCAAGCAGCTTTTTTATTTTTACCTCTACTATTAAATCCTAAACCTCCGTCAACATCCATAGAGTTTCCTCTAGAATCGTTTACAGTTCCTGAAGATAGTATATCAGATATTCCTGTAACCATTGGGATACCATCATAGTATGACATCTCACGATTCATATCCTCAAGACTTTCAAAATCTAGAGCCTTAGCATCTTCCTCAGTGAACGGAGTAGTAGAGTTGCTTTCTGTACTAGGACTAACTTGTGTCTTTGAAGACACTGATGGAGCAGTGAACTCAACTTCTACTGCATCCATATTATTCATTTCCTCAGCAATTAAATCTACATCACCTTCTTCTGCAGTAACTAAAGATTCATCTTGGTCTTTCAAACTAAACCTTGGCTTACCTTCTAAATCTAATTCAGGACCCTGTTCTTCGTCATCAAGCTTTTGCTTGGTTGACATATTATCAAAGATTAGATTGTCTCCTTGCTTGTCTTTATCATAAAGAATTCTAGCAACAGACTCATCTCCACCTGCTTGTTCTAAGTAGCTAGTTTGTTCAGCTTCTGATAACGAGTCAAACTCTGCCACCTCTTGAGTTGTGTTACCTTCTGCGGCAGCATCTACTCTTTCTTGTTCCATTAAAGCCTTCACATTATTGAATTCTTCAGTAGAATAAACAGAGTTCTCTCCCTTTATTTCTTTTAATCTTGCAAGTACATCTGCATTAGTTATTGGAGATTGTTCTTTAACCTCATTTTCTAAAGGAGTTCCTTGTAGTTCTTTTATTTTTTCTCTTATTAAAGCAGCCTTTTCTTTTGCTATCTCGGTTTTATTTCCTTCTAGCTTATTAAGTTCTAACTGTAGAGCGGTTAGTTCTTTTAATGTGGCTTCATTTAATTCGGGATTTGCTTCTAGCAAAGCTTGTTCTGTGGATAGTTGTAATAGCCTGTCCTGCAGTTTTCCTGCCCTTCCTTCATAGTCGTTGTCAATTACAATTTTAGCTTCTTGTAACTCCTCTAAGGTCATTGTTTCAATAAGGTTGTCAATGGTTTCAGCATCTACTCTTTCTCCATTAATCTTATACTTTGGTTTACTAAACCTAGTCGATACCATATCTTTTACACCACCCGGTATTTCAGCTAAACCTTCAAGTGCAATTTCAGATACATCTAAGTCTTGACCAATTGCTAATCTAGCAGTAGTCTCACCAACAGAACCACCAACGGCTTCCACACCACCTGCTGCTGCAATAGATTTAAGAACTTGCTTTTTAGTAGCATCTTTTGCTGCACGAGTTCCTGACTTAGTTAATACTTTGGTAGCTATCTTACCACCTAATTTTCCTGTGTATGCATCTATTGCACCAATAACAATACCTCTAGCAACTGCTTTGTTTCTAATACTTGTGTATATCTCAGGGTCGTTTAATGCTTCTCTAATTTTTTCAGGAGTTAGTTCTCCGTCAATTTCTTCTTGTAGTAATTCTGAAAATGTTGCACCCATTTCTAGTGCTGAACCTGCTGCTGCAAATGCATAAGGTAATGCTGCTGCTGCTCCGGCTAATGCACCGGGTGCTGATAATACACCTGCACCTGCAACCGCACCTGCTCCTGCACCTGTTGCTACTGCCGTTCCTGCTGCTGCTAATGAGTCTGTGTTCGATGCCATAGAAGCAAATGAACTAAGAACTAATTCAGGCAATATAGTAAGTCCTGATTTAGCTAAACCCATAACAACCCCCATAAAACCTGAGCCGTTTTCTTCGTAAGTCTTTTGGTATTCTTGCATTTCAAGAGATGAACCATATTTATTGGCATCTCTATTTGCTTCAATGTAACTAGCTATATCTTCTTCTGTAGCCATTGAACCCCTTAATAAAAGGTCTGATGCATTCTCGGCAGCTATACCTTGGTTTACACCACCTGCAACCGCACGAGCCATATCATCAATAAAGTCTCCAATACCAATTGGAGATACAGAATCAATTCCTCTTAGTACATCACCAAATGCTCCTGTAAAGTAATCTTCTTCTTTAAGTTCTTCTTTTTCAAAAATTTCATTAACATCCGCAGGGTCCGATAATTTGATATCTTCCGATTCTGATTGAGATGTATTTCCACCACCATCTTCCGATTGGCTTTTTTTTTTAAATGTACCTTCTGATACATAAGCGGTAAACTTATCTGAACCGTACTCCTTTATCAAGTCTATGTCGGTCATCTCGTTACCATTAGGAGTAACATACATTTCTCCTGACCCTACAATTTCTTCATCACCGGGACCTTCTTCCACCTCATCTGCAAGTTGGAATGTTCCGTCTTCTACATACTCATCAAAATCTACACCGTATGTTTGTCTTAAGGTGTCTTCAGATTTTATATTACCGTTAGGTGTCTTGAATTTTCTCATACCTTGATTTCAATTATTTTATTGGAACTCCATTTGCATCGGTCTTGGCATCTTTACCCTTCCACTTATTTTCTCTAGCTAATCTTGCATCATCTTTCTTAGTCATTAATATAATTAACTGTCTAAGTTTTTTCATTTCTTGATTAGCACCTTTATCAGTGTAGTTATTGGTATCAATAGTTACATCATCATAACCGGGTACTGATATTCTAACTATGTTAGACATAGAACCTTCTGTTTTAGCAACTAATCCATATTCATCTCCATATAATGTATTTAATTTTTTAGCAACTACTACATCGTCTTGCCCATCTAAATTAATACCACCTTTGTTAAGTTGTGTATTTATATAGTTGGTTTTTTCTACAGTATAATCTCTAGCTACTTCTGCTGACTTAACCTTAGATGTAGATGAACCTTTTTTGTTAAATTCCTTATCCTTGTCATATCCACCTCTTTCAAGAGACTTGCTAATATCGTCTTCACCTGTAAGTAGTGGACCTGCAGATTCAATAAACTCTTGCTGAGATTTTAATTGGTCTATCATTTCACCTACTGCCGTTGCTCTACCTGCATCTACATCAGCTTGAGTTGCTGCAATTTGTGCTCGTATCTCTCTTCGATTAGTATCGCTCTCTTCGAGTGTTTCATCAAATTTAGGATTTTCTTTCATCACATAGAATGAAATATCTCTAGATTCTTCTTCACCTTCTGAGTTTGTATAAGTAACAACGATACCATCTTCGCTTCTAGTTACATCTTTTATATCCTCATTTTGGTCTCTGAAATAATCAGTAGCACCTTTAATCTCTGCGTTCTCACCATTGTATAAGTCAGCAATCTTAGAAACTTTAGCATCTAATGTTTCGTCAGCTTTATCATCATCTCTAACATCTTTAGGTGCATATGTTGGAGCATTGTAATCTTTAGGTGCTGCTTGGTATTCTTCTTTTTTATCTAACTGTAAACGAAGCTGAATCTTCATAACTTCCTCAGCTTTTGCTTGTTGTTCATCAGTAAGTTCTGCTTCAAGCTTACCGTTTTTGTTTACCATTAAAACTTTCATTGGGTCATTCGCTGCTTCCTCAGGGTCCATTGTTGGTTCATAACCTTCACCACCTAAGAAATCCACAAGCACTGATGCCGCAGAATTATCTCCAATACCTAATTGACTTTTTACCCAACTGTCTTCTGCTTTTTCATACATAGACATAACCTTCACATCTTCAGGACTTATACCTGCTTTCTTGGCTACAAGTTTTATTTGTTCATCAGTCAAGTCAGCCATTGAGCCAAACCCTTCTCTTTGAGTAATGTCTGTAACCTCTGTTACTAAACCATTTGCTCTATAACCACCCATCTTTCTTTCTAACTCAATATCAGTTCCTAAGTTTTGAGCATAAGCATCTACATTACCTATTACATCGTATTTAGTGTAAGTACCTTTGATTCTGTTCTCTAAATTTTGAACAGTCATTAAATTGTTTTTGTCAGGTATTCTTGGACCACTAGGATTGTTTGGGTCTTCAATCATTTTAGCCATAGACATAATCCCTGTATTAGGATTAATTATAAGCTTACTATCTTGAAAGTTTCCAAACCCCTCTACTAATCCCATAGACCAATTCTGAATCTCAGAAGCTTGTTCTCCTACAGGAAGATTAGAGTTATTCATCTCCATCTTTCTTTTATATTCAGCATTATAATTTTCAAATAAACTAAATGCTTGATTAGTTCCGTCAGCTAAATTCTGTCTAGTAATGGTATACTGTCTTGGGTCTAATTGACCTGACTTCAAAAGGGTTTCTTGCATAAGCATAACCTCTTGCAAATCAGCACCCGCATTTAAAGCAAATTCATTTAATTGAGTATTTTCTCCTTGAGGAATATTATTTAAAACATTCTGCATCTCACGAGTAGCCGCATTAATTGCAGCTTTCTTTTCCTCACGGACTCTGTTTTCTTCCTTAAGAGTGTTGGTTAAATTACTTCCAACCTCTGCCCAATTTATATTATCTTCTGCCTTTCTTTCGACATATTTATATGCTGTTGCCATATTGTGTTTTTATTATTTAGTCAGGTAGATAATCAAAAAAGTTTATACCACCTCTTCCTTGATTTTGGTCCATATAATTTCTGTAGTTATCTGTATACTGTTGGTTACCAAACAACATCTTCGTTTGATTAGGACTAAGTTCTCTTTTAAATTGTCTAAACTGTTTGTTGGACATATTCGCAACTGAACCTAAATCTAAATTAGTAAAGCCACCTTCACCTGCTGCTCCCATACTTTTAGATACACCACCTTTTTTACCCATAACATTGCCAAAACTATCAAACCCTGCTTGGTCCATACTCATTCCACCAACGGCTGCTTTTTGTGCTGCAGTGTTTTTCTTAAATAATGGAACGGCTGCTGCTACTGCTTGACCGGCAACATTAACCGCTCCTTGAACACCTGCTTGTTTTGCTGCTTGTGCTGCTCTTTGAGCATCGGCTGCCTTTTGTTGGTTACCCGCAACCTCTTCTAAATCTAAGGCTACATCTAAATCTCTAAGTCTTGAATCTTCTTCTGCAATTGCAGCTTCAATGTTTGTCATTTCATCACCCATTGCAACACGAGTTTGTGCTTGACCTGCTTGTTGTGCTGCTAGAACTCTACCTGCAGTAGCTGCTCCTCCTCTATCACTTTCAGCACCCATCTCCATAGCTTGTGCTCCTGCTGATAAATTAGCTTCTCTTTCAAGTTCATATCCCTCCTTCTTCACTGACATTTGTTCAGCAAAGTTCATTTCTAATTTACCTCTTGCAGCTTCCATAGCTTCGTCAGCAGCTTCCTCTGCACGTTCTTGTAGTTTCCTTTGCTTACTCGCTTGGGCAAATGATAAACCTGTAGTTACCACCCCTATTGCTAATCCTGCTATTACTGCTGACATAATCTTTTCTTTTGTTTTATTACACTTTCAGGCAACTCGTTGTAGTCTTCTGTAAATAACTCTTTTTCAGCTTCTTCAACCGTACTTGCATCTGTTCTATAAGTACAAACCCAAACACAATCTTCGTGCATATAAGCTACCCTCTGCGTTCCTATTTCTGTCTGCACCACCATAGGTGCTTTTATTCTTTTTATCTCTGCTTTATCCGTTATGATAGACATCTCACCGCTTAAAAAAAATGATGGATGGTTTACCTTATGTATAAAGCTTAATACCAACATACCCTTTGGCATAAATATTTCTCTAGTATAAATGCCGTCTTTAATATGGTGTTTAAGTGGCATAGTCTCCTGCATTTCATCGGTGTGGTGTAATACCGCTCCGTCTGCAGTTACCATTTGACTTTTAAATTCATTAATCCTATCCCATAATACTCCTCTGTATTGGACTATATTTTCCAAAACAGATTCAGGATTTGATTGTACTAATTGAACTTCATCCATATTGTAGCAAAGATACTAATTTTAAGGGAAAGATTTCATTACTTCAGACTCCACTGAAAACAACTCTATTTTACTTGTATTGTTATTTGTTAAAGTAAATACACCATAATGACCTAATATACCGTGAGATTCGGCTACTGAGTTCTTAATATAGAGTATGTATTCTGTTGTTGTGGGTGCAGGTTGTGCTCCTCCAATACTGTTATCTACTACAATATTATTAATTCCTGCAGGTAGGTTTTGATTAACTTGTGTAACCTGACCTAACAATAAAGGATTGGGTGCTCCAAAGTATACCATATCTCCAACACTAATAATGTTTCCTAAAGAAAGGTTAGTTGTAAAATCAACTGTAGTTGTTGTACCTACAACAGTTATATCAGAACTAGAACCAATACCATTTAAAGAACGTAAAGCATATTGATTTGGACTACCGGGTGAAACAGATGATTGACCTGAGTTTCTTATAAAAGCATAGAATGCTCCTTCTTTTTTTTCAAACCAATCTTTTTCTATAAACCCTGTATCTTGTTGGTCGCTAGTTAAGGTACATCCCCAACTATCATCACCTTCAATATTTATAGTTTTAAATAATTTATTTTCTAAAGGCTGAATATTAAATACTGACTGCATTTTAGAAGCATAATTAACACCATAGTATTGATTCCTTACAGAATTTGTATTGTGTCTATAAAGATTACCTCCATTAAAAGTATAGAAATAACTATTCATACCTATCATCCAATCAGGATAATAAGAATAAAAAGATGGAAACCCGTTTACTCCGGGGTCGTATGATATTGTGTAATTATTATTAGTAGCTGCCATTATTTTTATATGTTACAATGAACTGTGTCTCCACAGACATAAGTTATTCCTGAAGCTAATGTTGCATCAAAGGTTGCTCTATTAACTTTACTTGTTATAGTTCCACAAAATGTAGTACCTGCACCGGGAGTTCCTTGTTGGTATTGAACTACGTCATTTACATTTAATCCTCCGTATACTGAGTTAGAAACTGTAAATAAATTACCTGTATCACAATCTTCTATAATGTATGCATTAGGAACACAAGTTCCTTGATTAATAATAACACCATTTTGCACTTCTATCCAAGGATGTGGGTCTCCTACTAAATTAATAAATCCATCAGCAGGAGGATTCGCTCCATTTTCTGTTTGGAATATCATATCAAACTGACCAAAGGTCGAAGCACTTCCATTAACGGGAACTCTATAATAAGTTTGAGAAGGATTAAGAATACAGTTTAAGGTTGATGAAACTATACTACCTTGAAATCCTGTTAGTATTGTAGGACAATTTACTTGTATATTCCAACCGGTTCCTGTACAAGGTCCCACCGCTTCTATATTTACAATGTCAGGTAATGCAGAGGTTTTAGGTATAACCATTGTCTGCATATCCGGGTCACCACCTAAATTCATATCTGCAGCAACAACGGTAACAACTTCCTGTGTACCTGTGTTTTGAAAACTACCTCCTTGATAATCAAAGACTGTTAAAGTGTGAGGACTGTTTGCTAATATATTACAATCCGAACCTGTATTACCCGTAAAGTTAAATCCTCCCGGAGATGCAGTTCTATAACCGTCATTCTCTCCGCTTAGTGTATTGTATACTACACCATCAAAAGTTGCTCTAATACCATCAGGCACACTTAATGGGTCAAATCTAATTACAATAGCACCAACGTCACTAGGTGTACCACCAACTGCAATATCTAATTTGTATAGACCTGTACCTCCACTAGCAGAAATTGTTGAACCACAAGGTTCTGCACAAGTTCCACAAGGTTGTGCGGGTAGCAGTATACAGTTAACAAGTTCTCTAGATGTTATTCCATCAGAATAGAATCCATCTTGAGCACAAGTGGTTAAGTTAGCATCATCAAATACTGATGTTGAATTTGCTAGTGTTGTTCCGTCTAAATAAAATGTTGCCATAATTTAATTTTATATTTTAACAAGAGCCATTAGTTCCTATTGAATTTAATCCCGGATTTACAGTTCCTGTCTGTGCACATATTGTTTCTTGGTCATATCCATTTACTCCACCAATTGCTCCACCTGCCGCATTTCCACTACAATCAGTATAAGAAAAGCTTTGTGCATTAGCTGCTGATGTAGATAAAGTGTATGATGTACAACTAACCCCTCCGTTAGGGTCAGGTATATTACAGTGAACTGAATCTCCACATACATAAGATGGACCCGTTCCATAAAGTATTGCATCAGGAGTTAAAAGACTTGGTGCAATAATCTCACCACATCTAATAGTTCCTAAGGCTACGGTTTGATATTGTACAACATCTCCAACCATATACAAAGAACTAGGGTCTTCTATTGTAAACAGATTTCCTGAGTCACAATCAACTAATCCCCATTTAGGTGCTGCCGATGGTTCACAATCACAACAAGCAGTTAACTGACTTGCTCCATAACATAAATCTACTGCAGTTGCAGTTCTAAAATCCCAAATCAAATACAAGAATTCTCCCGTACTAGGCAAAGTAAACTCTCCACTATAGGCAGTGTTACCTAATATAGGAGGATTTACGGTTCCTATCTGATTTGCCGTAGCTAACAATGCTAATATATCAGTAGGATTATTTGCATAATTAGTATTACTTCTAAGATATTTAAAGTCATCTGAACTTGGATTAAATACAAATGTATCACCCGGTAATTTATTAGAGAACATAGTAACATCCGAACCATTAGTTGGTATACTACCCGTTCCTTGAGGACCTGTAATAATATTAAATAAAGATACAATTGGATATGAACCTGATTGCATAGTAACTCCTTCTGAAAGTAGAGGAGAATTATATGCTCCGTCTGCATATCTAAATTCATCGTGGATAGTTAATCCTGTATCAACAGGACTATTTAGATGAATTATTTTTACAGTCATTTGCTCTGCTTGAGGACATCCAATCGTTATTGTTAAGATGGCTTCATCAGTAGATGTTACTGTTATTTCTACTTGCTCTTCAAGAATTAGATTTTTAGGAAATGTTAAAGTTCCACTTGAACTTGTTTGACCTGTGTTGTAAGTGTTCGCTCCATATTCTGCTTTAATATTAAAAGTTCCCGATACACTTGCTACATTGTAATCAATATTTACATCACCAACTATTTGTCCTAATTCAACACAATACTCAATGGCATTAGTATTTTTTATAATAAGTTGTTGTGTAATACCACACTCTTGACACTCTATAGGCATAGGAATAAGAATATCATTATTAGATAAAACATATTCATTCATATAGGTATCATACCCACCTAGCTTTTGAGTTAAAAGATTTTCGTTAAATGAATCTCTAAACCAAGGTCTTAAACCTTGAGCAGATATAACTTCAAGTCTTTCACTTTGACCTGATGTACCCGATAACTTTATAACTACTCCTCTTTTCCCGTCTGTAAAATATTTATCAGGACCCCATATTGCAAAGCTTTCAGGGTTATGGCTAATACCAAATTCTTCTATTCTTGCTATTTGAGTTCCTAATACTTCAGGAACTGATGTCAAAGCATTACCTCCACCCGCATCAGAAAGTAAATTCTTTCCTGATAACACATAAGATATTTTATCTTCTTGTAGTGTTAGTACATCTGTTTCTCTACCAAATAATTTTTGAATAGGTCCAAATGATTGCTCTAATAATTTAAAGTTTAATAGACCAAAATTAAATTCATTTAGTTTATTAATATTTGATTCAGCATTATAAACACCACTATAAGTTATGTCTGAAAATCTATGTTCTTTTTTGTAATCTTGAGCGGTTGTTGTAAATGCTCTGTTTCCTAAAACAACTTCTTTACCAATTATAGAGTCTTGAATTTTCCAACTTTCCACACCATTACCAAACGCATAACAATTAAAAAATTTAGTTTTAATTATAGCAGGTGCTCCTGTTCCAAAATCTTGATTCTGTATATCACCCGTGTGTTCACCAATACTGTTTATTGGATAAGACTCAGAAGATTCATACCATATGTTTGGTGCTGCATCTTGTGGAGCAGATTCAAATACCACTAATCCACTTGCTCTTATAACTTCAATGTCAACTCTTGCTCTTGAGTTTTTCTTACTACCACCATATCCCTCTGAAGCTTTAAACATAAAATATGTTCTTCCTCCTGATTGATAAAAGTTACTATAAACATTACCAACACTACAAGGTCTATTAGAAGCAGATTGATAATTACTACTATAGTTAGGTCCATCTACTCCTGTACCATCATCACTTGCTTGATTTTCTAAAGCTGCTTGAATATTATCTCCTTCAAACCATTCTTTAAAACTATTATAGTCTTGTGATACTGTAAACTTAGCATCTACCTTCCATTCTTTTTTTGGAACATTTCCTAAGAAAGAAGATTCGTTTCCTTTACGCAAACTTCTAAGTTTCATTCTAACTTTTGTTCCCGCAGGTAAAGTATAGTCAATATAACTTCCCGGACTATTTGGGTCTTCTGTATCTACAGGGTAATTAATGTGTTGACAATTGTTTCCCACACTATTCTTTTCTCCATAAGCAACTATAGGTAAATCGCCCACATCAGTAGAAAAGTTGTTTGCTCTTAACTTCATATAAGTACCTGATGGTACGGGGATTTCATCACCTAATTCTGTTACAGGTGCGGGGTCTAAAAACTCTCTTTCCTTAACATCTTTCTCAAGTACTGTGGTATAAGTACAAGTATCTCTTGGTCCACCTGTGTCTGTCTTGACTATTAACTCATCTCCTAATTCTATTTTCTGAGAGTTCTGACCTTCTAATAAAAAGAAATCAGCACCCGATGTTGGGTCTCTAAAAAAGAATTGAGAATATATTGTATTGTAAATTTCTTTATCAGGCTTTATTACAAACTTATATCTCGTTGCCCAACTAGGAGCAATTTGAGCAGTTGGTATTGTAACCTGAATCATATTTTTATTTTCAGATTCAGCACAAGGAACGTGAACTGTATTATTTAAACTTACTTGTGTAGATGATGCTCTACTATAATCATCCATATAAACAATACCTATCTCATAACCTCTGTTACTATGTAAACTTGAAGGTTGTCCTACCTCTTGATATACTATATCAGTTAAATTAATTTTATAGTATTCATATACCGTTTGTGTTGGTGTTGTTACATTGTCCACAAAAGACATAGCCGGAAGCTGAAATTTAACAACAGTTGAACCGGGAGATGTAAAAATTTGTATAGGTTGGTTTACTGCAGAGATACCACTCTGATACTTAAACATACCATTTAATTCATTTGAAATAGTACAATTAAACAAATCTGTAAAGGTTGGTCCATTACAAGAGTCAGCAACTGTAGAAATATTAGCAGCAGTTCCTACTTTTTCTGAAAAATCTAACGATGTAGCTAAATCATAAACCGATGCAAAATCTTGAGGTAAAATATATGTAAAAGTTATATTCTGCTCTTGAGTTGTTTGGTTGGGAAATGGTGCTTGACCTGTCCAAGATGTGTGTTCAAATCTTACTAAAATATTTAAAGAAGCACCTGCTACTAAGTTCTGACCATCTAAGTCAACATTAACTACAGATTGTGCAATGTTCTGTGCACCATTTATACTGTATGTACCTGTACTTGATGTACCTTCTATTTCGTTTCTACCAATTGATTCACTTATAAGGTTAACTGTATATTCAAATCTAGTGCTTACACCGTCTCTTTCTAAATCATATTGCTCATAATAGTTACCAAACATTAGTCTATTTCCCATTAAAGTCTGAGACTTAGCTAGTTGCGGAACATTGTCATAAAGTCTTAATATTTCAGACGAAGGTAAAACTGTAAAGATTTTACTGTTGTTGAAATTATAAGTGTAATTAGTGTTATTAACTATACCTTGTTCAGCTTTATTAATGGTTTCAATAACTTTAATAATAGAACTATTCATATCCTTAAATAGAATATCTATTTCCTTAACTAAAGGTCCACCTGAATTGTATCTTATATCAGCAGCATTTGTTGAATTAAGCATTCCATCATTTAAAGCAGTGGCTATGTTATATCTAAAAGAATTAGGTATAAAGCTAGGCTCAGAAAATTGAGATGTTGCTGAGTATTCATTATCTGCATACTTGTATCTGTATGCAAAAGAAATAAATCTATCCTCTAAAAAATTATCCTGTGTTGACGTAGCTATAGGATTAACTACGGGAGAATTATTAGGAGGTCTTTTTATAACCAAAATTTGTTCCGCAGGGAATTGGTCTAGTCCACCAATAGGGTCCGGGTAATTTGTAAGAATATTAATTTGTCTTGGAGGATTATAATTATCAGTCCAATAAATTAAATTCTCTATTTTATCTACACCTGTTATTAAGTAATCAGGATTAAAATTTAATGTGGTCTTAGTTGCGGTTACATCTGTTGGGTCACCAACACTAATAACGTGATACGTTAAGAGTTGTGTATTCGCATTAAACGAAACAATCAAGTCAACTATACCATTAAGAGTTCCGGGTCCTTCAAACTGAGGGTCGTGAACGAACCAATAGATAGTTTCAAAAGCACCATCTTCATAGGCTCCAATACATCTAGCTGCATTACTTAAGTTTACACCTAAAAATTGTAACTGAGTTAACCTATCATTTCCTTTAGAGTTTTCTACTACACCGATTTCAGAACCTTCTGTAGAACCCATACGAATATTTAATGCATCAACGTACTGCCCATCAGGGACAAGACGTTCATCCACCATCTTATTCATTTTACCTTGAGTAAAGTTTCTTGTTGTATTCGCCATATTATTTTATCCACTTATCTCTACCCCTAAGATTTTGTAAAAGTCTACCGGGATGTATATTACTTATTCTGATTTTTGCGTTTCTTAGTAATGCACTTCTTCGCTTTCTCAGTCTAGTTACGATGTACTCTTGTACACCAACTTTAGAATTTAGTATAGCATATTCTATTGCTGCATAAACATAGTCTTCAAATAGTTTGTTTACGGTAACTAAACTGTCGTTACCATTCTCCATACCATCCGACACATATTCTAATACACATAGTTCTCCTGCCATACCTGAACTAAAATTAATAACACCACCTTTAGGATTTATCTTAAAAGTAGGATTAGCATTGGCAGTCTCAGTATTTAATCCATAAGCCGCACCTATGCCATACTCAAAAAACCAATCCCCTGCATAACAGTATCCTTCTCTTCCATCATAAGGAGAACCGGCATTTAAGTAAATAGATTTTTTCCCACCATAAATTCTTTCATAATCAATGGTAGAGTGTTGAGGTTTTAATGCGTTGCCATCTTCATCAAAAAGAATCCTACAATCACTGTCTTGTAAATAAGCAGAAGACCAATTGGTTTGTATGTTTTCACTTAATGGATAAAGTAATCCATCTTTGTACATAGAAACTCTTACCCAATTAACATAGTCGTTAGGTAAAACATATCTTAGTGTGTCACACACAGATAATTCTAAAATCTTTATTTCTTTAAAAGCATCATAATTTAATTCTTGTATTGCTCTTTTTGCGTGAAATAATACTTTATATCTTTCTTCGTTATTTATAATACTATGATTTCCTGTATACATCAACATAAAATTGTTGACAATATCTTCTAATGAAACATATTGATATGAACCCCAATTTGCATCTTCAGGATTTAATCCTTCATTTTCATAATACTGATAGTCATTAATATATGCCATAATTATTTTTCTTGTTGGTTACTAGCAGCTTCTTCTGAATTAGCATACTGAACTGCAGCTATTTCTCTAATAGACATTCCTGCATATTCTAAAATCTTCATAACTAAATTTACCTCATCATCATTAGGTAACTCAAAATCTTGATAATCAATTGCAGACTCATCAAAAGCAGGTTCACCATTAGTTAATGTAACATATGTCCACTTAGGAACATATGGGAATCTAATATACTGAGACACTAATTGTCCAATACCATCTACAGTATTTGGGAAAATCTCGACCAATGCTGCGTTCTGAACGTAAGCAGGGTAGGTAAGATTTGGTCTCGTTAACAATGAATTATTTAACATTGTTATTTTAGTATGTGTTACTTTTTCAGCTTCTTTTATATCATTAACAGAATAGATGTTGTATGTTTTCCCTATTGCATTCCAAACAATCGCACCAACAGTTGTGGCAACAATTAGTTGAGTTGCATTAACTATTGATACTACAACAGTATTGTATGTAACACCTCCTGTAACAGTCGATACAATATCTCCAACACTTACACCATCTGTTATAAAATCTGCAGTACTATCTTCTACTAAAACACCACCACCATTAGTTGCAGTTGTTGTTCCTTCTGCTAATTCTTTATTGTATACTAAATTTTTATTAATTAAATAATAATCATTATTAGTCGTATTTAGAGATGGTAGAAAATAGTTGTTACCTCCACCATTTAACAATGGGAGAGTAACTGAAAAAGTATCTATAACTTCTTCTAAACCTTTTGTAATATCTGCATATCCTGTACCCGATTGTCTAGCATTTTCCTTCGTCAATTGGTAGTTGTAAGAATAAAAATATGTTTCAAATAAATCTAATTGTGCTTGTTTGGCAAACAAATTAAAATCTGACGGAGATATGTATCCGTAATTATTTTTATTCAGGATTGACATCACTGTTTGTCGTACTGAATTTATCATCTGTAATTCTTTTGCTACAAAGATAACTAAAAAAAAAAGACCCCTTCAAAATGAAGAGGTCTCCTGATATTTCTTATAATACTGTATTATACAGTTTCTAAATGTTTTAGAACCTCAATACCATCATCGGATTGTAAATAAGAAACAACCAAATCTAATCCATCAGCACCAAAGGGTACGTTCATCATTTTGGTCTTGTTTGTTGGTGTGTTAAACCATACTTCTTTTTTACTTTTTCTGTACGTTAGAATCCCTTTATCAAAAAATCCTTGCACAGTTCCCATAATTTTTAATTCAGGGTCATTACAAATATCTAGAAAGTCTTGTGGATTGTTTCTAGCGAATACTAGAACATCTCTTTTCATTTCTGCAGTAGTTAGCTTATCTACATTAGTGTTGAATAAAACCCTACAGACATTTTCTAATTGGTCTGTACTTAGTTTCTTTGCTTCAACCATAGCATCTGCTTCAACCATAAGTTGTTCTACAACTTCAGAAGCATCTTTTGCTTTATCTACCTCAATAAATTTACTACCATTCAATGGATGGTAATGTAAAAATTGTTGTAGTACTTGATTTTCTTTTCTTACAAATAAGAATCCATCTTCAAAAATAACAGGCTCTAGTAATGCGTTACCATCTTGCTCATCTACGAATGGAGACTTTTGGTTTTTTGCATAACGGAGTTCTCTGTTAGTACCATTTGAATCATCAAAATGTAATAGTGGAAATCTTCTTGAGTGTCTTGTCGGTAGCATAAAAGAAAGTGGTGCTACGTCTCTTGTGAGTTTGTATTGTTTATCAACAAATACGTTTTTTGTTTTTTTCATTATAATAAAATTTAATTAAAGTTAAAAAAAAGGGAGTGTCTTTAAAGACACCCCCCTTAAAGTTTATCTGCTTACTCTTGGAATAAGAAGAAATTGTTTGCACCTAGAGTACATACTGCTCTTTCAGATAGGAAATGAACTTCCATAGCATCTAAGCTACTTGTTTCTGCTCCACCTGCTGAACCTGTAATCCAAGTCTTGTAACGTCTGTCTTCAGTTTCTGAAGCTCTATAACGAACGTGCAAGAATGGTCTCTTAGCGTTTTTACCAAGGATTTGGTCATATACTGATGTAGAACCTGCAGGAACTAAAAGTCCATTAACTCTACCTGACCCTGCACCTGTAGGTAATCCACCTCTCATTGTTGGGTCATTCAAATATTTCCAATCAGACTTGTAGAAATCGTAACCTCTACGGAATCCTGTGAATCCTAAGTTCAATGCCATATCTTTCTCATTGTCAAAAAGACCGTAAGATACACCACCTGCTGCGTTAGAAGACTGTAAAGAAAGCATATCGTCAATGTCGAAAGAGAAATCTCTATCTACAAATACTACGTTTTCTTCGATTGCTCCTTGCTTGTCAAGTCTAGAAATAATAGTATCCCAATCTGCTAATGTAGTTGGGTTACCACCACCCCAAATGTTTCCTCTATTTTCTACTGCATAGAAGATACCATCTGAACCTTTATCACCTACTTGAGTATCAACAACCTGAGTTGCTGCACCTGATGTTGCTCCTGCAGGAACTGCTTCAATCATTGCAGTCTCTAGATAATCGTCAAAACGTAATCTAGTTTCGTGCTCAGACTTCATATACCATAGGTATCCGTTTGCTCCATTTTCAGTAGTAACTTCTACCCATCCAATTTGAGCCATATCAGAACCTGATACTGCATATTTGTCTTTGATAATAATTGGAGAGTTCTCGAAGATGAAATCATCAGCTTCTAAAGAGTCTTCCATTCCTGTAGTTCCTTTTCTGAATTCAGAACCATAGATGAAAATTGTGAACTCAAGACCTGCACCTGCTACAGGAAGACCTGCGTTGTCATAAAATGCAACACTGATTGTCTTAGTAGCATAGTCTACTGCAGTTACAATTGCCTTAGCAGAACCACCACCCGCATTATCAGAGATAAATAAAGTTTGTCCTTTTCTAATAGCGATACTGTTACTTGCACTGAAAGCAGGGTTACCTGCATCACTGATTACGAAATCAGCTTCAGCAGCACCTGCAGCAGCAGCAGTTTCACACTTTACATATTTAGTATGCAATCTTCCTTGTTCTGCCCATTTGATAAGGTCAGAGTTAGACGGCATTTCTGCACCTACCATTCTTAGGAAAGATGCGATTGTTCTATTACCATATCTTTCAAATTCCTTTTCGTAAGTATCAGGAAGATACTGATTCAAGAAATCAAAGTTAGTAATGTAGTTAGACTTCAACGGCACTCTTTGTGCACTTGGTTGAAGGTCATAACCGGGTACGTTTAATACACTCATAATTTTTGTATTTTTTTAGTTTAACATTTATTTTCGTTTACTCCTAATCTTTAACCCACGACCGTGGTCATTGGTTACAGACTTAATTTGCAATCCTGATTTTGTGCTTCCAACTTCCGGAGCGGTACGAGTAGTCATATTTACGTTTTTTAACTTTCTCATAGTTTCATCTGCTGCCGCAGACTTACCTTGCTCATAAAAGAATTTTGCAAACTTGTCAGGATGCATTGCCATTGCTAGTGACCTATGGTAACCTTCTGCGTTCTTAAGAGAACCATCTTCTTCCTGATACTTTTTAATAAAGTTTGCAGGATTAGAATGACTCTTTAACAACTCATTTGAATCACCGGGTGAAAAGTAAACTTTGTTATCATCTAATGTAAATTCAAAACCTTTGAACTCCGTGAACACATTGTTTGTTTTCTGAAGATAAACTTCCCTCGCTCGTGAGTTTCGTTCCTCTACTGTCTTCGCTTCAGCTATGTATTGTTTATATGCCTTGTAATCTTCTGATTCTGCTTCAGGATTTGAATTCCCACTTGACTCAAGGGGAACCTTGTATAATTCCTGTTGCTTCTCAAAAAAGTCTTTGGCTTTCGCAATAGTCTTTTTCTTTGCTAATTTGATTTTTCTAATTTGCTTTTCATCATCGATGTCTTCATCGTATTGATAATCTTCCATAAGGTCTGTGATGTCTTCAGCATCTAAACCTTTTTCAGTAGCAGTTAGATATTCTCTTAGCAATCTATCAGGCTCCATTTCATCGTAATTCTTTTGCATCTTTGCAAAGTCATCGAATCCACGACCTGTTTCTTTTTTAAATTGTAGATACTTGGATACATCTTCGGGAAGGGGTTCATCTTCTTTCCTAGTTTGATTCAATTCGTCTAATGAATTAATCTCTCTCCCGTACCTACTTTCCATAAATTTAAGAACGTCTTCCTCTTTTAACTCTGAGGATTGAGTTTCAATTTCTTCTTTTAATTCAGGTGCTTCTGTCTTTGTGTCAGGTGCTTCTACCGTATTAGTGGTTTCAACATTTGTTTCTACAGAGACTTCACTCCCGCTATTTTCTTGATGCTTGTCCAATAATTCTTGCTCAACTTGTTGAACAGACTTTTCTTCAGCATCACCTACTGCTTTTACTTTGATTTCCATATTTTATTAAATTTAATTTTATACAAAGTTAAACAAAAATTATTATAGTTTTAGACGGTCTATCTTGGGTTAAATTGTGACAAGTCAAACCCATCTAAACTATCCTCGTTAGACTCAAATGTCATTGGAGGTAAATTGTTTTTTCTTTGATTTATTAGTTTTGATTGTTCAGTATTAGCTTGAGATATTCTATCAGACTTTGCTTTTTCTCTTTGGTCTTCTCTTTTACTTAAAGCTGCGGCATCTATACCTCTTAACTGCATATTCATTTGAAACTCTTGTTGCATCAACTGAGATTTAAGCATAGCTTCTTGTTTCATCTTCTCAATCTCAAAAGCAATATCACCCTGTCTAAACTGTAATTTAGCCTGAGTTTCCATTTGAACTTTTTGTTGAGCAGCTTGTACAGACATCTCTTGTTGCTTAATCATTTGCTGAGACTTCATAGCTTGTTGTTGCATAGCCATCTTCTCCTCTCTGTCTTGCTTAGAAATCCTCTTCATTTTTAAAAGTTGATTTGCAAGTTTCATATTTTTTATCTCACGAATATCAATAGCATCTTCAAGGTTAATATCACCTTTAGATAAAGCCATTTGAATATTTTGCTCAAGTTGTGCTCTCTGTTCTTCATCCGGAGATAACTCAATAAATATTCCAAAGTCATAAATGTATAAGTCAGAGATATCTCCAAGTATAGATACATTGTATTTACCTATTTGATTTATAAACTCATCTTTAAAATCAGAGTACTCTAATATATCTGCAACTCTATATGTTATTGCTTCTGCTAAACTTTTATAGATATACAAACTAGATTGTAAAATATGTCTAGTAGCTACATTAGAATTTAAAGCAGCCATTTTTTGTAATCCAACTAAAGAGTTAGAATCAGGCATACTAGCATCTCTTGCTTCATTAAGACCTGTAACAGTTCTTATTTGATTCAGATAATGATTATAGTTTGTAATTAACATCTGAGTCTTAGATGCTCCTGAAGAAGATTGTAATTCTTTAATAGGAACTTTTGCTTGGTTATAATCACCATCTTGAGTATAACTTCTACCAATAACACTACCCGTTTGAAAATACATTCTTAATGCATCTTCAGGATTGTATGCTTGTCCTGTTCCTAAATCAACTTCATTAAGTCCGTCAGCATCTATAAATACACCATCAGGTACAACCCTTGATATTACTTGTTGTAATTTCAAATGAGTTACTTGAATTAAATCAGCAAACGGAACCATTCTTCTAACTAAAGATTCAATTGCTCCTTTATACATTCTAGGTGCACAAGCTACATAATTAGGAATTGCGTGTTGAGTAGCCGACTGAGGTCTAACCATATTCTCCATCATTCTCCATTGGAGTAATATATTGGTTCCCATAACCATAACACCTTCATACCACACATCAATAGTTTTGGACTCTTTTGTAAAGTTACCTTCATCCATCATTTCATTTGGTGGATTAAAAGTATCATCCTTTTCTATCATACTTACATTACCATTGTCTTTTACTTTTCTTTTATAAACAACCTTCTTAGTTGTTTTATAATTAAAGTACATAACAGTTGCAGTGTCTTTGTAGAATATGTCGTTTTGATATGCTTGTGCGTTATTATAATAATCATACCAACTCTGAGAGTATTGAGATATTTCATCTAAATCCTCGTTAGTTAAAGAGGTATCAATTTTTTTAAGTTCCATAATTGGAACAGTTTTAATCTCTCCCCAATAAAAACAATCTTTAAAGTATGGGTCTTCTGTATAACTGTAAACTATATTTGCAGGGTCAACATAAGTTATCTTAACTCCGTCTCCGGCTAAGAACTCGTGTTTAGCTACTGCCAATCCAAGAACGGTCATATCATAGTCTAACCTTTTTCTTGTATCATCATACTTGTTTGCTTCAAATAAAGTACTAATAGCTTCTTCCTCTGCTATCTCAATAGCAGGTTTATAATTAAGTTGCATATACAACTTTAATTCTTCATCAGTATTAGGTAGTTCTTCAGGCTCTACAGTAAAAGGATTTGCTCCTGTTTTCTTTTGTATAGTTTCTAGCATTGGTTTAGCGACCATCTGTCCCTCTACCATTTGCTGATATTTGCTTCTCTTAGATTGAGACATTGCATCTTGAGCAAAAGCTTTAGGTACAAACTCTCTGCTTTGCATACCGTTCACAACGATGTCTACAAACTTAGGTAATATAGGAACAGGTGTCCAATCTAAATTTAGATAAGACAAATCTCCATCAATTGCTAATTCATTTTTATATTTAGCTACGGGTTGTTCCCCTCTTGCGTATAATCTCAGTCTGTGGAAATCTCTCCACTGATTATAATACCTACAACTATTTCCGTCTCTTTTAAACCATTCGTACTGAATAGCTTGACCTATCTGTAAACCAAACTCATCAGTAGCTTTTTCTGAATCTGAAACAAATTGACTAGGAAATCCCGTAGATGATATGTTTATGTCTACTTTCTTCATCTAATAATTTCGCTTATTGTACCTTTATTACTATACCTTGCAAAGTTAACCTTTATTTTTGAAACTTTTTTCTCAGGAATATAGAGGTGTTTCTGACAAGCCATTATCGCTAACCCCGAAGAAATACTAGCATCAAACTTGGTTCTGTTGCTAATATCAAACTTTGCCCAATCTTCTAAAGTTCTTACAAAAATGCAGTCACCCATTTCATTATTTTCTTTCATTCCTATGTTCGCATCTATGTACGATTCTATAGCTGATGCGTGTGCTTGTTTCACGGCTTCACTTGAATTAGGAATTCCTCCTAACTCTTTTTCTGTTTTAGATAGTTTGTTGTAAACTTTGTCAGGTCTATTCATACAAAACTTTCTGTAACCTCTATTCTTAAAATGATATAAAAGTCTAGGTTTATTATTTTCTATTAATATAGGCATTCCATAAAAAACACAAGCCTTTAAAACATCTTCAAAAAACATCTCTGCAGTTTGAGGTCTAGCTATGTATTCTAGAAAAAATTCATTACTAGGAGCATCATCCATATTAAACATAGTTAATCCGTGCAATGCACCATTAGAACCTCCACCTCCTACTGTACCTGATATATCATAACTATCACAACCAAAGGCTCCTATGTGTTTATTAGCCGGAGACTTTTGTCCGTTTATAACTTCCACCCTATTCTGTAATTGTTTTGATGGTGTCCAAGACACATAAAATCTACCTCTATTGTTTGGACTAAACTCTACTTTACTATCCTTTATTCCGTTCTTCCAAACTAAATCACCACGAGTAAGATGATGGTCCATAATTAAAGAATCATTGTAATCTATCTGTTGATATATTTTTGTTAGATTAAATATAGACTGTTTACTCTCATCTCTAAATGCGTGAGACTCTGTTCTAGGGAATTGTCTGTAGAATTCATTCAAAGCATCAGGGTCTTTTTTTAAAGAGTCAACTTCGTTTTCCCAATAATCTATAGCACCTTGATGTATCATTTCCCCATCAATACCCGGCTTGGGTAATTCCGGGTTTTTAAATACAGGCATACCATACCTATCTATAAAGCCTTCCATATTCCATTCCATTGGGATGAAAAGTGAATACATTCCACTTTTGGTTTGACCATTTGCATTTCTTAATAACACATTAGAGTTGTTGTAAAGATTTTTAAAATTATCTCCACCTTTATCTAATGCGTTAGATGTAGAACCCATCATACATTTTCCTATGATTTTACTACCTAATCTTAAACAAGTTTTGGTTACCCTCCAATTGTTTAATATGTTATTTGGTTTTATCCATTTACCACTTTCATCGTGTACTAATAATAAAAGTTTTTCACCATCATAACTGTTGTCATCAGTATTCTTCCAATCTATAGTGGTATCTAAACCATACAACTCATCAGAAGTTGTATCATACATATTTTTCTTTGTAATCTTAGCGGCAGGAATTCTAAAAGCTAATTCTGTTTTAGGCTTATCCATACCATCCATAATTGGCTTAAAGAAAAAAGGCAGTCTGCTATTGATAGGAACTACTTTATCGGTAAACATTTTCTTAGCATCCGAACCTGTCTTAGATAAAATACCTACCCTTGCATCTTTAGCTAATGTTCCTGTGTTAACACATTCTGAGGATGACATAAAAGAAAAACCTGAACGTCTTATCTTTAAGTATATCATTCCAAAACATCTTTTATCAGCCTTACAAGCTTCCCAAAAAATATAAAGTAATCTATTAGCTTCTCTGAAATCAGGGTAACCCACATCAATACTTGTCCATTGAAGATACATATAATGTGCACCTGTTATGTAGGTTGGGGTTCCGTTTGACATAAACCAATAACCTTGCTCTCGTCTATCAAACTCCTCCTCTACATAATCAACCCATCTATCTTTAAACTCAGATGACATTTCATTCCATTGAAATATAGATTGTATCTTACTTAATGATTTAGGTATTTCTGTACGTTCCCAATATTGTTTTTCTTTTTGTTTGTGTCTTTGAAGACACTCATCCGGAGTTTTAGGTAAAGCAATATTTAAACCTTGAACACAAATAATATCTCCAATTTGCCCTGTCTTTGAAATAACTATAAAGTCATACTTAGGTTCATAGCCATACACCCACGTTTTAGCCTTATTCTTAGACTTTAAAACATTAAGTGGTACTATACCTTCAAGTACTTTAAATAAGTTATTTAGACCTTCTTTCTGCAAATCCTTGTTTTGTATCAGTTTTTTTCGCTCCGTTTTCCAATGCATCTATTGCATCCTTTTCTGCTTCTATTCTATTTAATATTTCAAAAGCATCAAAGATTGCTAACTTCTTTGTAGCTGCTGCATTTTTTAATCTATCAGCAGATAAATCATCTTCGGGGTCGTGCTTAATAATCGCTTCCTTCGCTACCTTTATAAGCTGCTCCACCGCTCTGTGACCTGCTTCTATTATTTTTAGCTTTATTTCTTTTGATTTCATTTTTAATTCTTTTCTTTTTTCTTAATGGAACATCTTCATTCCATTCTTCCTCCCAAAAAATATAACTCATAAAACTATTGTTATTTGATGGTCATACATTCGATAAAGTTTTTCTCCATCGACATTAAACTCATATTCACTTTCAGGTTTGAATATTATTTTATCTCCTTTGTTAACACCTTTACTAATTAGATATTGATTAGGAAATTTAACAAATCCAACTAAGGGTTCTTCTTTAATGTTTTTATAAAGATATGTATCTTCAGCTTCTGTAGGTTTAATAAAACAATACCTATCTACCGCATTCCACTCTGTACCATTATGGTACGCAAAGTATTGCTCTGAATCTACAAAAAATAAATCGTCTTTGAAATAGCTTCTGCCACTTTGAATCTTCCCTTGCATATCATTATAATATTTAAAAACATTATGATGAACTAAAAGTGTATCCCCTTTTTTTATAGGTCCATTATAATTTAATGGTAGTTCTACTACTTCTGCTTTTCTTTGAGAATATTTGTGGTCTTCTTGAGATGTGCTTATAATGAAATCAATTCCACCAATCTCTTTAGTGTTGTTGTATCGTTTACCCTTAAATGGTTTTACAATAAATGATGTAGGTGATTTCATAATTTAATTTATGAGCCACAACCAATACAGTCTATATGTGAATCAGTTGGTTTGACTCCATTTAATTTCATTTCAATATTGTGAATCTCGTCAGCAATAGACATTTGTTCCATCCAATCATCTACCTTGTTCTTCTCCATTTTCAAGACCTCAACTTTCTCGATGAGTTCTTTTCTTTCCTGCTCCGACATTCTTAAAAATTTATATTATACTCTATTGAGATAGGCATAGTTGACGTAAACTCTTTCCATAGTAATACTTCATTATCTTTTTCAATATAAATAAATATAGAATCTTTATCTATATCGTATTTAATTAGATGAATAACATAACTTCCATTTAAGATAACTTGACCTACAATGTAATGCATTGCACCTGACTTGTAATCAGGACCTACTGAAATCTTTCTAATGTCCATATTAGAATTTTGGATATATTCTCAATTCAAAGTTACCGTCATTGACATCAGCAACTGAAGGAGAAAAGTTAGAATCTAAAATATCTAGAGTAATTGTTTGGTTAGCATCAGTTGACCTATAGAATACTTGACTTAGATTTTGTTTATCTACTTCTGCAACTCCATTACATAAAACCATAACGTCATTTGTCAAAGTGCCTGAATATGTAATAATTATATTCTCTCCACTTAAACCTGTTGTTCTTGTCCAATTAAATGTACCGCCTGTAGTATTCTCAAGTTCTCTTACCGTAACCTGAGGACCAATTGAACTAAACCTTGCAACATAAGTTGTATAAGGCAATGAAGCACCACCACCTGCAAAGTTAATTACATTAGGAGAACCGGTATTCATTGTAACTCCTGAACCTGTAAATTCAAATGTTCCTATAGCAGTAGAGTTACCTACCTTAATACTATTTACAATTGAAGGAAGAGATTGATTAAGTTGTACTGTTTTAACCCCTTGTGCATCAGTTGATGTGGTTTTAGTTATACCTCCTCCCGGAAATACTTTGTCTGCCCAATAACCTGCTTGAGTATCTGATGCATCAATCTTAAACTTGACATCTTCATCAGTTCCTGAATCATCTATAAATATAGTGTTACCTACTTCAGTAACAATGATTCCACCTTTACCTTCAAAATTTACATTAGGTCCCGTTGCAGTAACATTGATACTTGTAATCCCGCTACCACCTCCACCTGAGTATTGAGGTATGTTTAAAACATTTCCACTTAGAGTTGCCGCTCCTGACGTTCCATTAGTTGTTAGTGTAATACCTCCAACACCTGTTGTGTCTAGGAAGATTGTGTTACCAACTTGTGTAACAACTAAACCACCTTTACCCTCAAGATTAATATTTGGTCCTGTAGCTGAATTTATAGTTTCAATATAATTACCACCACCGCCTGAGCCTGAAATTGTAATTTCAGTGCCGGAGGAACTAATTGTAATTCCTCCTGCACCTACTAATGTTAGTTCTCCCGTTAAAGTATTTAATGACTGTACACTTAGCGACCCGCCCGGAATCAATGCAAGGATGTCAGATATTTTATAATTTTTTGTAATTAATTCATTATCTACATCAGTACCTATTAGTTTATCATTAACCGTAGGTTGTGCATCAATTGAGTATGTCGCTATTCTTGCCATTTTTTATTTTACTTTTTCTAGAGTCTCTTTAGGTTGCTCAGAAATTTCTCCCGTTTGAGGATTAATTATAGCATCCTTTCCGTACTTCTTTGTTAGTTCTTTTTCTACTACTGCATAATCAGATTTTACTTTATCGATGTTTTCGATAATACCTCTTTTTTGCAGTTCAACATCACCCAATTGCATTTTCAATTGATTGAATGCATTAAGCATTGATTGAACTTGTGTCAATTCTTGCTCATTTAATTTTTTACTTTTTGCCATTTGATTTATATTTAATTAATTATTAGTTACAAAGATATGAAATTTCTATCGACCAAATTCACAATTTTGCAAAAGGATACAAGTTGTGCTTCCATCTTCAAAAGTAATCTGTAAGTATTGTGTCTTTCCTCCGGTAAAGAACTCTTGAGATTTTATGGTTGTTGATTTTCCATTTAGAAAAATATCTCCACCACCATCACTTCCTGCAGGTCCTTGAGGTCCCGTAGGTCCCGTAGGTCCCGTTGCTCCTGTAGGTCCCCTTGAACCCGTTGCTCCCTGAGGACCTTGTGGTCCGGTGCTTCCTGTACTACCTTTTGCTCCGGCAGGACCCTGAGGACCTGTACTTCCTGTATTACCCTTTGCTCCGGCAGGACCTTCAGGACCTTGTGGTCCTGTTGCTCCGTCTGAACCATTTGTCCCGGCAGCACCTGTATTACCTTTTGCACCGGCAGGACCTTGTGGTCCTACTCCTCCGGTGTTTCCTGTACTACCTTTTGGACCTTCAGGTCCGGCAGGACCTTGTGGTCCTGTTATACTTTTTCCATCAGCACCGTTTGTTCCGTCTGTTCCTTTAGCACCCTGTGGTCCTTCAGGTCCTTGAGGACCTACTGCACCCGTGTCTCCCTTTGCACCGGCAGGTCCTTGAGGACCTATGCCACCTGTACTACCCGTACTTCCTTTCGGTCCTTCAGGTCCTTCAGGTCCTGTTGCTCCATCAGAACCATTTGTTCCTGCAGCACCTTTTGCACCGGCAGGACCTTGAGGTCCGGTTGGTCCAATGTCTCCTTGTTTTCCCGCAGCACCTGTATCTCCAATATCACCTTGAGGTCCTTGTGCTCCTGTATTACCTTTCGCTCCTGCAGGTCCTGTTAATCCAATGGGTCCTTGAGAACCTGTATCACCTTTAGTACCTGTATCGCCTTTTGCTCCCGCAGGACCTTCAGGTCCTACACCTCCAACTGCTCCTGTATCGCCTTTTGCTCCTTGAGGTCCTGTCAATCCAATAGGTCCTTGAGAACCCGTAGAGCCTTTCGCTCCTTGTGGTCCTTCAGGTCCAATGTCTCCTTGCTTTCCTTGTGCACCCGTGTCACCAATGTCCCCTTGAGGTCCTTGAGCACCTGTGTTTCCTTTTGCACCCTGCGGTCCTTCAGGTCCTACCGCACCTGTATCTCCCTTTGCACCTGCTGCTCCGGTATCTCCTTTAGGACCTTGGATACCTTGACCACCTGTGTCACCTTTTGGACCTTGCGGTCCTGTTAATCCAATAGGACCAATATCCCCTTGTTTTCCTGCAGCACCTGTGTCACCTATATCACCCTGTGGACCTTGACTTCCGGTGTCACCTTTAGGTCCTTGAATACCTTGACCACCTGTATCTCCTTTAGGTCCTTGAATACCTTGGCTTCCTGTGTCACCCTTAGTTCCTTGGCTTCCTGTGTCTCCTTTAACACCCTCATCTCCCTGAGGTCCTTGCGGTCCTTCAGGTCCATCAGCACCTATCAATCCTCTTGGACCTTGTGCTCCGGTATCTCCTTTTGCTCCGGTGTCACCCTGTGGTCCTTCAGGTCCTTCAGGTCCTGTCAAACCTATTGGTCCTCGACTACCCGTATCACCTTTAGCACCGGTGTCTCCTTTAGGTCCTTCAGGTCCTGTATTAGTTGGCATTGTTACAGAGTTACCATCACTAATTGTAAGTGTTTGACCTGATACAGACAAGGTTTGTCTATCGACACAAAATTCAACTGTTCTTTCCTCTTCGTTAACAGTTACATTTGTTCCTTTACAACCTAATAAAGTTAAAGTATCATTGTTGCCTTTAGCTGCAATAGTACCTACACCATTAGTTACATTTTTAAATATATCCTGAGAAGAACCTTTATCGTTATTTGTTAATGTGATTGTTTCTGCTGAGGATTGGTTTAGTGTGAAATCTCCTCCACCACTCATACCACCACCTGCAGTTAATGTAATTTTACTATTACTTACTGAAGCAGAGTTGTCTGTCCAAGATGCAGTTAACGTACCACCATCTTGTTGGGTAGCAGTTAAGGTCTTGGTTGTGTTACCTGTTACGGCAAGTTTTGTAATCTGATTGTTGTAAGCATTATCCCAATTGGTGTTTGTAACATTTGATAAAGCACCTGTGTTAGAAAGCCTTACAGTACCATTGGTATATAAAGCTGAATCTACTAAATCAAACTGAGTACCACCTCTAATAACAAGAGGATATCTATCTCCATTAACACCTGTGTAGTCATCCACCCAAAATACAAATCTATCATTTAGAGTTGCATTATCTCTTAGCTTAAAAACAAAATCAATTGAATCGCTTGATGGTTGCATTGCATAGATTCTCGCACCATCATTATTTAGAGTCCAATCAAAACCTTTACCCGATGTAGGAAAAGTTCCTGATAAGTCTTTAAATATTAAATCAGCATTATTACCTAAGGTTACGTTACCATTTAAAGTAAGAGCACTATTTGTTGTAGCACCTCTACCTGTAACTGTAGCTAAAGTATCAGACTCTCCCGGTACTTGAGCAAGAGTAATATACCCCGCTCCGTTGGTCAGTTGATTATTATTTGTTGGTATGGTCGTGCTTGTAAAAGCATTGGACCCCAATGATGTGCCATCGACACTTATGTCTGAAGCAACATCAATGGGTTCCTTGAACTTTATGTATGCCATTTATTAACCTATTTTTTGCAACATATAATTTAATGCCGATACTCCCGGATTCTTAGCAGTTTTTATTGTTACTGTGTTAACATCTGTTCTTTCAACTGTAACATTTACAGTATCAAATGGTGATGTGTTTGAATAAACCTGAACCATTACGTTCTGTGTTCCAAAATTGTGCGTGATTGCCCAAGATGTCGCACTTCCAATAGTTCCTGTCTTCTCTCTTGTTGTTTGACAAGATACAACTTCTGTACAGAAATTCTTAATTGCACTAGCACTAATCGCAATATCAACATCCGATGCTGCAGTGACAATACCTTTATCATCTACAGTTACTTGTGCAACCTTAGATGCACTTCCGTATGTCGCTGCAACTACTCCCGGCTTCGCTAAACTTACTGCTCCTGAAGAAACAGTTAATCCACCTGTAGTTGGGAAATTAGCAATACCTTGAACTGTTGCGGTTGCAACGTCAATGTTCTTGTTAATCTCTGTCCAATCTGCTGCAGTTGTTGGAGCATCAATGTTAGCGATAACTAAATCACCAACCTCTAATGTAGGACTCCAAAATCCTGCAGGAACACCTGAACCTGCTTTTGTTACTGCATATGTCCAACCTTGCTTAACACCTGTTGATGGTGCTGCAGTTGTTGCATCGTATCCACCTTGATAGATTAATGCTCCTGAACCTGCGAATGTTGTATCTACATAATTCTTAGTTGCTGCATCCTGAGCCGCAGTTGGGTCAGTAACGTCAGTAAGTTTATTTGAAGCAATGCTTAAGTCAGCAGTTGGTGCTCCAAACATACTAAGAGTAAGGTCATTAATAATAACCGTGTTTTGGTCTGCTCCCTTGTCAAATAAACCAATTAGTTTATCTGTCTTAGGGTCTATCGTTGCAGTTCTTGCAGGTAATTCTGTAAGGTCTAATACAATATTAATATTATCTGTAGCTGCTACATCAGTAACAATACCTTCGCCACCGGCAAAGTTTATTGAATTACCGTTAACAATTGTTTCGGCAGTTCCTGAATCAGCTTCAATAGTAAATGAACTCATTGTTCCCGGTGCACTACCTGCCGTTACAGAGGTAATGTGACCTTGAGCATTTGTAACTATCTGTGAAGGATATGCATCTGTTCCTGCAGGTCCCAAGGCATCGTGATTAATAGTCACTTTATCTGTAGCACCGACAACACCTGACAATGCAGTACCACCACTAATAGTAAGTGTCTGTCCGTCAGTTACTATTTGGTCTGTACCACTATCTGATGTCAGTGTGAATGAACTCATTGTTCCTGCACCACCATCGCTAACTTTAGTTACTCTACCTTGAGCATCTACCGTAATATCTGCTGAGGTATAAGCACCTGCAGTAATTCCTGTAACAGGTAATTCAATATCAACAGTTAAAGCAGTACTTGTAGCAATGTCTAATGTTGAAGATTGGAATAAAACTGTATTTCCTGTAGCTACAGAGAATGGAGATTTTCCATCACTAATATCGAATCCTGCGAATCCTGAAGGAATAGTTGCCCAACTGTTATCACCTCTTAAGTAAGTAGTTGCACTTGCAGTTCCTGTTGCGTTTAAGTTTGCTGAGATTGCAGGAGTTGTTCCACCTGATGAACCTACAGTTACAAAAGTTCCTGCTGCATTTGATACACCTACACTTGTTACTGTACCTAAGTTAGCAGTAAAAGGTAAATCTTGAACCTGAGCATACTTTACTGTATTCTTCTCATTGTAGATAATCTGTGATTCCGGAGGAACAGGAGTACCTGCTGCATTTGTTGCAGAAAGAATAATGTTTGTTAAGCTTCCATAGTCAGCACCAACTGTAACTGACCCTGTTGCGGAAGATACAGTAATACCTTTACCTGCGACAATTCCTGTCACTCCACCTTGTCCGTCTAAGGTAATCCAACCTTTAGTTGCTCCTGCATAGTACTTAAATACCTTTAGAGCCGAGTCATAGAAAAATTGACCTTCACCTAATGCGGTTGGGTTACTTGCAAGATTTTGAGCGAGTACATTGGATATCTCCAATCCCGTCAAATCAATTGCATCTAAAAATTTAATTGCCATAATCGTTTTTTTTATTTGTTATTTATTAGTTTAAAAAAGCTTGTCCTGAAAAAGCCACATTAAATGAGACTTCTACAGTATTTACATTAATATAATCTACCGTACATAGCACCTCTTGACCCGAAGAATCAACCACTGATACTGATGGGAACTTATCTAATGAGTGATTTATTACCCATTTTGATGAAGGAACTCCTTGTGTAAAAACAAAGTTTTTATCACCCCCACCTCCGTTAGGATTATATGTCAACAAAGATATGAAATAATCTTTATTGTTTTCAAAGCTACCATTTGATGTAACCAAGGTTAATCCTATATCCCAAAACCCGGGATTGGTTTTTCTTGGAGTAGCTGAATCCCAAACGTATATTGCATACTTACTTATATCATCTGTGTTAGATAAAAAAATATAAGAACCAATTAATACTTTAGTGTAAAAATCAGATATATCTTTTGCAGGTAATTGACTTGCGTATTTTAATGAGTATCTGCTGATAACAAATCCCGGAACATTATCAAAAGGAACTACCTCTCCTTCATTAGGGTCAAAAGAAATTGAACCCGGTTTTCTCTTTAATGCACCTGTATCATATGCTACTGCCTGAAACGAGTATCTTAAAGTTTGTGAATCAACTGATGCAGTCGTATTTATCCAATCAGCTACTGCCGATAATGTAAAATTCTTTGTTGCTCTATTGTTAGTGGCATCTGTACCTATCCACTTATCACCGCCAACTAAATCTTTATCTATTGGATATGTAGATATTCTAGCCATTTATATTTAGTTTTTTTTTATGTTACAAAGTTAATGAAAAAAAAGAAAGGGTTATTTTTTAGACTCTGAGTAACTGCGTACCATTTTCTCTCCGCTTCTCCCTATAACATAACCACCAATACCTATTTGCAGTAAATTCCAAAACTCATTTTCTAATTCAGGAATTCTTAAATCAAATAATGGTGCAATAAACTTTACATAGATAACTATAAAACCAAAAGCTAACATTAATATAGGTCTCCAACTTCTTTGAAGCCAATTACCTTTTGCTTCTGTAACTATGATTTCAGTTTGCATTTTCTGCAACTCTAATTGTTTTTGAATAAGAATTTGTTTTATAGCATTCTCAGCTAGAATTTTTTCTTCCTTTGACGTAAAGAGTTTGTCAAGACCTGACATTAAATCTTTTACTACACTACCCCCGAACCATTCAATTATTTTTTTCATATATCCTTATATTCATTTGTTGCATCAAAACTTGGACAAGCTTTACTTGAGAAATCTCTATGCCCGTGTACAACAACCTCAGGATATATCTCTTTTAAAACTGTCATTAAATTTAGAAGACTAAGCTTCTGTAAATCAGTTCTTGTGTCTTTTGGTTTTAAGTCCTTATCAACTCCACCTATGTAACAAACACCTATACTGTTTTTATTTTCTCCTATTGTATGAGCACCTGACCTTTCAATAGGTCTGCCTATATCTATAGTACCATCTAGTAGAATGCAAAAATGGTAACCGATGTCTGACCATCCATTACCATCAACGTGCCAACCTCTTATGGTTTCAGTTTTTATATCTTGACCTTCACGAGTAGCCGAACAATGGATTATAATTTTATTTATCTTCCTCATTCTTCTTTCTACGTTCCTTGTCTAGCAAATACCATCTTTGAGCGGTATACCCCACGGACAAACATAGCAGGGTTATTTTTAGTATCATATCAATTTGCGACATTGATAACGCAAAGGCTCCTATGTTTAATAGGTACATCTTAATATCTTCCATCCAATTACTCATCATTTTTTAAGTTATAACTGACAGTAAGATTTCCCCAAGTTGTAGTATAAACCCAAACCCGTTTCATATACTTATCGTTATGCCAATCGTTAATTTTTTCATACTACCAAAGTGCTACTAATTTACCGGCTGCTTTTGCTGCTCCAACTGTTTTCCAAACCTTTGTTACTTGAACAGGGAAGAAGCCTATAGGTACATTTGAAAATAAAACCTTTTCATTTCCACCTACTGTATTAACAAGTAAATCTCCTTCGTCACCAATATAAAGAACGCATCCGTTGTTTGCGTTTTGATAATTATTTACTGCACTCGCTGCATAAATAATAAAATCTTCTACTCCACCTAAATTTGAAAAGATGTTCGCATTCAACACTAACTCTGTTTCACTTACTACTTTAATAACAGTAGCAGTTGCGATGGTTCTATTGTTTAATACAATATCTCCCACTTGAACTTTATCCGTTACAAACTTAGTTCCGTCTCCGATTAATTTATCAGGTTGGATTCCATCGTTATCTCCTGATGCTACTATCTTAACATAAGGAATGTTTGCGTCATCCGATGCGTAAATGTTTAAAGCTTCATAGCCTTGCGTTTTTTGGTAACTCATATCTTATTATTTTTTATAAGGAAACTTGTCGTTCAACATAGCTTTCCTTTTTCCACACCCGCAATCTTTATTTAAAATTTTGGCTCCGGCTTCAACAATTTGTTTGATGCCTGTGGCAGTTGTTATTTTTTCTACTGTATCTCCTAGTCCTTTTGATTTCATTTGATTTATTTTTTACAAGTACACAATTTATTAGGGCAAGAATCTACACTAAACATTAGTTTAGATATAAGCCAATTCCATTTACATTGAAACTTACACCATACGGATTGCATCCATAAACCTACTTTTACAAATAACTTACCCATTAAAAGTTGTGTTTTTTGATTACTACATTATTACAGTGGTATCCCATTGACTTGTCAGCAGAGTATTTTCTTTTACCCATTGCCTTTTCCATACCTTCAGACTCGTTTCTACGAGACTTGTATGATTGAGATTTCTTTCCGTTTCTTGCTCCCATCGACTCATTGAGTCTAGAATTATATCCTTGTGCCATAGTTGTTTTATTTTTATTTTACAAATATACTAATATTTTCCTTGTCTATTTTTAGGTGAAGACTTAGTACTACCACCGGAACCTGCCCATAGTTTTTTACAACTCCAATATCTAGCAGTCAGTTTTGATTTAGCAGTTCCACACTTATGTCTAGCCTTAAAAGATTTTCTTGCTGCTGCCGAATAATTATGTCCATAACCTTTTGCACCAAAGTGAATTAGTTTTTCTTTTCCACCTTCACAGGCTTTAACCATTTTCTTTTTGCCCGGTCTTGTACTCGGTCTCACCGAGTTACATTTCATATTCTTTTTGCTTACCGCCATTATGATTTTGCTTTCTTATTAAAACGATTTTGCTGCTTATTAAGTTTTTTTGTTGCTCTATTAAATATTCTTGATGCTCGTTTAGGATTCTTGATAGTTCTTATACTTCCCCTTGGATTTGAAGAGGTATTCTTTGCTATCTTCAAACTTCCATCATCCTGTAACGTATACGACTTTCTTTTTATCTTCTCTCCCTTTACTGTTTTTTTAGATATACGATTACTGCTTTCAATAGTAGAATGGCTTCTTCTTTTCACTTTGTCATTCTTAACCCTCTTTACTGAAGCAGTAGTTACTATTGCTTTTTGTCTTGCCTTGCAATCCATCAAAGCCTTTCCTGTTAATCCTTTACAACTCATTAGTTCTTTTTTCTAACTGATTTAACTTTTCTTCCACCTGCACCTTGCTTACCTATCCTTGCTTTTTCAGCTTGTTTCTTTTTCAAAGTACCTCTTGACATTTCCGATTTTGTTACCGGTGTCTTTGAAGACACTCTTCTTGAAGGTCTACAATATTCACTCTTACCTCCTGTGCCACAAGGTTTGTTAGTACGAGTATCTATCCATCTTTCTTTACCCCATCTCTTTAAGCTAGAACCTGCTTTAGTTTTTCTAACCTTACCACTTTTCTTTCTACACTTAGCGGTTGCTTGTGCAGCACGAGCCGACCATTTGCCGTAACTCCTCATTACTTTTTTATAACAAGCATCCTTAGGCATAGTCTATTTCTTTTTACTACCGCATTTTGCGTATACACTATTAGTTATCTGCTTATTAGAAGGTAGTCCATATTTTTCAGGCTTACCTTTCATTGATTTGTTTGCTGCCGTGAAATACGGTTTTGCTTTTTGTGCCATCATTATTTATTTTTATGCAAGTCTAGAGCGAGTAGATTTACCACCCTTCTTTCTTGCTAGTCTAGTTTTTCCTTTTCCTAATCCTGTACCTCCAAAAGATAATGTACTCGCACCTGTTGTTTTTCTTTCGCCATTCTTTTTCTTTTCCCACTTAACTACATCTTTGTTTTTAAATGTAGACAAGTCTGAAACTGCTTTCTTTAAAGTTTCAGTTAGGTTTTTTTTCTTAGCATCAGTATTGACCTTATCAGTTTCTTTTGCTTTATTTGTTTTAGCTTTAGCTTGACAGTCTTTTAATTTCTGTCCTGTTAATCCTTCACAACTCATATGATGTAATTTATTATTATCTTTGTTACAAAGATATTAAATTTAATTGAATGCCTGATTACCTCAAATATTGGAAGGTAGTTCGCTATTATGTTAAGTCAAGGTACGGCTTAACAACTGCTGACCTAGATATGCTTATGTTTCTCAAATCAGAGAAATACTTTAGTAAAGATGACTTTGATGAATTCAACGAATTGTTGAGTTGGGATAAGAATAGATTTGAAAGCCTTAGAGAAAGAGGTTGGATAGAAGTCTTTAGAAAAAGAAAAGGAAGCAATAAAGCAGTATACCAACTATCTTATAAAGCAAGTAGAGTTATAGTATCTGTGTATAAAAAATTAGAGGGAGAAGAAATTTCTGAATCGAAATCTGCTAACCCCCTCTTTCTAAAAAACATTGGATATATGGATACTGTGTTTAGGAACTATATTAAAAAGTTAAACAAAGCTATAAGACAACAACGACATCTTTCTCAGAAATAACAGTGAACTGTTCTTCTTCTATAATCATTGTGTACCCTGCTCTTGAATCGTAAAATATAATATTATCTGAATCAATAACATTGACATCCGTTCCGGGTGCTATTACCTTTCCTTTCTTATACCTAATATTACTTGTGTCTTCTGCGGAAAGTAATAGACCTGATTCAGTCTTAACCTCTTCTTTAATTTCTTTAATTAAAATGTATTTGCCTATTGGTTTCATTTTTAATTCTTTTCTTTTTTTTACTTGAGACTCTACAGAGGAAGGATGGTCCTCCCTCATCCATTGCCATTCTTTTTTAATCACCGTATTTCTCTTTATCTTCTTGAATCATTTTCCAAACTAATCCTCCAAAGACTAAGCCTACTACAGTTACTCCTATAATTATATCTACTATCATTGGTCTTCATATGTTCTTGCCATTGTTATAATAGCATTGGTTGATAAAATAGTTACCGCAACTGACACTGCGTTTTGTAATGCGGACTTAGTAACTTTCAATGGGTCAATAACACCCATCTTATACATATCTCCCCATTCACCGGTCTTAACATTCATACCTTCATTACCCTTATCATACATAAGTTTTTGTTCTTCATCAACAGATAACTCTAAACCTGCATTGGAATAAATCTGTAACAAAGGAGCACGAAGTGCTCTCGCTAAAATTTTACCGGCAACTTTATTATTATCGTCTTCAATGTAGGTAGCTTCTTTATAAAGTGCTACACCTCCACCCGGAAGTATACCTTCCTCTAAAGCAGAACGTACTGCACACACTGCATCATCAACTCTATCGTATAGTTCTTTTTGTTCTAAGTCTGTTTGACCTCCAACATAAATAACTCCCACACCACCTGTAAGTGTTGCAATTCTTGATAGTATAAATTCTGCATTCTGTTTATTGTGTTCACGTTTATGTGACTCCTTTAATTCTTTTACCCTTTCTTTAACCTCGTCACTTTCTGTAACGTCTTTTATGATGACGGTCGAGTCCCGCCCAACTATCACCTTGGAACAGTGACCCAAATCTTCTAACGTCATCAAACTTAAATCGTCTCCTGTCTTTTCACTAAAGTAAGTTGCTCCAACACTAATAGCTATATCTTGCATTAGTTCGTGAGACTTATATCCAAACGAAGGTGGACCAATAGCACAAATCTTTAAACTATTCTTCATCACATTAGCTGCTAATGTATTTATAACATTTGCTGAGGTTGGTGCAATAATCAATAATCGTTTGCGGTCTGTGATTACAGGCTTTAATATATTTTCAATATGTAGTAGGTTTTCAATTGGTGCATCACTAACTAGGATGTAACAATCTTCAAGTATACATTCATCGTTCTTTTGATTGTTTACAAACATTGGTGATTCATAACCTCGTTCAATCTTTAAACCATTTGTAGATTCATAATATGTCTCTGATGTTTGAGAACGGTCTATAGTAACTAGACCATTAATCCCAACTTGTTTATAGACATCTGAAATTATAGTACCCAACTCTCTATCGTTGTTAGCTGATATAGTTGCTACATCTTTTAATTTCTTTTGTGTAACTTTTGTCGATTTCTTTTTTAACTTATCGCAAAGGTCTTCTGTTTGAGAAACTAAGTCTCTTAATACAGTGGTTTTATTTTTCGTGATTAGTTCTGAACCCGCTTTGACTAAAGCTTCAGTGAGGACAATTGCAGTTGTTGTTCCATCTCCTGCTGAGGTCGCAGTTCTTTCGGCTGCTTCTTTCATCATCTTAACCGCAAGGTGTTCAGTAGGGTCTATAAGTGCAACTGCTTTAGCAACTGTCACTCCATCCTTTGTTACTGTAATACCGTGGGTGTGTTGTGGTGATTCAATCAAAACAGTTTGACCGGCAGGTCCTAGTGTGGACTTTACTGCAGAGGACAAAGTTTCAATTCCTTTGTATAGTTTCTTCCTTCCCTCCTCATCGAACAATAAGTTCTTCGGAGTATATCCTACATTAGACATATTAAATTAAATTAAAGTTATTGCCAAAGATACGAATTTATTTTATCTTAGCTAGTAATTAAATGAGTATAACTTTCGTCTAAATTATATGTCGTATGACAGTAAGCATTCTCTCTATAGTAGTAGTAGTAGTAGTAACAGTAATTAAATTCATATAAGGAAATCTCTTCTTTAAATCGACATAAACGTCTTACTCTTGGTAATCAATTAGTTAAGTATTAATAAACGACTTATTATCATCTTAGTTACGACAATTAACTGTCATTTAAAATGCACCTATAGTTAAACGGATATAACAAAACTCTTCTAAAGTTTAGTTCTAGGTTCGATTCCTAGTGGGTGTACAAAAAAAAAGAGACGGTAATCAGCCGTCTCCTTTACTATCAATCAATCAAATCAACTCAACTACAATCTGTAGAAGTTCTTTCTGCCTTCAGCTAACTCAATCCCGTCTGCCAACATATCAACCTTTTTGGCTTTATACATTGCCTTTCTTAATTGTGCTGCCTGTGCAATACCTGTGATTCCATCAGGTCTATCATTTATAAGTCTACCGTCTTTTACACGCAGACCTCCCATACTTTTAAATCTCATTTTCATATCGATGTCTTTTGACAAAGATAGTAAAAAAAAGTTATTAGATATGTATACTGTTTGGGTAATATGGGGTGCACGGAACCGGGACCCACTTTGGAAACCGATTTTTTTTCGGGCGGTCGGTTTGATTTCAAACGGCACATCCCGATTTTTTTAGCTTTTCTCTGACTGCATCCTCTCGCATCAGTGAGAGACTGCTCCCTGTAGCAGTCACTCCCTGTGATACGTTCTACGTTTTACGTTTTACGTTCCTTTCTTCCTCTTATCCTTTCCTTGTGTCTTCAAAGACACAAAGCAAACTTAAGTTTAAACACATCTAGACTTAAGGTTACCTCAGCACGAAGATTTTAGAGCATAAACAAAACCTAGTAAACAGAAAGAGAAAAAAAATATACTCTAGTGAATAAACATTTAGACTAAACTTAGACTAGAATTAAAATAAATATTGTATATTTGTCTCGATGGGGAAGTTAAAAACTAGAGAAAACGACCCTAAGTGACTGAGAGTCAGTCATTTAACTAATTAAAATCAAATAAAATGTCAAACCTATTAACAATCGAGTCAGACTTTCTGAGACAATCAGCAGTAAGAGAGTCACTCAACTTGAACGAAGTTTCAAGAGTACAAAGAAGTATCAATAATGCTCACAAAAAGAAATTTGAGCATACAATGAAATTGAGCGGATTAATTAAGAATGCAGTTTCTTGGTTCGATAGCGAAGAAGGAAAAGATGCATTGAGAGAAGCGGGAATTGAATGGAGCAAAGCAGACTTTGGTAAGAAAGTTTTCGGATACCAAAAATCATTTTTCTACAAAATTCTAAAAGCTAGTAACCTAGATGCTAGAATACTTGAAGCATTCAATTTGAAATGTGATGAGATAGGAATTGATGCAAATCGTTCAATTGCGGGATTACTTGAATTCAGTAGAACAATTGACTTAGATCGGAAGAGCACA
>PVMS01037897.1_pt1 | contig 38833 bp, 31 predicted proteins | sample 1853461 | NCBI WGS metagenome assembly PVMS01 (sample SAMN08582032, study PRJNA380276) | Marine sediment metagenome, whole genome shotgun sequencing project. | isolation source: ocean sediment barecode stripped | collected 2017
CCATCCTGCAGGCCTGCGACTCGGAGACCGAGGAGATCCAGGCCCTGGTCCTGTGCTCGACGGATGAGCGAGCCGGCCGCGTTGCCCGAGCGCTCCAGACGGCGGTCGGACCGGACGGGATCAATGTGTTCCTGGCCAGCCGGGGATGGGAGGGATCGGATAGCGTGCCGACCGTGACTCAGGTCGTGGTCTCACGCCCGTCCCGCATTCTTCCGGCGATCCGTTCGGGTCGGGTCGGGCTGGGTTCTCTTCGCCTCCTGGTCCTGGATGGCGCTGCAGGGTTGACTCATCTGGATGAATGGTCTTCGGTAGAGCCGATCCTCGACACACTGGGCCAGGACGTACGAAAAATCGTATCGACCGGCCGGCCGGACGCGGAATTTCGGCAACTCATCGAACGCCAGCTTCCGAGGGCCCGGCGGTGGCCGGAGGATCTGTTGCCGATCAGTGGATCCGAAGACACTCCCGCCGCAGGCGGTCCCGTGCTGAACATCGCCGTCGGAGCGGGAGCCGACAGTCTCGCGCTGCTGGAATCGTGCGTGGCAGCGGCCGAGGAGTCTTCGCCGAATCCGATCCTGGTTCATTTCGCGGACGGATCCGAATCCGCTGCAGGCGCCGCGGCGCTCGCCGTGGTCGGGCGACAGGTCTCGGTGGACGGCTCGACCGTCAGGGTAGAGCGCGGGGACCCGGACCATTCGCCCGGTGCGGCGATTCTGTTCGGCGCCCCGGACCGGCTCGCCGATTTCGAGTCCGTATTCGAGGACGCAGAGCGGCTGTACGCGGTCGTCCAGCCGCAGCACATCTCTCACGTCGAGGCCCTTGCCCGGCGGGCCGGCTTCGCGATCAACCAGTTCGGAGGAGCGCCGCTCACCGACCCCCTGGATGCGGTCGCATTGTATCGCAGACGGCTTGAAGAAGCTGTTCGCTCGGTCGACTTCGTTCCCGAATTGCTCGTCCTCGAGCCTCTGATCGACCGGTTCGGCGCCGTGCGTGTCGCAGCGGCGCTGTCGGGACTGCTCCGTCGACGCGACGAGTCGCCGGGAGCCGTCGTTCCGTGGCCCGATATTGAGGCCGCATCCCTCACCATGCCGTCGTCGTCGCCCGGTATACCTGCAGAAGGGAGAGCACCATCGACGCGCCGATCGGCGGAACCTCCGCGCGGCGCGCGGACTGCCTGGACCAGGCTTTTCTTCGGGATCGGGCGGAGGGACGACATCAAGCCCGGTGATCTGGTAGGAGCGATCACCGGGGAAACGGGAGTCGTGGGAGGCCAGATCGGAAAGATCGACATCCGGGGCGCCTTCACTCTCGTGGAGATCGACTCGCAGGTCGTAGACGAGGTGGTGCGGAAGCTCGCGGGAGTGACGATCCGCGGGCAGGAAGTGCCAGTCAGACCGGACCGGGATCGCTGAGCACGCTCGATATGGTGTCCGTTGGCGCGCTGCCAGGTACTCGAGGAATTCTGACCGTTCCGTGAGACGCTTCGCGCTTCGCTTCGCCCTGGTGGTCGGCTTTGCCGCGCTGCTTCTGGTTGCCGGTACCACGGCGTTTCAGTTCATTGCCGGCTGGACCTTCCGGCAATCCCTGTGGATGACCATTATCACGGTCACCGCGGTCGGATACGAGGAAGTCAGACCGATGGGCCCGGCGGCGGAAGTGATCGCCGCGGTCCTGCTCATCGGCGGAATCACTACGATGGGTCTGTGGTTCGCGGTGCTGACGTCGGCGATCGTGGAGATGGACCTTGCCCAGGTGTTCAGGATTCGACGCACGATGAACAAGATCGAGCAACTCAAGAACCACGTGGTCGTCTGCGGCGCGGGTCGCACCGGAAGACAGGTCATCCGCGAGCTCACGGAGGCCGACACCGCGTATCTGGTTGTAGAACGCTCAGCGGAACGAGCCGAGTCTCTCCGCCATGAGTTTCCCGATGCGCTGGTGCTGGAGGACGACGCCACTAAGGACGAGACGCTGGTCGTGGCGAGAATCGGCACGGCCCGCGGGCTCGTCGCATGCCTGAGCCAGGACACGGACAACCTGTTCGTCTGTCTCAGCGCCAGGGACCTGCAGCCCAATCTGAACATCGTGGCCCGCGCGTATGACGAACAGGCGATGCAGAAGCTGTACATCGCCGGCGCCGATCACGTCGTCAGCCCCAACCTGACCGGTGGAATCCGCATGGCGGCGATGATGTTGCGACCCGAGGTCGTAAGCTTCCTCGACGTAGTGACTCGTGGAGACGGTCTGACCCTGCGCCTGGAGGAGATCCGAATCCACGCAGGCTCACCGATAGCCGGCAGAACTCTGTCCGACGCCCAAATTCCCCAGAAGACCGGACTGATCGTGATCGCCATTCGGCATCTCGACCAGCGCGGGAGAGAGGGGCCGTGGTCGTACAATCCAGGGCCGCAGGAAGAAGTCAGAGTCGGAGACGTGATGATCGTCATGGGTAACATCGACCAGATCGCGAGACTGCACAGGGAAGCACAGCCCTGACGCGATCCATCCGACCGCCGGTCAGGAGTCGTCGGTTCCTCGCGCCATCCGCCGCTTCAGCTCTTCAAGCTGGGCGTCCGCGAGATCCTCGGGGTCCGGAGTGTAGGCGGCGTTTCCCGGGCCACCCAGCGCGTCCTCGACATCCTGCGTAGCGGATGCCTCCAGTGCGTCATCTTCGATCTCCCTCGCCATGCGATCGAATTCATCGACCGAGGACGCCGCCCCTCCCCTGAGATTCCGGGTTGCACGCGCACGCCGCGCCTGGGCCACGAGCGCATCCCGGTTCTTCATGGCCGCCTTGAACTGCGTCGTCATCTCCTTCACGTTCCGGCGCTGCAGGGCGAGTTCCGCCACTGCCGCCTCGGTCTTCTGCTCATAGACCTCGGCCCGGGAACGGTGCTTGAGCTCAAATCGGCTCGCGACTTCGACCGTTTCGGCGTCGTCGATCTCCGCCGCCTGTCGGCCTCTTCGCGCCGCATCGGCGGCGCGCTGCAACTCCCTCTGTCGCAGTTTTCCGTAGCTCTCGATGTGTTTCTCGAGTTCGGGAATCATCGTCTTCGCCTCGATCAGCTCTTCACGCATGCCGGCCAGGAGACGCGTGATGTCGTCGCCGGGGTGCGTCGCCACCCTGTCCTCCAGGGAGCTCAGCAGCTGATCGAGCTTCGCCTTCAATTTCCGAAACATGCAGCATTCTAATCGACACCCGCCGGATGAGTCCACACTCGGGCTCCTGTCGACCGGGCCGGTTGCGTCGATCTCCGCCCCGGCGGAACTCTCTGGGTAGGACAAAGGTGATCGGAAAGTCGCACGCATTCATCCCGGGCCCTGGAGACAGCCACATGCCGACACAGGTCGAGGTGTTCCGCGTCGAGGGAATGCACTGTGGAGCGTGCAGCGCAGCCGTGGAGCGATGCCTCAACCGGGTCGAAGGCGTCGAGGCGAGCGTCAATCTTCCCGCCGAGACCGCCACGGTCCGGTTCGACAAGGACGCGGTCGAGTTCGAGCAACTCGCCCGGCTGGTGGAGGAGGCCGGATTCCGACTGGAGCGCCGGGACATCTCGGGGGACCGCGCGGAAAGAGAGAGGGAGCGGCTCCGGCGAGGAGAGGAGAAGGTCGCGCTCGCCCGTCGTCGAATGATCGTCGCCTGGGGCCTGACGATCCCGATCATGCTGTGGATGATCCCGGAGATGGGATTCGGCATACTGTGGCCGAGTCCGACCGTGTTCGAGCTCGGATTGGTTCTGCTCGCGATTCCGGTTCTTCTCGGCCCCGGACGGGACACCATGCGTAGCGGGCTTGCCGCCCTCCGGCACCGCATCCCGAACATGGATACGCTCATCGCCCTCGGAAGCGGGGCGGCCGTGATCACGGGTCTGTTCGCCGTGGGTCACCGTCTGGGCGTCGGCCCGATGATCATGAACTTCGCGGGCGTCGGCGCGATGATCATGGCGATCCATCTCACTGGCCGATTCGTCGAGACGCGGGCCCGAGGCAGGACCTCGGCCGCGATCCAGCAACTGCTGGCACTCGAAGCCCGAACGGCCCGGATTCTCAGGGATGGCGACGAAGTCGAGCTTCCGATCGCCGAGGTCCGCGTCGGAGACATCATGCTGGTCCGGCCTGGCGAGAAGATCCCGACCGACGGGATCGTGGTCGATGGTCTGAGCGCCGTTGACGAGTCGATCGCCACCGGTGAGTCCCTCCCGGTAGACAAGTCACCGGGAGACCCTGTGATCGGCGCCACGATCAACCGGCAGGGGGCTCTCCGGGTTCGTGCCACGGGCGTCGGAGAGGACACATTCCTCGCCGGCGTCGTGCGCATGGTCGAGCAGGCCCAGGGCAGCAAGGTCCCGATCCAGGAGTTCGCGGACCGGATTACCGCGGTATTCGTTCCGATCGTCCTCGTTGTGGCCGTGGCGACCCTGCTCGCCTGGCTTCTCGTGCCGGATCTGTTCCAGTCCATCGTCGCACGGGCGGAGATGTTTCTTCCGTGGGTCCAGCCGGATCTCGGGCGCGTGTCCCTGGCCGTGTTTGCCGGGCTCGCAGTGCTGGTCATCGCCTGTCCGTGTGCCCTCGGGCTCGCGACGCCGACCGCCCTGATGGTCGGCACCGGAATGGGTGCCGAGCACGGGGTCCTGATCCGTGATGGAGCTGCCATCCAGACACTCGAATCCGCCGACATCATCGTGCTCGACAAGACGGGCACCGTGACGCGTGGCGCCCCGGAGCTGACTGAGATCAGGCTCGCCACCGGAATCGGTGAGCCGGAGCTCCTGCGTCTCGCGGCGGCGGTCGAGGAGATGTCTGAACATCCCCTCGGTGCAGCCCTGGCCGCCGCCGCGAAACAACGTGGGATCCCGTTGCCGACCGTAGCGGAGTTCGAGGCGATTCCCGGTCTGGGCGTCGTTGGCCGGGTGGACGACCGGCAGGTGCTCGTCGGAAGCCGGAGGCTTCTTGCCCGGGAGGAGATTCGGTTCGAGGAGTTCGAGGCGGAAGCAGTGGAACTGGAGTCCAGGGGCCGGACGGTGATGTTCGTGGCGGTGGACGGACAGGCGGCTGGACTGCTCGCCGTCGCGGATCGGATCAAGGCCGACAGTCGCGAAGCGATCCGTCTGCTTCACGAGCTCGGGCTCGAGACGATGATGCTGACGGGCGACAACGAGCGCACAGCCGCCACGGTCGCGGAGGAGGCAGGGATCGACGACGTGCGTGCCGGCCTGCTCCCCGCGGACAAGGTCGAGGCGATCCGCGAGCTCCAGGCTTCCGGACGAACCGTCGCCATGGTTGGAGACGGCATCAACGACGCGCCTTCCCTGATCCGGGCGGACGTCGGAATCGCGATCGGCACCGGAACCGACATCGCGATCGAGTCGGCCGACATGATCGTGGTCCAGGGGAGCCTGATGGGAGTCGTGAAGGCCGTGCGCCTGTCGCGTGCCACGTTCCGGAAGATCCGCCAGAACCTGTTCTGGGCGTACTTCTACAACACGGTCGCGATCCCGGTGGCCATCCTCGGACTTCTCCACCCGATTCTCGCGGAGGCCGCGATGGCCGGGAGCTCGATCACCGTGGTGGCGAACGCGAATTCCCTCAGGCGGGCCCGGATCGACGACTGAGCCGACCGGGCCGGCTGCCGGGGCGGCACAAATCAGTTCGCGCCGGTCACCTCGCGCGCACGAGCGGTCTCTGTATCGATCAGCGAGCTGTGCATCTGGTACTCCGGAAGTCCGGCGCTCTGCTCGGAGTCGAGCGACGACAGTAACTGCTCGTACACTCCTGCCTGCGCCTCCGGATTTCCGCTCGCTTCCGCCACCCTGGCAGCCAGAACCAGGCCGAGCAGGTGGTTCGGGCGGACGGAGAGGATCATCTCAGATTCCTCCGCCGCGGCAAGTTCGTTTTCCTGCAGCAGCTCCAGCAGTCCGAGATGGAAGTGGGCATCGAGGTCAATCTCCGCCGGCGGAACCGTGGCGTACGCCTGCACCGCCATGCTGGCGAAGAACTTCGCTCGTTCGACATCCCCCCCATCCTCCTCGCGCATGGCTCGCTCGAACAGTCTGTCCGCGGCCTGGCGCGCCGACATCTGGGACAGGTCGGCCATCCCGCCGGACGGCGCGCCCGTGTTGCCGCCGATCGCCGTTCCGGGCTCTGCCTGGGGAAGCCCGCCCGTCATCCCCATGTCTCCGATGCGTGGCTCGGCCTGCCCGCGGATGAAGAACGCGATGGCCACGGCGAACGCGACCAGCGCGAGAGCCGAGAAAACCCACGGCAGATACGCGGAGGCAGGCTTTGCGGGCTTATGGCCGGTGGGAGTCCCACACTCGGCGCAGAACACCGAGTCCTTGTCGAGGCCGGCGCCGCATTTCCCACACTTCGGTCCCGAGATCTTGATCTCCGAACCGCACCGTCCACAGAATTTCCCGGTCTCGTCGCTACCACACTTCGGACAACGCATCTCCACTCCTGTTCGCTCGCAGAAGCGGGTCCCGGGGGAACCCGCAGGGCTTCATGTTACCACCGAAGGCGTCGGGTCAGGCCCCGAATTTCATCAGGCGGCCGGCACGGGCAGCGAGTAGCGGCATCAACTCGCACCCCCGGATCAGTCCGATCGAGCCAGACCTGCACGCCGTCTCACCGAACGAGGGGAAGTCCGGCTCACCCCTGCCGGGCCCGCCGGCCATGAGGAATGGGACGGGGTGCCATGAATGGCTCCGCATCACGGCCGGTGTCGAATGGTCGCCGGTCACCAGGACGACTTCCGGCCCTGCCTCCAGAATCTGCGGAAGAACCTCATCGACCTGCTCGATCGTCGCCACCTTCAGGTCGAAGTCGCCATCCTCTCCAGCCTTGTCCGTGCCCTTCACGTGCAGAAAGAAGAAATCGTAGTCGTCCCGCGCGGCCGCCAGGGCCGGAGCGAGGGCATCCGGCGAGTCCGGCACCTCCACCGCATCCATCCCGACCAGCCTCGCGACGCCCCTGTACATCGGATAGGCCGCGATGGCCAGGGAGCGCCAGCCGAACACTTCGGGAAAACGCGGCCAGTCCGGCAGCTGAGCAAAGCCACGCAACACGCCCATATTGGCGCGGTCGTGACCTGCCAGTACATCGGGGACCCTCTCCAGCCACGCCCGGACCAGTCGGGCAGCAGGCTCGGACGCGGCGGCTTTCACTTCGATTTCCAGCGGCTCGACACCCGTGCGACCGGGATCGGTATCGCCAATCTCGGCCGTCGAGGGCTCGTCGGGTCGGACCACGAGCAGAAACCGGTGTTCCTTTACCGGACGGACGAGCACCTCGCCACCGGGGACCTCGATACCATCCATCGCTTCGACGATCGGAATCGCGTCTTCAGTGGAGATCCGGCCCGCCCGACGATCAACTATGCGTCCAGCGGAGTCGACCGTGCACAGGTTCCCCCGCACAGCCACGTCCCCCGGCCGAAGATCGAATCCGACGCCCAGTGCTTCGAGCACTCCCCGCCCGATCCGGTACACCAGAGGGTCGTAGCCGAACAGGGCCAGGTGCCCGGGTCCGCTTCCGGGCGTTACCCCGACCGCCACCGGAACCTGGAGGCCCAGGTCTCCACGAGCTGCCAGGGCATCGAGGTTGGGTGTCCGCGCAGCCTCGAGCTCCGTCGGACCGCCCACCTCGCGTGGCAGGCCACCCAACCCATCCAGCACGAGAAGAAGAGCCTTCGAGTCGGCGGGCTGCGACAACTGCTGTACATCCCGGAGATCCAACCGGCACCTCCACCGGAACGCCCGATCGCGGGCGGAGAATCGTCAAACGCGGCCCGGAGGGACCGCCGCTGAGGCCCGCGAACATACTGACGGGACAGCCCGTACGCGAGCACGCACCCGCGATTCCGCCCTAGCCCGGACGCCAGCGTGCGAGTAGTGATCGAGACCGGTTCCGACCGCCCCGGAGAGCCAGATTGTCTCACGCGTGGCCAGTTCTTCCGAAGCGGGACAGGCGTCCCGGAAGGCTGCGTGAATAAAGTGGCAGCAAGGCTTCCGTCCTCGTATCTTCCCGGCCGGATTTCGCACCGGGCGGTCCGGGGCCTGCACGGAGCAGGATCCGTTTCGCCGGGAGCGGACGACGCACAGCTGGCCGGCGACCCGATCCTGAGTCGTCGACGATCCGAGGAGGCGGTCATATGCAAGCCAGGCTTTCGCGAGTACCGGTGCTCACGACGCTGCTCATCCCCACGTTGATCATCGGCGCGTGCTCGAGCGGCGGTCAGTCCTCCGGTATCGCGAGGGGACCTTCGGATCAGGCCCTCGAGGCGAGAGTCGCGGCGCCGCCCGACACCGTCATCACACGGGCATGGGAGACGCTGCGAGCCGATGGAGTCACACCGCGCTCATTCCAGCGCACGACGGGTGACACCGCGAACGTGGCGTCGATGGAGAGCGAGTGGATCTACGTGCCGAACGTGTATCCGATAGCGCCCCTGGGATCGCTGCCGGAGTCAGAGAAGTATATCAAGATGTTGTTCTGGGCCAAGCCGTTCCGAGGCGGCACGGTCCTGTACATAGAGCCTATCTACAATCCGACCGATTTGCCGACAGAACCGACCAACTGGGCGAGAACCCGCACGCTGCCGTCGGCGCATCCAGCGTGGCAGTATGTCCAGTATACGGCTGAACAACTGGCACGTCGGATGGAACAGTAGCCGGGCGCAGGAGGCGGCCATAACGCCCTCGTCCAACACAGGCCCCGCCGTCGAGCTGATCGGATTCTCGAAGCGGTTCGGGTGGAATCGTGTACTGCGCGGTATCGATCTGCGCGTAGATCGCGGGACCACTCTCGCGCTGGTCGGCCCGAATGGCGCCGGTAAGACGACCCTGCTCAAGTGCCTCGCCACCCTGCTGCAGCCGTCGGACGGCGGCGGAACGGTCTGCGGTTTCGACCTCCGCAAGGAAGGGAATGCGATCCGCGAGCGGGTCGGCCTCGTCACCGTGCGCGGCTATGTGTACGACGATCTCACCGCCGAGGAGAATCTCCGTTTTTCCGCCCGCATGTCAGGTTTGAAACTCGGACCCGATGTGTATCGGGCGGCCCTGGCCCGGGTCGGCCTCGAGCGAGTGGCGGATCAGCGGGTCCGGACGTTCTCGACCGGAATGAGGAAGCGCGTCGTCCTGGCTCAACTCCGGATCCGACCCCTCGAGCTGGCGCTCCTGGATGAACCCTACGCGGGGCTCGATACTCAGGGAATGGCGCTGGTGGACGAGTTCGTCCGGGAGTTCCGCGAGGAAGGAACGACAGTGATCATCGCGTCTCACCAGGCCGGAGAGGCGACGCGGGGAGCGGAGCAGACGCTGATCCTGGAGAACGGGAAAGTGGAACCGATGGACCACGAGGAAGCCGCGCGGTCCCATCTGTCGCTCCAGGGCCTCGGCGCCCGCGAGGACTGAGTGGAACTTCTCAGTCGGGCCTGGACGATCGTCTGGAAGGACCTGCTTATCGAGGCGCGGACCAAGCAGGCGTTCAACGCGATGGTGTTCTTCGCCGCCCTCGTGCTGTTCATCTTCAGCTTTGCTCTCGGACCCGACACCGAGTTGCTCCGGCAGGTTTCCGGGGGGCTCCTGTGGGTCGGAATCGCGTTCACCGGCACCCTGTCTTTGAACCGGACGTATCAGAGCGAGGAAATCAGCGGCGGGATTGAGGGTCTCAGGGTGTATCCGGGTGACCCACGGGCAATCTACCTGGGAAAGCTGTTCGGGAACATCATCATACTGCTGGCGGTCGAGATGGTCCTGTTTCCCGCCGCGGCGGTCCTGTTTCAGATGCAGCTCATGCCCCATGCGCTCGAACTCGCGGGAGTCGCGTTGCTCGGCACGATCGGATTCTCGATCGTGGGCACGTTTTACGCTGCGCTCACCGTGAATCTCAGGGCGCGCGAGGTAATGCTTCCGCTCCTGCTTTTCCCCGCCATCATTCCGATGTTGCTCGGGGCTGTGAACGCTACGACCCTGATCGTCACAGGAGATCCGATGCTGGACTCCGGAATCTGGATCCGTCTGCTCGTGGCGTTCGATATTATCTTCTTCGTTATCAGTATCTGGGTATTTCCGATCGCCCTGGAGGAATGATCGTGACAAGTAAATCGGGCCTGGCGAACGTGCTGGGAATTGTCGCACTCGCGATGCTCCTGGTCGGGAGCTTCGTCGGGTTGTTCGTTGTGCCGGCGGACAGTATGCAGGGAGACATCCAGCGCCTCATGTACGTTCACGTACCGGCGGCCTGGCTCGCGTTCCTGTCATTCTTCGTCGTGTTCCTGATGAGCGTCCTGTACCTCATTCAACGGGACCTGCGCTGGGACCGGGTGGCACAGAGCTCAGCCGAGATCGGGGTCGTGTTCACGGCTCTCACCCTCGCACTCGGCTCAATGTGGGGGAAGCCCACGTGGGGCGTCTGGTGGACCTGGGACCCACGGCTGACGACGACGGCGATCATGCTGGCGATCTACGTGGGCTACCTGGCAATCCGGAGCTTCGCCGAAGATCCGGACAAACGGGCCCGGTGGGCGGCGATCGTGGGAATCATCGGGTTCGCCAACGTGCCGATCGTGTACCTGTCCGTGATCTGGTGGCGCACGCTTCACCAGCCGCCGTCGAGCCCGCGCTCGGTGTCACCCGAGATCCTGTGGACGCTGATGTTTAATCTTGCAGCATTCACGCTGGTTTACATCTATCTGATGATGCGTCGCATCCGTCTGGCGAAGCTCGAAGGGGAACTCGAACAGCGAATGGCGTATCATGGATAACCTCGGATTCATCGTGACAGGGTACTCGCTTACGTGGGCCACCCTGCTGTGGTACTCCTGGCGAACGAACCGGCGCCTTGGTGCGGCGGCTCATACATTGTCCGAGTGGACTGAATCGAGCGATGGGGGCACGGAAGGCCACGCGGCCGACGCCCCATCCGCCTGAACTCTGGAGAGATAGAAGAGATGAGCAGTTCAAAGAAGATCTGGGCGGGATTGGGAATTCTCGCCATCCTGGGCTCCCTGGCCTTCCTGATTGCAGGAGGTCTGAAAGAGAACGTGGTCTACTTCCTCACGCCGAGCGAGTTGCTCGCGCGGGGTTCGGAGGTGGTGGACCAGCCTCTGCGGCTGGGCGGGCAGGTCAAGCCCGGGTCTCTGCAGTGGGACGCGGCAGCCATGGACCTGCGCTTCGTGGTCCAGGACAGCCTGACGGAAGTGCAGGTCAGGAGCACTGGCGCTCCGCCCTCGATGTTCCAGGAAGGGGCGGGCGTGATCATGGAGGGCCACTACCGCGCGGACGGCACGTTCGAGTCGACGAACGTCATGGTCAAGCACTCGAACGAGTACGAGGTTCCGCACGAGGGAGAATCTCCGGAGAAGATGTATGAATCGCTGATCAAGCCCGACGACGAGTAGCGGGGGCCTGAATGCTGAGCATGATCGGGTCGATCTCAGTCATCGTCGCGCTTCTCGCCGCCATCGTGGTTACGGTGGCGGGAATCGTGGGAGGCTTCCGCAGGAATCCGACGCTCATCGACGTCGCAAGGTGGGGTTCCTACCTGATGTTCGCGGCGATGACCGTCGCTTTCGTCACCATGGAGGTCGCCCTCCTGTCGCACGACTTCAGCGTCGAATACGTGTCGCGGGTCGGAAGCCGGGAGACACCACCCTACTACACGGCCATTTCTCTGTGGAGCAGCCTGGACGGGTCGATCCTGTTCTGGGGCTGGATCCTGTCGGCCTACTCGGCCCTCATTGCATTCGTGCAGAGGGACTCTCATTCGCGCCTCACCCCTTTCGCCATGGGCGTGATGGGATTCGTATCCATTTTCTTCTTCGGGTTGCTCGCGGGTCCGGCGAGTCCGTTCGGGACCGTGTTTCCGGTTCCGGCCAACGGCCCGGGTCCGAACCCGCTGCTGCAGAACCACCCGCTGATGGGCCTGCACCCCCCGATGCTCTATTTCGGGTTCGTCGGGCTCACGGTGCCGTTCGCATACGCGATCGCCGCGCTGCTCTCAGGTAAGCTCGACGAGGAGTGGATCCGCACGACACGCCGCTGGACGGTCGCACCATGGGCCTTCCTGGCCGTGGGGATCGTGGGGGGCGCCTGGTGGTCGTACGAGGTGCTGGGCTGGGGAGGTTACTGGGCGTGGGATCCTGTGGAGAATGCTTCTTTCCTCCCCTGGCTCACGGCGACCGCCTTCCTGCACTCGGTAATGGTGCAGGAGCGACGAGGGATGCTGAAGACCTGGAACCTGACCCTGATCATCAGCACGTTCCTGCTCGTCCTGTTCGGGACGTTCCTCACGCGTTCCGGCGTGCTCGAGTCCGTCCACGCGTTCACCGAGGGGATCATCGGCCCGCTGTTCCTGGGATTCATCGCGATCATCGCGATCGGGTCACTGGCGCTGATCGGATGGCGGTCGGATCGGCTGCACGCACCGGGTCACCTCGATGGCCTGGTGTCGCGTGAGAGCGCGTTCATTTTCAACAACCTGCTTCTCGTAGCCTTCACCTTCACGGTGCTGCTCGGCACGACGTTCCCGCTCATCGTCGAGGCGATCAATCAGAATCGGGTGAGCGTGGGACCGCCGTACTTCAACAAGGTCTCGATTCCGATCGGCCTGCTTCTCCTGTTCCTGATGGGCGTGGGACCGGCACTTCCGTGGCGACGCATCTCGCCCGAGAAGCTGCGACGCACTTTCATCGTGCCATCGCTCGTCGGGCTCGCCTGCTCGGCCGTGGTGTTCGCGCTCGGAATGCGTGAAGTGTGGCCTGTGATCACGATCGGCCTCGCCGGATTCGTAATGACTACGATCGTAAGCGAGTTCCACAAGGGAATCAGCGCCAGGAAGCGCATCTCCGGTGTCTCGACTCCGGTGGCTCTCTGGCAGATCCTCACCCGTAATAACCGTCGATATGGCGGTTACGTCGTGCATGCGGGAATCGTGGTGATCATCGTCGCACTGGCGATCTCCGGCACGTGGCGCGCCGAACGGGAAGTGACCCTGAACCAGGGCGAGCACATGGTTCTCGGAGACTACGTCGTGCAGTTCGACGAGGTCTGGGGTGAGCAGCAGCCGCAGCGTTTCGTGGTTGAAAGCAAGTTCACCGTGTTCCGCGAGGGGAAGGAGATCGGTACCCTCCAGCCCAAGATGAACTACTACACGGGCTCGCAGCAGCCGATCGCCACGCCCGCGGTCCGTTCCAGCCTGAAAGAGGACCTGTACCTCACCCTCATGGCGTTCGACCAGGAGCGCGGTGCGTACGCCACGGTTCGTGCGATCGTCAACCCGGCAGTCCCGTGGTTGTGGATCGGCGGAATGATCGTGGCCCTCGGCGGCATTCTCGCCGTGGCGCCCCAGCGCGGGGCCGGACGTCCGGTCGTGTCCACCAGCCTTGACGAATTGGCGGCCGCGCCGCCGGTCGAAGAGCCGGCGACGGTCTGACGGAACCAAGATCATGAGGAAGCATCTGACCTGGATTCTGCCATTGGCGTCAATTCCGTTCCTCGTGCTGTTGTGTCGAGGCATGGGAGTGGACAAGTACACGCTCCCATCGCCCCTCGAGGGGAATGCCGCCCCGAACTTCCAGTTGCAGACGATGGACGGCGACACGATCGATCTCGCGGAGCTGCGCGGAAAGGCGGTCGTCCTGAATTTCTGGGCGTCCTGGTGCATCCCGTGCCGCCAGGAACACGAAGTGCTCAAGCTGACGGAAGCGACGTACGACCCCGAGCAGGCACTCGTCCTCGGCGTGGTCTACCAGGACACGGAGGCCAACGCAAGGCGATTCCTGGCGGCACTCGGGGGCGACTGGATCCAACTCCTCGATCCGACGCAGCGCACGGCGATTGACTACGGGGTGTACGGAGTGCCTGAGACCTTCTTCATCAGCCCCGACGGGCAGATCGCGCACAAGCAGGTCGGCCCGGTTTCGTGGGATCTGGTGAAACCGATGCTCGACTCCCTGATCGCGGCCGGTACTCCGGCGGCCGCCACGATCGGGGGTTCCCCGTGAACCGCCGGGAGTCTGCGCGGAAGGTCGCGGTGTTGCTGATGCTGGCGGCGTTCGGCGGCGTGATGACAGCCACGACCCTGTCGGCCCAGGTGTCTCAACCCAGGCCTCCTCCTCCGATAGCAGACCCCTCCCTGATGGACCGGGATGCCGAAAAGCTGGACGCGCGCGCCGCCGAGATCGCTGCGGAGCTGCGCTGTCCCGTGTGCCGCAATCAGTCGGTGGTCGAATCCAACGCGGACCTGTCGCGCGAGATGCAGGCTCTCGTCCGCGAGCGGCTCGTGGCCGGGGACACGCCGGAGGAGGTGAAGGCCTATTTCGTGAGCAGGTACGGGGAGTGGATCCTGCTCGAGCCCCAGCGCAGAGGGATCAACTGGATCGTGTGGGGCCTGCCGTTCGTCGTGCTGGTGCTCGGCGGCGTGCTCGCCGTCATGCTGCTACGTCGGTGGACGGCTTCGACCCCCGACGACGATTCCGCCGATGAGCCGGCCGCGGTCGCGCTGACGCCCGAAAACGAGCGCTGGCTGCAGGAGGCTCTGCGCGACGGTTGACCCGGTTCCGGCGGACGGAACACGGCCGGGCTCCCTCGGTATCAAGTCGGTTTGGAGGTGAGGATTCGAGCGCCGGCGACCCCGGATGGGCCGCCAATCGCCGCTCTCTTCGTCTCGTCTGAACAGCGACGGGAGGAATATGTTCTTCGACGCACGTGCTCTTGACTCATTTGACCAGTATCTCCAGGACGTTGAGCGCTATCCCCTCATCGAGAACCCGGAGAAGGAACGGGAAATCGCCCGGCGCGCACGCGCTGGTGACCGTGAGGCAGCTGAGCGGCTGGTAACGGCGAACCTGAGGTTCGTCATCTCGTACGTGAAGAAGTACCAGGGGCGGGGACTGAACCTCGCCGAGCTCGTCTGCATCGGAAACGAAGGACTGCTCAAGGCGGTCAAGAAATTCGATCCGGACAAGGGGGTGAAATTCATCTCCTACGCCGTGTGGTGGATCCGGCAGACGGTGCTCCAGGCGTTGGCCGAACAGACCCGCTCGGTCCGGATTCCGCTGAACCAGAATTCCAACCTGGTGAAGCTCTCACGTACCGAGACGGCCCTGACGCAGAAGTACGGGCGCACTCCGACGGATCGGGAGATCGCGGAGGAGATGAAGGAGCCGGTGGAGACGGTGCGTGCCCTGCGGCGCGTGGCTTCCGCCGAACTCAGCCTCGACGCTCCGCTCGACAAGTCCGATCGTGACAGCGCGTCGTTCGGCGAGCGGTTCTCGGGCGCGGACGAGACGGACATCGAACAGGATGTCGAGGCACAGGCGCGGCGGGAGTTTCTCGAGAAGATGTTCGAAAAATATCTCACCGAGCGTGAGCGGAAGATCCTCGTACTGTACTACGGGCTGGACGACGGCGAGGAGATGACGCTGGAACAGATCGGCGAGCTTCTAGGCGTTACGCGGGAACGGATCCGCCAGATCCGGAACCGGGCGTTCGACAAGCTACGCGGCTCGATACACGGAAACGCACTGGAAGGATTCTGGCGGGCCACCGCCTGACCCTCACGATCTGGCCCGCTGGTCCACGATCAGCCGAAGGGGCGACGGATCTCTCGATCCGTCGCCCCTTCGCGTATCTCCGCCAGCTGATACCGGCTCGCCCCGAAACGGGTGTCCGCCCGACGGCGGGTCAGGTGGTCAGGCGACCGACTCTCTCTGTGTGGAACCCAGGGCTCTCCACGGAGCCGCAAACATAAAAATACACACTGCCAGGATCGCGCTCAGCACGCACCACAGACAGATCGCATGAAGGACGAACAACTCTATAGCCGTGAGATAGATCGAAAATCCCAGGCCTCCGAGTGACGCGACCGCCAGCAGCCGGCCGGCCACGCTCGACTCTGCTCTCCCCGCCTGCTGCATGAGCGCCAGCACGAACACTGCCCCATACCAGGCGACTCCCCACGCAGGGACCGAAACCCCGAAGAAGTTCGCGTATTTCGACGCCTGGACGGTCTCGCACGACCCCGCTCCACACACCAGCACCCCGTAGAATCCCATCTGATAAAGCAACAGGTAGATCGACATGAACAGGCCCACCAGCGCGAGGAGCGAGACCCCCCTGTACCGGACGGCGGCACTCACGCGATTGTCACTCGCCGGCGTTCGCCGCAGCCGCGGCCTGCTGCTGAATTACCATTTCGAGACCCTTGTACGAGTAGAACTGGTTCGTCCGGGCAACGGCCTGTCCGTTGATGAAAACCGTGGGCGTGCCGGTCACGCCGAGTTCGACTCCATACTCCTTCGACTCGAGTATTCGTCTGACATTCTCGCGCTCGCTGAGGCAACGCTTAAAGTCACCCGTATCCAGCCCGATGTCTTTCGCCAGGTCAACGAACGCGCCGTTCGGGTTCGTCTCGGTCGCCCAGGTCTCGACGCGCGCGAACAGCATGTCGTGCATCTCCCAGAATCTCCCCTGCTCCTCCGCACACTGCGAGGCGACATTACCCTTGAATGACTGGTCGTTGAGCGGAAAGTCGAAGGACACCCACCGAAGCGGCCCGCCAGGGATCGCGTAGTTCCGCCGCAGGAGCTTGCCGACCATCGAATTGAATTCCCGGCAGTGCGGACACAGATAGTCCGAGAAATCGTAGATTGTCACGACCGCGTCGTCCGGGCCAATGGAGATCCCCGCATTGGCATCCGCCTCGATGCCCGTCGTCTGTACGACGCCGAGAGGCGGCAGCTCGCCCGCCTCCCCGCCGGACCTGCCGGCCGTGAGAAGCCACCCGACGCCGATCAGGACTATCACCCCGAGCGTCACGTAAAACCACTTGCTCCCGCCACCCTGATTCTTCTGTGTTGCCACCACCCACTCCTTGGTCAATCGAAGTCAAAGGACATCCGTCACCAGCCGGCCTGCCAGACGGCCGGCCGATAAGATACGGTTCGGGCTGTTTTCCGCGAGTCCGCCTCGGGTCACGTCACCAGCAACGCGATGATCGCCACTGCCACCACCAGGGTGACGAAGCCGATTCCGGCGAGCCTGACCCACTCGGGCAGCCCCGCCGACTGGAGTTCCGTCACTCTGGATAACCTCGGGAGCAGCGTTGTCGACCAACTCTTCTCGATCTCTTCAACCAGCTCCCGCCATGCTCCCTCGTAGCCGCTGTCGAGACGGCTGAGCGTCGCCCGCCAGTCCTCCGCGGCCTCCCTGACCTCCGCATCGTCCTCGCCCGGCGGTCCTTCCTCGAACTCGTCGAGCCGGCCAAGCAGCTTCTCCTGCTGCTCCTCGAGCCCCGCGAATCGGACCCATAGTCGTTCGAACGGAGCTCTCATTCGCTCTACCATGGCGTCGCGCTCCAGCGGATTGATCCGGAAGTCCCGGTCCGCCCGACTCACACCGGCCTTCATCGACATCAACCTGTCGACCTGCTCATCGTACACGCTCAGCGTACGGTCGGCAGCATTCGCCACGGCGGCCCGCGTGTCTTCCTGCAGGCCCATCGCATCCATCGCGATCACGGCGCGCCGCAGGCTGTCGGCACCTCCCGCAGCCGACTTGCGCAGCAGCAGTGGCCCGAGGGCGATCTCTCCGAGTTCCAGGAAATGCAACTCGAAAAAATCGGTCGGTAGCAGGGCGCGCGACTGGAGCTCTCCTGGAACATTGGCGGCTGCACGCTCGGCCACCGCCTGAAGTGAACCCGCCGCGAGCGAAAACTCGGGAAGCTCAGCTGCATGCGGCGGGGTCACTTCCTTGCGGGCGAACAACTCCAGGGCAGGCGGACTTTCGACCGGGCTAGGACGCGACTTGCGGGCCGTCGTCGCCAGCGAGATCACCTCTTCCGGCAGCAGATAGCGCAGGTTCACGTGCGTGTCGTCTCCCCGCATGAGGATGAGTACATCCCCGCCCGGCTCACCAGGCTTCGCGAGCTGCCTCTTCACTCGCTCGATCGGCCAGACCAGCGACCACTGCTCCCGACCCGAGATCAGGTACAGTGCGCGGCGTGTCGCCGCGGCTACGAACAGACCGTTCAGCCGCCGGCCATCCAGGCGCCCGCTCGCTGCACACGCGGCGGTGAACAACACGACCTCGTGGCCGAGCTGACGCACCAGGCGCCGGCGAACCTCCGTAAGATCGACCGCCTGCCCGACCCAGGCATCGAGACGATCGAGGGCTTCGCCGCTTCCTTTTATCACCACCGCACCGGACGTCCCGAACAGCAGGATCATGCCGGCTCTTCGCGACACGAAGAACACTTCCGCCCAGCGAATGAACAAGTCCCCGCAACTCAGACCGTCCACGGTCGACGCAACGCGGGCGCCGCGCTGAACACCTCGCCCCTCGACGAGCACATCGAGCGTCAGAGCGTCGTTGATCATTCGGCCAGAATCCGCACGATTGCTTCCGTATCCGAGAGATCTTCCACCACGGCGTCCGGTCTGTGGGATCGGAGCTCGGCAGGCTCGTGCCGACCGGTCGCCACTGCGAGCACGCGCGCGCTGCTCGCCCGAGCACACTTGATGTCTTCCGGTGTGTCTCCGATCACGATGGAATCCACGACTCGGAATCGCTCACCAAAGTGCTCCGACGCCCGAGCCACGGCGAGGGGAGGCAGGTCGGCCCGTCGCTCGGAGTCAGACCCGAATGCGCCGAAGTCGAACACCTCGGAAATGCCCGCTGCCCGGAGCTTTTTCCACGCACCTTCTTCCATGTTCCCCGTCACCAGCCCGAGCACGAATCGCTCATCGGCGATCAACCTGTCGAGCAACTGTCGCACACCGGCGAACAGTGCCACCTGGCCATCGCGCTCCGCGAGCTCCCGGTCGAGGCATTCATAGTAAGTCCGCCACAGAGTGGGAAATCGCGCTTCGATCCACGGATCCGTCCTGCCGCGCGCACGGAGCAGGTCTCGCACGATCGACGGGTCCGTCCGCCCGTGAAAATCGAATCCTTCGATCGGGCCCGTCTCTCCGTAGACCTGGACCATGGCCCGGGTCAGGGCTGCCCGGCCGGCACCGAGAGTGTCGATGAGGGTCCCATCGATGTCGAACAGGAGCAGCCGCGTCACATCAGTCCGTCCCTTCCGTCGCCCGATTCCGGACCTCGGATGCAAATCGCTCGAACAGCCGGAGGTTCGTTCCGGTCGGATCCTCGAGCTTGCGCTCCGGATGCCACTGGACGCCAATCGTCCACCCGGCATCCGGCGCCCGATATTCGACGGCTTCGATCAACCCATCGGGCGCCCAGGCCACAGCAGTCAACCCGTCTGCGAGTTCGAATATTCCCTGGTGATGGGCCGAGTTCTGCACAAAATCGGCAGATGGAAGCACGCCGGACAGAAGTCGCACCCCGCTCGAACGGATCGAGTGGATGTGCCCATCGAATTCCCGATACCGATCGTGATCGATCTCCGTGCCCATCAGGGTCTCGAGATCCTGATACAGGGTGCCCCCGAGGGCCACGTTGAGCAACTGAACGCCCCGGCAGATCGCGAGAACCGGGAGCCGGCGCTCGAAGGCCCGCCGCAGAAGTTCGAGCTCCAGCGCATCCCGCTCCGGAGACACGGTCCTGGCACCGTCCGGCGCGGCGCCGTACCGCGCCGGGTCGACATCCTCTCCCCCGGAAAGGACCAGGCCCGAGGAGAGATCAAACAGCCGGTCGCGAGCTCCGGGATCATCGAGCGGCGAGAGGGCAAGTGGCAGGAGGCCGGTCGCACCGAGAGCACGCAGGTATCCGACTTCGACCATGACGCGAGGCATCCCTATGTCGCTGTCGAGCACCGGCACGGTGAGAGCCACGAACGGCCCGGTCATCACGCCGCGCCCAGCCAGGCGCGGAACAGGGCCGGATCGAGGTTGCCGCCCGACAGGACCGCGCAGGTCTCACCGCCTGGCACCATCGCGACGCGGCCCGACAGCAGCGCGGCAACCGTCGCGGCCCCGCTCGGCTCCACCACCAGCCGCTGCCCGTAGCACCATACGACCGCGCGACGGATGCTCTCGTCGTCCACGAGGACTACATCGTCCACGTGTTCCCGAACGTGCGCGAACGTGAGGTCGCCGGGGCGAACCGGTTTCAGACCGTCCGCGATCGTATCTACTTCTTCCAGCGTGATCGGGAACCCGACATCCAGCGAGCGCCTCATCTTCGCGGCGCCTTCCGGCTCGACGCCCACGATCCGCGTCCCGGGAGACAGCGCGCGAATCGCCGCCGAAACGCCCGCGATCAGACCACCTCCGCCGATCGGGACCAGCACCAGTGCCAGCGGACCGACTTCCGGCCTGGCCTCGACCCGCCTCGCCCGTTCCTCGGCGATCTGCTCGTGTATCTCGATTCCGGTCGTCCCCTGGCCGGCGATGATCTCGGGATGATCGAAAGGCGGGACCATCACCCCACCATCCTCCGCCAGGATCGCTTCGGCGCGTGCTTTGCGTTCGACCGTTGTGGTACCCGCTTCCACGACCCGAGCACCATAGGCGAGTGTCGCGGCGCGCTTCACCGGGGGCGCATCGGTCGGCATCACGACCGTTGCCGGGATGCCGAATTCCCGCGCGCACCAGGCGACCGCCTGAGCGTGGTTTCCCGAGGAATAGGTGACGACTCCGTCGGACAGCTGTTTCGGGTCCAGGGCTGACAGAAAGTTGTACGCTCCCCGAAGTTTGAAGGCGCCGACGTGCTGCAGGTTCTCGGCCTTCAGCCACAGCCGACCGGGGAACCCGCTGCCCGTGGTTTCATTTCCCGTCGCATCGCGACCGAACGGTGCATCGAGCAACGGAGTCCGCCGCGCGACCGGCCGGATCCGCTCGGCAGCACGCCGGATCGCATCGAGGCCGACCAGGCTCGCAGGCAGTTGACTCAACTCACGACTCCGGAGACCCTGAAGACTCTGGAGATTCTGAAGACTCCGGAGACCCTGTGGCCGGGCCATCGACCTCTGCGACCTCTGCCGCCTGCATCTCATCCCCGCCCTGTTCCCGGCCCTGCTCCTCGTCCAGTCCGCCCGGGTCGCCCGGGTCGCCCTGGTCGTTCTCATCGTCCTGATCGACATCATCCAGGGCAGCATCATCCAGGTCGGACATGATCCTGGCCACGTCCATCACCGTGTCGCGCTTGTCGAGAGACACGAGCCTGACACCCTGCGTGTTTCGGCCGATCACCCGGATCTGCGACGCCGGCTGGCGGTTGATCACGCCGGCGCGGGTGATGAGCATCAGCTCGTCGTCGTCCGTGACTTCCTTGACCGCGATCACCTCGCCCGTCTTCGGTGTCAGGCGGAGATTGATCAGCCCTTTCCCTCCTCGCCGTTGTGACCGGTACTCGTCCACCGAGGTCCGTTTGCCCATCCCGAGCCGGGTCACCGTGAGGACTGAGGCGTCCCGGCGGACGACGACGAGGCCGACCACGGCATCGTCCTTCGCCAGGCGAATTCCACGCACGCCACGTGTCGCCCGACCCATCTCCCGCGCATCCGATTCCGCGAACCGGATCGATTTTCCGAGTCGGGTCGCGAGGAGCACGTCGTTGTCGCCGCTCGTCAGCTGGACGTCAATCAGGCGATCGCCTTCGACGATGTTGATCGCATTGATTCCTACGCTGCGTACGTTCGAGTAGGCTGCGAGACTCGTCTTCTTCACCTGCCCGTTCTGCGTCGCGAAGAACAGGTACTGGTCGTCCGGGAACTCGCGCACGCGAACGATCGACGCGATCTGCTCGTCCTTCTCGATGTTCAGCAGATTCACGATCGGCTTTCCCCTCGACATGCGGGAGGCCGGCGGAATCTGGTGCACCTTCAGCCAGTACAGCTGACCACGTGCGGTGATCACCAGCAGGTAGTCGTGGGTCGAAGCGAGGAACAGGTGCTCCACCCAGTCCTCTTCCTTCGTGCTCATCCCAGCGATCCCCCGTCCACCGCGCCGCTGCTGCCTGTAGGCCGCCGGCGGAATCCGTTTGATGTAGCCCTCGTGGCTGACGGTGATCACCATCTCCTCGTCGGCGATCAGGTCCTCCGCTCGGAAGCTCGCCGCCGTGCCCACGATCTCGGTCCGCCTGTCGTCTCCATAGCGGTCCGCGAACTGCTGAAGCTCCTCGCGGATTACCGCCATTCGCAGATCACGCGAGTCGAGCAGGGTCTCGAGTTCCTCGATCAGCGTCCGGACCTCCCCCAACTCATCCTCGAGCTTCTCGATCTCGAGACCCGTGAGCCGCGACAGGCGCATCGCGAGGATCGCGGCCGCCTGCTCCTGACTCAATTCGAATCGGGCCCGGAGATTCTCCGAAGCATCCGGGGAGTCCTTCGAGGCACGGATGATCGCGACGATCTCGTCGATATTGTCGACAGCGATCTTGAGCCCCTCGAGGATGTGCTCACGAGCTTTCGCGGCCGCCAGGTCGTGCTCGCTCCTCCGCACGACCACCTCGTGGCGGTGGTCGATGAAGTGCCGGAGGATCTCCTTCAGGTCCATCACTTTCGGAACGCCGTCCACCAGCGCGAGCATGATGACTCCGAAGGTGGACTGCATCTGGGTGTGCTTGAACAGCTGGTTGAGGACGATCTGCGGAATCGCGTCGCGCTTCAGGTCGATAACGATCCGGATCCCATCGCGATCGGACTCGTCCCTGAGATCCGCGATGTCCTCGGTGCGCCGGTCCCGGACGAGTTGGGCGATCTGCTCGATCAGCCGGCTCTTGTTGACCATGAACGGGATCTCGGTCACCACGATCCGCTCGCCGACGTTTGGCCGTTCCTCGTAATGCGCCCGAGCCCGGATCACAACCCGCCCGCGACCCAACGTGTAGGCGTCGCGGATTCCATCCAGCCCGTACACGAGACCGGCGGTCGGAAAGTCCGGGCCCTGCACGTGTTCCATCAGTTCTTCGATCGTGGCGTCGGGATTCTGGATCAACAGATCACACGCCCCGACGACTTCCCGGAGATTGTGCGGTGGAATGTTCGTGGCCATTCCTACGGCGATTCCCGACGAACCGTTGATCAGCAGGTTGGGAGGAAGCGAGGGCAGAACGACCGGTTCTTCGAGCTGGTCATCGAAGTTCGGCGTCCAGTCGACCGTGGACCGGTCGATGTCGGACAGCATTTCCGTCGCCACCGATGCCAGCCGCGCCTCGGTGTACCGATATGCCGCAGCGCTGTCGCCATCGATCGAGCCGAAGTTTCCCTGGCCGTCCACCAGCGGATACCGAAGCGAGAAGTCCTGCACCATCCGGACGAGCGAATCGTACACGGCCGAGTCGCCGTGCGGATGGTACTTCCCGAGCACGTCACCCACGACCGTCGCGCACTTCTTGTACGGTCGATTCGGTGTCAGCCCGAGCTCGTGCATTGCATACAGGATGCGTCTGTGGACGGGCTTGAGTCCGTCCCGCACGTCGGGCAACGCCCGCTGTACGATCACACTCATCGAGTAATCGAGGAACGACTCCCGCATCTCGTCTTCAAGCAGACGCTGCTCGATCCGCTCCGTGCGCTCTTCGGTCTCCATGAACTCCGCTTCGCAATCGGTTCACGGGGTACCGGGCTCCGTCCTGCGGACGGGGCGCCGATACTCCGATTCAGGGCTGGGATAACCGGTAAAACATAGCCGGAACAGGCCTGTTCCGCGACCGTTCGACTATGATCGCGTCGGGGCGGGAGAGCCCCGTCCGATGGAGGTCGAAATTCGGGCTATTCGAAGGCCGGGAAGGGGTTCAATTCAGGCGCAGACCCGGTAATCGTCGATCTCGTGGCGACCCATGGCATCCAGGGCCCCGCGAATCTCTTCACGGGCCCCTGGAGACCCGACTGCGGCCAGCACGTACGGATCGGAGTCACGCATCAGATGCTCGACTCCCCGCGGGGCCAGAACGGGCGCACCGTGGATCTCCTGTCCGATCTTACGGGGATCCAGATCCACGAACGCCGCGACGGGAGTCCCCTGCCGCTGAAGTTCTCGCGCGAGGGGCTTCCCCACCTTTCCGGCTCCCCACACGACGATCTGCCGGCCGGATGGAAAGAATGCCGTCCGGAGAAAATGAACCTTGCAGCGTCGGAAGGCCTCTGGCGTGTAGCGCTCCGAGCGCAGGGAGTGCCGATCCGGATGGACACGCCAGTCGAGCAGCTGCCGGGGCAGATTCACGGCCCGCATGCCAGCGGCATGGAGTCGCAGCACGAGATCGTAGTCCTCGGGCCAATCCAGGTCCCGATAGCCTCCAAGGGCGTTGAACACCGACGTGCGGACCATGAGTGTCGGGTGGGCAATCGGACATTCGACGAACAGATCGGCCAGCACCGAGTCCTCATCCACCAGGCCGTTCAGCCACGCCTCGTAGCGACGATACCCGGGGCCCAGACTCGCGCGGGGAAACAACCGGACTGCCGTTCCGCACGCCGCGACCGGCGTGTGGCCAGCCAGAAACACGCTCTGGGCCAGAAGCCGATCCGGGTGGGTCACGTCATCCGCATCCATTCGGGCGAGCAGCGGGGCCGCCGCCTCAGACGCCGCCCGGTTCAGGGCGCGCACGAGCCCCTGCCCCTCCCCATCCAGCACCAGCAGCCTGCGCTCCAGCCGGGCCCTGCTCCGCAGTAGTGCGAGGGTGTCATCGGTCGATCCGTCGTCTACCGCGATCACCTCGAAGTTGGACAGGCTCTGGACGAACAGGCTATCGAGACACTCCCCCAGCCACGGCGCCGCGTCCCGGCAGGGCAGCAGGACCGAGACCGCGGGACGTACAGCGCGGCTCCCGCTCATTCGGAAACGGTGCCGACGCTCGACAGATCGGGCTCGAGCGCGCTCTCCGCGTTCAGGTGCCGGTGAAGGAACCGTCCGGTGTGCGAATCGGGCGAAGCCATGATCGACGACGGCGGGCCTTCCGCTACGATTCGACCGCCATCCTCGGCGGCTTCGGGCCCCAGATCCACGATCCAGTCGGCTCGCGCGATCACGTCCAGATTGTGCTCGACCACCACGACCGTGTGGCCCGCCTCCGTGAGCTGCTCCAGGACGCCTGCCAGGCGGTCCACCTCGCCCGCACCGAGTCCGGTCGTCGGCTCGTCGAGAATGTAGATCCGTTTCCTGCCGCCCGGGCCCCGCGCCAGCTCACGGGCGATCTTGAGTCGCTGGGCCTCTCCGCCGGACAGCGTGGTCGCCGACTGACCGAGTCTCAGGTAGCCGAGCCCGACTCGCTGCAACTGCCACAGCGACTCTCCAAGCCGGTCCTGCCGGATGAAGAAGCGGATCGCTTCGTCTACCGTGAGATCGAGGACTTCGCGGATGTTCAAACCACGGTATCGAATCTCCAGCACCTCGGGCTTGAACCGGGCTCCCTCGCACACCTCGCACGGAATGGAGACGTCTGCGAGGAACACCATCTCCACGACTTCCATACCCGCGCCCTTACAGGCTTCGCACCGTCCCCCTTCGACGTTGAAGCTGAAGTGTCGCGGAGCGTAGCCCCTCCGCTTCGCCTCGGGCTGCGCGGCGAACACCTTTCGGATCTCCCCCCAGCCCTTGATGTAGGTGATCGGGTTCGAACGCGGGGTCCGGCCGATCGGACTCTGATCGACGAGAATGACATCGGTGAATCCGTGCGCCCCGGAGAGCGAATCCCACTCTCCGGCCGCCTCACCCAGGTGAAGGCGTGCTGTCGTCCCACCCCGTAGCGACCTCTCGAGCGCTCGGTACAGCAGGTCATGGACAACGGTCGACTTTCCGGATCCCGACACGCCGGTCACGACCGTGAGCAAGCCGAGGGGGATCCGCAGATCGATCCCTCGAACGTTATGAAGCCGGGCGCCGCGAAGCTCGAGCCATCCTTGCTCCGCCGGCCTGCTGCGTGGCCGGGGCCCGGCCGGTCTGGTCAACGCCGTCCCGGTCGTCGTCCCCGCATCGAGCAACTCGACCCAGTCGCCGCTGAACACGAGCTCCCCTCCAAGCTCACCTGCCCCGGGACCCAACTCCACGATCCGGTCGGCCACCCGCAGGACGGCGGCGTCGTGCTCGACCACCAGCACGGTATTACCGGCGTCACGGAGCCGTCGCAGCACGGCGATGAACCGGTCGGTGTCGCGTGCATGCAGCCCGATCGTCGGTTCATCCAGCACATAGAGCGTATCGACGAGCCGGCTTCCGAGGCTGCTGGCAAGGCGGATCCGCTGCATCTCGCCGCCGGAGAGCGTGCGGGCCTGGCGGCCGAGCGTGAGATAACCGAGTCCTACCTCGTGCAGGAAACCGATCCGGTCTCGCACTTCGTCGAAGATCGTCTCTGCGACCTGTGCCTCGAACGGCGTGAGAACCAACGTCTCCAGCCACTCCGCGAATCGGTCGAACGTGAGCTCCGCCACCTCGGCGATCGTGTGTCCATCCACCTGTACGTTGAGCGCTTCGGTCCTGAGCCGGGCGCCGCCGCACGAGGGACAGCTGCGCGGACGCTGATACTGACGGAGGAACACCCGGATATACTGCTTGTAGCGCTTCCGCTCGCGGCCGCGCAGGAACGGCAGCATCCCCTCGAACTCGTCGCTCCCGTGCAGCAATTCCCGCTGCAGCTCAGACTCCAGCTCCCGCCACGGCACATCCACGCTCACGCCCCGTCTCGTGGCCAGTCGAAGGACCGCCGCCCTCTCCTTCCGATACCGGGGCTTGGTCCACGGATCGAGCGCACCGGCGGCGAGCGAACGCTCGGAATCGGGAACGATGAGATCGATATCGTATTCCAGGACCGCCCCGAAGCCGTTGCATGTCTCGCAGGCTCCGACAGGATGGTTGAAGCTGAACAGCAACGGCGTCGGCTCGGGAAACTCCCGCGCGCAGCGGCTGCAGCGAAACCTTTCGTTGAACGGCAGGTCGCGGAGAATCTCGAACACTCCGGGATCGTCCCGCTCCACGATGAGCACCCTGGCATGTCCGTGGCTCTCGGCGAACGCGCTCGCCAGAGCTTCGGACGCGCGCTCCCGGATGTCGTCGTCGACCACCAGACGATCCACCACCACCAGGATGCGCTCGGCCCCGGTCAGCGAAATCGGATCCTGTTCCGAATCGAGGTGGTGTTCCTCTCCGTCCACGATGACCCGCACGTAACCGCGGGCCCGCAGGTGATCGGCCGCCGTAGATGCCGGGAGTCCTTCCCGCACTTCCCATGGAAAGGTGATGTAGATGCGACTTCCCTGTTCGAGACCCATCACCGAATCGGTGGCGGAGGTCACGGTATCCGGCACGACGCGCACGCCGCACTCGGGGCAGATCGTGTGCCCGACACGGCTCCACAGCAGACGCAGGTAGTCCCAGATCTCGGTGACCGTCCCGATCGTCGAGCGACTCGTCTGCACGGAGTTCCGCTGGTCGATCGCGACCGACGGTCGAATGCCGTCGATCCGATCCACATCGGGCTTCGGCATCCGCTCCAGAAACTGCTTGGCGTAGGTCGACAACGACTCCACGTAACGACGCTGACCTTCGGCGTACAGGGTATCGAAGGCGAGGCTCGACTTCCCGGAGCCGCTCGGGCCGGTGACCACCGTGAGATCGCCGTGGAAGATGTCCACGTCGATGCTCCGGAGGTTGTTCTGACGTGCGCCGCGTACGCGAATCGCCGGTTCCATGGCCCGATGATGGACGGCCCCGGGCGGGGCCGTCAAACTGGCGCCCGGCTGGAACGGTCCGGGGGGGTCGGGTATTATGGCTCTCCATGGCACACCACACGCCCGAGGGGCCGATCCGGGAAGAAGAAGCGCTGGGGAAGGCATATGATGCCCGCCTGATGCGCCGGCTCCTGTCCTATCTTCAGAACTACCGGATCCAGGTTCTCTCAGCCGTCTTGATGCTGGTGGCCGCTTCGGGCCTCGAGCTCGTCGGGCCGTGGCTGACCAAGATCGCGCTCGACCGGGCCGTTCCCACGGCCGACACTGAGCTGCTGGTTACCCTGGCCGCGATCTACATCACCTCGCTCACAGCCGCCGCCGGCCTCGAGTATGCGCGGACGATTCTCACCACGTGGATCGGCCAGCACGTGATGCTGGACCTCAGGGGGCAGGTGTTCTCACGCCTGCAGCGACTTGATCTCGCGTTCTTCGATCGGAATCCGGTGGGTCGCCTGATGACCCGGGTCACGAGCGACATCGAAGTGCTCAACGAGATGTTCACATCGGGCGTCGTGACGATCTTCGGGGACATTTTCACGATCGGCGCCATCGTTACGGCCATGCTGCTGCTCGACTGGCGGCTCGCACTGGTGTCGTTCGCCGTCCTCCCGTTCGTATTCGTCGCGGCGATTCTGTTCCGTCGCAAAGTCCGCGATGCGTACCGGGACATTCGGACGAGACTCGCCCGGATCAATGCGTTCCTCCAGGAGCGGATCACCGGTGTCGGAGTCGTCCAGCTGTTCCGCCAGGAGAGCTCGACCGCGGAGAGGTTTGCGCAGATCAACGAGAGCCATCTGAAGGCGCATCTGCGTTCCATCACGTACTACGCGCTGTTCTTCCCCGTCATCGAGTTTCTGACGGCCGTCGCCGTAGCTCTGATCCTGTGGTACGGCGGCCTGCGCGCCCTCGAGGGCACGATGTCGATCGGCGTGATCGCCGCGTTCCTGCAATACGTCCGGCGATTCTTCCGGCCAATCCAGGACCTGTCGGAAAAATACAACATTCTTCAGAACGCGATGGCGAGTTCCGAGAGGGTGTTCCAGCTCCTTGACCGCGAGCCGGCGATCGTGGAATCCGAGGACCCGGTCATCCCCGGCGAGATCCGCGGTCGGATCGAATTCGATGGTGTCTGGTTTCGCTATCCCGGGCCCGGAGAGACAGCACCGGCAGATTCTTCCGAGCCGCAGAACGACTGGGTGCTCAAAGATATCTCGTTTCGCGCCGAGCCCGGAGAGCGTCTCGCGATCGTCGGTGCGACCGGTGCGGGGAAATCCACGATCGTCAATCTCCTGTTGCGGTTCTACGACCCGCAGCAGGGTCGGATATTGCTCGATGGAGTCGACATCCGGGAGCTCCCCCTGGAGACTCTGCGCAGCTCCATGGGCCTGGTGCTGCAGGACGTCTATCTGTTCTCCGCGAGCGCAAGTGAGAACATCTCTCTGGGTCGCGAGCCGATCGACGCGGAGGCCGTCCGACAGGCGGCCATGCGCGTGGGAGCCGATCGCTACATGCGTCGTCTACCTGGTGGCTACGACCAGGCCCTGGGCGAACGCGGGAGCAATCTCAGCGTGGGAGAGCGACAGCTTCTCAGTTTTGCGCGCGCGCTTGCCGGTGGCCCCCGCATCCTGCTGCTGGACGAGGCCACCAGCTCGGTGGACTCCGAGATCGAAGCTCAGATCGACCGGGCGCTGGAGGAGTTGATGACGGGCCGCACCAGCATCGTGATCGCGCACAGGTTGTCCACGGTGCAGAGTGCTGACCGGATCGTCGTGCTCCACCACGGAGAGATCCGTGAGACCGGCACTCACCGGGAACTGCTGGCGCTGGACGGACTCTATGCAAGGCTGTACCGGCTTCAGTTCACGGGCACGGAGGCGGCATGAACGGATTGATCGACCTGATCGTCGCGATGGACACGCGACTGATGCTCCTCGTGTTCCTGCTGGTGCTGGATGCCTGGGCGATAACGATGATCGTCAAGGCCCGGCCGACGATGAGGGAAGGCCTGTTGTGGAGCGCAATCGTGGTCCTCTGCCCGATCATCGGCTGCCTGTTCTGGTATGCCCTGGGTCCGAAACCGCTCACCCGGAGTCCGGGTGGCGTCGGCTGAGGCCGATCTCGATCAGCTCCGAAACGAGCCGGGCGCTCTCCGCGGCAGCGTTCCCCGCTTCCTCCGCGTAGGCTCGCGCAGCAAGACCCATCTTCTCCATCCGGTCCGGATTGTCGATCAACTCCCGGATCCGGTCGACGGCGTCTCGCGGCGTTACCACCACCGCTGCATTGCGGGCAAGAAGATCCTCGGCCTCGCGTCGGTCGTAGACGGGACCGAACAGCACCGGAATTCCGGCCGCCGCCGGTTCGATCACGGAGTGAAGGCCGGTCGCATCGAACGCTCCGCCCACCAGGGCCAGGTCGGCCTCGAGGTAGAGACCCGCCAGCAGCCCCACCGAATCGACCACCAGCGGAACGGGCACATCGCCGTCGCGCTGCGCGGAAGCCGTCCGATGCTCGCTCCCATCCGGTGCAGCTGAGAGCTCCGACAGGATCAGAGGGTCGAGCCCCCACGCCGCCCGGCAGCGTTCGGCGATTCGTTCCACGGCCTCGGGAGACGGTTCGTGCGGGACGAGCACCAGATCGAGTTGCGGCCCAATCTCCCGCGCCACCTCCAGCAGGACATCCTCGTCGGGTGGCCAGGTCGAGCCTCCCACCAGCCGAACCCTTCCGGGAGAGCGCGCCGGAAGCACCGCCACACCGGAACTCCGGCCGGCGTCCGCCGTCGCCAGCGCCTGGTCGAACGCGGCGTCCCCCGTGATCCGGATTCGCTTCGGGTCCACGCCGAGGACTTCCAGTGCCGCGGCGTCGGGCTCACCCACGACGCCTACGGAATCCAACCTTGAGTATGTCGATCTGAGCAAATGCCGGGTCGGGCTACGCAGACGCGAACTGTCGGGTCTGACGGTGCCGTTGATCATCCCGAGCGGCACGCCGGCCTGTGTGGCCGAATGGGATAGTCCCGGCCATACATCCAGCTTCACGAATACGAGAGCATCCGGACGAAGCGACTCAAGCATCGCCGCGGACTCGGCGGGCGTATCCAGCGGTGCGTATCCGGCAAAGTCCGGCTCGATGGACCGGGCCAGTGGTAGCCCGGACGGCGAGGAGACCGTGATCGCGAGTTGTAGTTCCGGGTATTGCAGCCTCAGGAGCCGGATCACCGGCAAGGCTCCCGCCAGCTCGCCCGCCGAGGCCGCGTGCAGCCACAGCAGGGGGACTTCGGGACGTCGCTCGCGCACCGCCCAGTCACGGGCCCGGGAACTGGCGAACCGTCTCCCCTCGATTGCGTCCGCCACTTTCGGTGGCAGCGATCGCGCCAGCGGCAGAAGCGGCCGGATGAGTCCGAGCAGCAGGCTGTACACGCGTTCGACCGGGTCCACGCGCGCTCCAGGTCGGGTTCCATTCCGCCGGACCGGTCCTCGAGTCCGGGTCTCGAACCAACACGTTGCGGTCCGAGTGCCGCTCTTGTCCACCGGCAGGCATGCCGGTACAGGTTCCATGCACCGATCGTAGAGCGGTCCGCGGACGACCCGGCACACGCCGTGAGGAGCAATCAATTGCGGTACATCGGGAACAAGACACGGCTGCTCCCCTTCCTGCTCGAGGGAATGGACACGCTGGGAGTGACCGGCGCCGTCGCCTGCGATCCGTTTTCGGGTACGGCGAGCGTCGGACGCGCATTGAAGCTCAAGGGCTGGCGCGTTCACAGCGGCGACCTGATGGCGCTTTCCTATGCGTTCCAGGTAGCGCGCGTCACCCTGGATCGAACGCCGGGGTTCTCCTCGTCGTTGCTCACGGTGCAGGGCGATTCGCTGGCGGCGGATGAACGCCACGACTCGGGTGGGACGAGTCTTCGCACGGTGATCCGGGAGCTCGAATCCCGTCCCCCGGCGCATGGGTTCATCAGCGAGCATTACTCCCCCGCAGGTGACACCGCGCGACTGCATGGACGCATGTACTTCACCTCCGAGAACGCGGGCGTGATCGATGCCGTCCGGGAGGGAATCGATTCGTGGGCCTCGGAGGGCCTGCTGGACCGCGACCAGACTCAACTCCTGCTCGCATCGCTCATCCAGGCCGCCGACCGGGTGGCGAACACGACGGGCGTCTACGCCTCTTTCGTAAAGAGCTGGCAGCCGAATTCTCTCAAGCCGCTGGAGCTTCGGGCGGTGCGGCCGGCGGTGCCCCCGACACCGTCGGCTCGAGGGTGCACGGCGTTTTGCGGACCGGCGTCGAAGATGCTTGACCGCGCGGGTGCCGTCGATGTCGTGTACCTCGACCCCCCCTACAACGAGCGCCAGTACCCGGGCTACTACCACATCCCGGAGCTGCTCGCGCGCGGCTGGAACCCGACCCCCGAACTGCGCGGAAAGACCGGCCTCATCCCTGACGAGGAGCTGCGCTCGGACTGGTGTCGGCGGGGACGCTGCGAGCAGGCTCTCCGTACTGTCCTCGACCACTCGGACGCCCGCCACGTGCTTCTGAGCTACAACGAAGAAGGGCTCATTCCCCTGGCGCGGATCGAAGAGATCCTGCGCGACAGCGGCGAGGCTGGCAGCTATCGCCGTCTTGGCCAGGGGTACCGCAGGTATCGCAGCGACTCTGACGGTCCGTCCCGACGCTATCGGAGAGACCGGGTCCGGGAATGGCTGCACTACGTTCGCCGTCGATGACGGTCCCCGGGGACCGTGTCGGCCGCCGGCCGGTACCACACCGCATGTTTACCGATTTCGCTCCGCGCAGCGCCCTCGTTGCATTGTCCTGCGCCTGTCTCGCCAGTTGCTCTCCCGAGTACGTGCTTCGTGGCGGCTGGGAGGAAGCGAACATCCTGTCTGACAGCCGGCCGATCGAGGAGGTCGTGGCCGACCCGTCGACCGAGCCGGAGGTCCGTGAGAAGCTCCTGCTCGTGAGAGACGCCCGGGTGTACGCGCAGCGGCAGCTGGGCCTCGACCCCGGGAAGAGCTTCACCAGCTACGCCCGGCTGGACAGTGACACGCTGGTGCTCGTGGTATCGGCCGCCCCGGAACTGGAGCTGCGCTGGAAGACATGGTGGTTCCCGATCGTGGGGCGACTTCCATACAAGGGGTATTTCCACTTCGACAAGGCCATCGAAGAGGCCGCCAAGCTCGCATCGGACGGGTACGACGTATACGTCCGGCCAAGCTCCGCCTTCAGCACGCTCGGCTGGCTGCCGGACCCCATCCTGTCGCCGAGCCTGCGTGAAGACAGCATCGGCCTGGTCGAGACCGTCATCCATGAGATCACGCACACGACGTACTTCCCGAAGGGGCAGGCGAGGTTCAATGAGAGCTTTGCGAACTTCGTAGGATGGCGCGGCTCGATCGAGTTCTTCTGTGACGCGCTCGCCGACGTCGATCGCTGCGATGCCGCCGAGTCCCGCTGGCATGACATGCGGCTGTTCGGACGATTCTTCAACAGCATCGTCGAACCGCTGCAGGAGCTGTACGCCAGTGGCGAGCCGGAATCGGAACTTCGTGCCGGGAAGCGACGGATACTCGACGACGCGGCGATCCGGTTCGACGACGATGTGCGGCCTCAACTTCTGTCAGGCCGCTACCGCGCGCTCGACCCGGACCAGATGGACAACGCCTGGCTGCTGTCACGGATCCTGTACTACACGAGACTCGACGACTTCGAGACCCTGTACGAGAGGTACCCGGACCTGCGATCGACGGTGGCTGCCTTGATCGAAGAGGCCGGGAGCGGCGATCCGTGGGAGGCGCTCGACGCGCTGCTCGAGCAGACAGCCGGCCTGCCCCGTGCGAGTGTCGTCGACGGCGACTAGCTTCGTCACATCTGGTTTCCAACGCACACGAGCGAGCACACGACATGTACGAACGGATCCTCATTGGCATAGACTTTTCGGACTCCTCCGTGGAGACCGTACGCTGGGCCGTATCCCGGTTCCCGACCGCCGACATCGTCCTGTTTCACGCGATCGAGCCGTTGTCGATCCCCGGTTATCTCTCCCGGGCGCTCGGCGGCGGCCTGGAACTGATGCGTGAAAAGGAGCTCGACGCCCGCACCAACCTGGAGCACCTCGTCGAGGGGATCGGGATCGAAGCGAGGCTCGAGGTTTGCCTCGGCTGGGCCCCCGAGGCCCTGGCGATCACCGCGGAGGAGATCGGAGCCGAGCTGGTCGTTGTGGGCGCTCATCGGAAGAGGGTCAACCCGACAGATGAGCTGGGAAACACCTGCTCGGCGATCGTGAGAAAGACGCACGTGCCGGTGCTGGTGTGGCGTCCGGTGATCAACGAAAGCGACAAGACGATCCTCGCGGCGCTGGATCTGAGGGAAGGCAGTGCGCCGGTCGCGGCGACTGCCGCCCGCTACGCCGACTACTTCGGTGCCCGGCTGCTGTTGCTGCACGCGATCCCCAGCACCTTGCATGGATATCTACGCGCCGTCAGCACGCCGCCCAAGGTCGAAGAGGCGATGCGGGACCTGGAAAACGAGGCGCGACGCGACGCGCTGGCGCGGATCCCGGACGAGTTGCGCGACCAGATCCAGGCCCAGGTCGCGATCGTGCGAGGACGACCGGTCGTAAGCCACATCCTGAACACGGCCGAAACGGAATCCGCAGACCTGATCGTGATCGGCAAGTACCACGCCCCGGGGCTCGTGGCACGGGTGCTCCTGGGTGGAATCACATCGGCCATTATTCAGAACGCGAATTGCTCAGTACTTACGGTCCCGGTCTGATGTGGGACGGGTCGTGAGTACATCGGACGCCGGATTCGACTGCAGCCGGTGCGGGGCCGCCGGCCGGGCGCCGATGGGAGCGGCGCCGTTTCCGAACGAGCTCGGCGAGCGGATCGCCGGATCCATCTGCACTGAGTGTTGGGAAGAGTGGAAACGGCGCCAGATGGTGATCATCAACCATTACGGCCTGAACGTACGTGAGCCGAAAGCACGTGAATTCCTGATCGCCAACCTGCAAAGCTATCTGTTCGCCGAAGGAGATGGTGGGGCGGAGATCGACTCGACTCAGGAGGGGTCGGTCGAGTGGTAGAGGGGGGGCGGGCTCACTCTATGATGCGAGTTTTCGGAACTCGTCAGCCGTTACGCTGGCTTACCCATGCTCTCTTCCCATCGCCTCCAACCTGTCACCGAGGTCCGACGGAGCCCGGAACACGTACACTTTCCCCGACCGCGACTGGATCAGCAGGCCCCGCTGTGCCAGGTCCAGCAAGTCTACCCGCGCCGTTTGATATACTACGCTGTGGCTGCGTCGGTGCGAATCGATGGTGTACTGGTGACCCGGATGTCGAAGCGCGTGCCCCAGAATTGCGAACTGGCGGTGGTTGAGCTGGACGGATTCGCGCAGTAGGGCCTCCACCCTCCGTAGCTCGGAAACTTTCTTTGTCAGGAACCTCTGTAGCTCATCGATCGCCCGGCGTATCACCTTAAGCTGATAGTCCAGAAAATATGTGATGTCGTTCTCGTCCGTTTCGGAGTACAGGAACGATCGTGCATACCGGGCAGGGGCGCCCCGTAGAATCGTAGAAATCGAAATATACTCAGCCAGCCAGTACCCCTGCGAGATCATCGACCAGTAGAATAGAGCCCTTGCGGTTCGTCCGTTCCCGTCGACGAAAGGATGGTCGTATGCGAGCCAGAAGTGGAGGAGAATCGCCCGAACGACCGGGTGGATGAAGGTGCCCTGATCCAGCTCGTTGGCGAACAAGCACATGGCCTCGAGCCTACCTGGCAGTTGGTCCGGGGGCGGCGAAACATGCAGTATCTCCCCGGTTCCGGCCACGACCTTGATGTCGTCGGATGCGTCACGAAACCGTCCAGCCTTCAGTGGATCGTCCAGGGTGTCGGTCGTCACGATCCGGTGCAATTCGAGCACCAGCCCGGGAGTCAGTGGTCTGCCCGAGTGCTCGCGAACGAACACCATCGCGTTGTAGTTGTTGAGAATCATCTGCTCATTCCGGTCTACCGGCTTGCGACCGGAACGCAGAAGCCCTTTCGCCACTTCCGTCGTCGTGGAGGCTCCTTCGAGTTGACTCGACGTGATCGACTCGGCGATGAGTGAGCTTACGATGTAGCGGTCGCGGGTTGCTGGATTCGTGATCTCTTCGCCCATCCCGATCTTCCCACTGGCATCACGGTCCGTCTCGTGAAGGAGCCGCAGAACGTGGTCCGGTGTTCCGAAGCTGAAGGACCGTCCCTCGCGGTCTTCGAGAGGAATCGGCTTGAGCAATTGGCTCCTGGCGAGCTTAATGCCGAGCCACCACTCCTCCGGGGTGAGATCATCTGGCGGCGGGCGATGACGGACTTCGTCCCAGTGGAGGTAGCGCCCGTCCACTACAGGCCCGATCTCGAGAACCCTGTACAGATTCTTCTCCTCTCGGGTGCGGGAAAGAAGTTTCGCGATTGTGGGTGGAGGTAACGGAATCCTCATATAACACCGGTGGATAGTAGGTTTTTACTAATTTATCATTAATTAGTATATGACCACCAGAGCTTACCCCGCAAGTCCGCAGATCAAACCACTACTAATCCTGAATCAATTAGTAACAGATTAGTAGGAAGTGATGGGAGACCAGCTAAGGCGGAGAACCCAAACACGCAGGCCGCTGCTACTCCGCACGCAACGCGTGCCAGGCCCGCTCCAGGACGGACCCGGGCGCCCCCTCTCATACCTCGCCGGCACACCGATTCACTGCAGCAGCGGATCCAGCTCCCTCGCCAGGCCCTGAACGAAGGTGTCGTCCCGCATGCTGCGGTAGTGGGCCTCCAGGGCCCCGAACCGCTCTGAAATGGCCCGCGTTCTTTCCGCCGGCGATCCGAGCCTGACGGTCCGTGCCCGAAGATCTCCGACGTACGGGCGAAGCAGAATCTTCACGAGCCCAGAGTAGCGTGTCGCCGGCTCCACCAGGAGCACCGGGCTATCGTAGGGCTGCAGCTGGAACGCGTGTTGAGCCCCGATCTGAAGACCATACTGGATTAGGATACGCTCGATGCTGTCGGGATCCACCTCGGGCATCAGACTGCGCACCCGGGATTGGAAAATATCCAGGTACTCTTCCGGGGCGGTGTCCGCAAAGTCGGCTTCGGTCAGGGTGAACGGCAGACCCGTGTTGAGCTCGAACAATGAAGAGACACTCAAGAGATGTCCCAACGTTCGGGTGTTGTGTTCGGCGACCACCGCGAACTCCTCGTCCGACAGGGAGTGGTCGTTCCGGACCTCGGTCGGTCGGACTCTCCTGAGCACCGCCAACGCCGGCACTCTGAGCCAGCCGGCGAGGCGCACCAGCTGCCGAAGCGGAGGTCGCAGGTACGTCGCCCGAAGCGCCCACCACCCGTAACTCTTCCGACCGTGACGACTCAGGGCCAGGGGGTCGATCAATGCCAGGAGCGCCACCTCCTCGCCCAGCTGCCGAAGTTGCCACGCGACTTCGTATCCACACGCCCCGGCCGATGAATAGGCACCGATGTAGTAGGGGCCCTCGGTCTGTCGCTCGCGGATGGCGTCGACGTACCGGGTCACCCAGCGCTGGAATCCCTCCGTCGGGTCCCGCTCTCCCCAGATGAACGGATCGCGCACGCCCAGGATGTCTCGCGTAGTCGTCAACTCGCCGGCCAGCTTTTCGTAGGCGCCGAGTGTGCCACCCGCCGATGCTATCAGGAAGAACGGAGGCCGGCTCGGCTCGCTTCCCTTCCGAAGCGTGACAAGCAGGGGTGTGGGCCCGTCGGGCTGGCGTGACCGCCCGCTGCACACGTCATCGATGAACTCTGCCAGTCCCTCGATAGTCGGTGCCCGGTAGACGGCCTGCTCCGGCAGCTGGCTTCGATCGAGGTCGAAGGCCTCCCGCAACCGGTGGACGAGAGCGAATACGGTCAGCGAAGTCCCTCCCACCTCGAAGAAGCTGCTGGACAGCCCGAATCTGCCGTGGCCGAGGAGGCCACCCCATGCGTCCCACACGCGTCGCTCGGTGTCGGACAGATCCCGGTCGGCGGCCTCGTCTGTTACCGAACTGGAGTGGCCTTCCAGCAAGCGCACTCGATCGACCTTCGCGCTGGCCGTGAGCGGGAACTCGTCGAGGCCCACGACGACCGAAGGAACCATGTATTCCGGCAACTGCTCCCGCAGGGTCCCTGTTACCTCGGCTCGATCGATGCTGGCGGGGACGTAGAAGGCCAGCAGACTCGCGCCCCCGGCATCGGCACCACTCACGACGACGGCAGCCTGCTTCACGCCGGGATGCCTCTGTACTGCGCGCTCCACTTCAGCCAGATCGACCCTGAAGCCCCGGATCTTGACGGTCTCGTCCACCCGGCCGAGATATTCGAGGTTACCGCCCGCCAGGATCTTCACCTGGTCGCGCGTATCGAACACCCGCCCCGGCTTTCCGGGAGCGTCGACGAATGCCGCGGCGGTCAGCTCCGGGTCGTTGAAGTACCCGGTGAACAGCGGTGTGCCCAGCATGTGGAGGCGCCCGATTTCACCCCCGGCCACCGGTTGGAGGTCGGATCCCAGCACCAGCGCCTGCACATCCGGAGTGATCGGCTTTCCGAGCGGCAACTCCTCGCCCGGCAGGAACGACTCGCGGAGATCACACAGGAGCGCAGAGCTCGCCTCCGTGCTCCCGTAGATCGAGCACAGGTAGGTCTCGGCGGGAAAGGCCGCGATGGCCCTCTCGGCCAGCCCCGGGTGCACGTATTCCCCCATGAGCACGACTACCTTGAGGCGAGGTGCCTCGAATCCCGGCATGTCCAGGCTGGCCCGGAGCACCGATGGTACGATGAGCAGCCGGGAGATCCCCCGGGTCCGGATCGAATCCCAGAACTGCTCCAGGTTTCGGGTCTCTTCGTCCGGTATGATCACGACCGGGGTGCCCCGCAGCAGCGGCTCGAACAGCTCGTAGATGCCGTGCGTCGTGGTCATGTGCGCCTTCTGGCAGCACACTTCGGAATCCCCGTACGGATGCCGGTTCCAGGTCCAGGTAAGGCGGTGGAAGAAGGACCGGTGACTCCGCACGATCATCTTGGGATTGCCGGTCGACCCCGAGGAGCAGAGCACGAATGCCGCCTGGTCCGGATCTCCGGATTCCGGCTCCTGGAGCTCGCCGGAGAATGAGGTCAGCTCCGACAGGTTCAGGACCCGACCAGGGAGCGATGG
>PVMS01070207.1_pt1 | contig 38698 bp, 34 predicted proteins | sample 1853461 | NCBI WGS metagenome assembly PVMS01 (sample SAMN08582032, study PRJNA380276) | Marine sediment metagenome, whole genome shotgun sequencing project. | isolation source: ocean sediment barecode stripped | collected 2017
ACAACAATTAGTGCCAAAACCTGGACCAACAATATTCTTTTCATGAGTAATGATTATCTATGATTCGATACAATGTTAACTCAGTAACAAAGATATTATTTACTGCTTAGTATAAAAGGCCCTCTGTCACTATTCATGAAAAGAATATTGTTGGTCCAGGTTTTGGCACTAATTGTTGTAGCGACCGATGCACAGATATATCAGTTTCGCGGGCCGGATAGAGATGGTAAATTTCCGGAAAGCGGCCTCCTGAAAGAGTGGCCTGAAGGCGGTCCGGAATTGCTGCTGGAATTTGAAGGCATTGGAGAAGGGTATTCATCCGTCATTTCAAACGGGAATTACATCTATGCCTCCGGGAAGATAGGCGACATGGACCATTTAACATGTATCGACTTTGAGGGAAAACAGATTTGGCAAGTCGCCTATGGTAAATCCTGGGATCAATCCTATCCCAATACCAGAAGTACCCCCACCATAGAGGAGGACCGGATTTACATCATCAGCGGGGTTGGGGAATTGGTTTGTCTGAATGCCGAAACAGGGGATATCAACTGGAAAATCAATGTGGACCAGGACTACCAGGCCGATTGGCATGTATGGGGTGTGGCCGAATCTCCGTTGATCGTCGGCAACAAGGTCATCTGTTCCCCTGCCAGCGCCGTGGCTACCTTTGTGGCTTTTGATAAAATGACCGGTGAAGAAATCTGGAAATCGCCCGGTATCGATGGTAACCGTTCCTATGTTTCTCCCATCCTGAGTAAATTTAATGGCAAGGATTATATTTTAGGTGCCTCTGCAAGTGACTTGTATATTGTAGATCCGGAGAATGGCGAAATCCTTAGCTCCTATAAGTATTTCGACCCCGCTCAATGGACATGGCAGCCCAAGGGCATGATCTGGGCCAATTCACCGGTGGTGAAAGGCAACATGATCTTTTTGTCCATCGGATACAACTATCCGGCAAAAATGCTCAAAGTCAATGACGAGCTAACATCTATTGAAGAAGTCTATACCAGTACCCTTTTGGACAACCACCACCATGGGCTCATCGAACTGGATGGCAACCTGTATGGATCGTACTGGATAAGCAACGGCTCCGGGAACTGGGCATGCCTGGACTGGAACACGGGCGAAGTGATGTACGATGAGGAATGGAATTCTAAAGGGGAAATGGTGTATGCCGATGGCATGCTGTATGTATATGTGGAGAAAAGAGGGAATGTGGGTCTTGTGAAACCCGATCCATCCGGTTTCAAGGTCATCAGTTCATTCAGGATTGAAAAAGGGAATGGCCCCCACTGGTCGCATCCTTATCTCTTTGATGGAAAAATGTTCCTGAGGCACGGGGATGTTCTGATGGTCTATTCCCTTCGAAGCTCGTAGTTTCTTCACAAACCGTTTTCAGTTGGGACCAGGCAAACCCGGGTTATTTGCCTTGAATGCAAGAGCTATCAAAAATACAGAGATCACCAGGCAGATCCAGGCCACCAGGTCATAGCTGCCGGTAAGATCCATCGACACAGAGAACATATAGGGCCCCAGGGCCGATCCGATAACGGTCCAGCTCAAGGAGAATCCTGAAATAGCACCCAGGTTCTTTAAACCATAAAACCGGGGCCAGGTAACCCCAATCAAGACCGTATAGAGTCCCCAGACCACTCCGTTTCCTCCGATAATCATCCAGTAGCCCAGGGAATTTCCTCCCAGCATAGTTAAGCCCACAATGGACACTGTCATACCAAGTGCGAAGAGGACCAATAGGAATTTCAATCGGATATAATCGCTGGCGTAACTGCCCAGAAATTGAATCCCCACAGCAATCAGTGAGGTTGGAATAAAAATTCCCAATCCCTGCTCCCTGGTAAGTCCGGATGCCTCAAAAACAGAGACCACATGGAAAGTAAGTCCACTTATGTAGAGTGCAGAGAGGGAGAGCCCCAGTGTGAAAGCCCAGAATGCAATGGTTTTCCTGGCTTCCAAAAGCGTAAAATCATGATCGGGAAGACTGGGTGGCCGCCGGCCTTTTTTTGCCGCTCCCAGTTTCCCGTCAGCCACAGTTCCACAATCTTTGGGATTATCCCTGTAGAAAAAGAGAACAAACAGGGCGAAAACAATTCCAACCAGGATGGCCAGGAAGATCCAGGCACCCCGCCATTCCAGGCGCTGAATAACATGATCCAGAATTTTTGGAGCTACAGAAAACCCTAATGCCGAGAAGATTCCCAGTACAGCATTAGCCAGGCCCCTCCTGCGGTTGAACCACTTCATCACCATATTTCGCGAAACCATGGTAAGCAGCCCCTGTCCGAAAAAACGAATCCCCCAGAATCCAATGGCCAGCAATACAAAGGTGACCAGGGCCGGCGACAGCCATCCTACTCCCTTCAGGGAATCAACCAGGCGGTCGATACGAGTCAGGTAAACCAACATCAATCCCAGCATCACTCCGGCTATAAACGCCATTACCCGCGCCCCATGTTTATCATACAGCTTTCCGGCCCTGGTAATAATCAGTCCCGAGCCCAGTGTCCCCACCAGATAGGCCAGACTTAGATTGTTGCGGTTGATCTGCAAATCAGAGAGCAGACTCTCCGTGAAAACCGAAACTCCCATGGTCTGTCCGGGAATACTCATCAGGATCCCGATGGTTCCGGCAGCCAGAATCACCCATCCATAAAAGAAGGGAAATTTGGAGACCTGAAAGGGTTTGTTGCAGTTCCGTTTCATCGCGCAAAGATAGAAGCAAATTCAATAAATCATCCCTAAGTATGTCAATTCATCCCTATTAATGTTAAGGGTCGAATATTGGAGTACTTTTGACACGCAATTAACGCCATAGATTATGAAAGCGCTTAATATAGGAGATTTGAAGATCAGAGTACCCATTATACAGGGAGGAATGGGCATAGGGATATCTCTGTCAAAGCTTGCTTCGGCAGTGGCCAATATGGGAGGCGTTGGTATTATTTCAACAGTAGGCATAGGACTTACCGACAAACAGATTAAACTGGGCTATAAAAAAGGGAACATTGAAGGAATTAAGCGGGAGATTCGCAAAGCACGCGAACTAAGCTCCGGGGTGCTTGGTGTAAACATTATGTCTGTGCTTACCGATTTCTCAGATATGGTGAAGACTTCCATTGACGAAGGCATCGATATTATTTTTTCAGGAGCCGGACTGCCACTGGACCTCCCCTCTTATCTTCATAAAGGAGTTAAGACAAAGCTGGTTCCCATCGTTTCATCGGGACGGGCTGCCAGTATTATTACACAGAAATGGCACCAGAATTATGACTATCTGCCTGATGCTTTTGTGGTAGAAGGCCCAAAAGCCGGCGGTCACCTGGGATTTAAGGCAAATGCGCTTGAGGAAGTTAGCAATACCCTGGAAAACCTGGTCGCTGAGGTGGTAAAGGTAGCCGCTGAGATCAAAGAGAAATTTAATAAAGAAGTGCCTGTGATAGCTGCGGGAGGTATATTCAACGGCAAAGATATCGTTGACATAATGAAACAGGGCGCCAGCGCAGTTCAACTGGGTACCCGCTTTGTTGCCACTGAAGAGTGTGATGCCTCAGAGGAATTCAAGCAGGCTGTGGTCGACGCCAAGGAAGAGGATATACAGATCATTAAGAGTCCCGTGGGTATGCCCGGCCGGTCCATTTTTAACCGCTTTCTTCAGGAGGCCAATGACGGACAGAGAAGACCGGCGGTGTGCAAGCGTAATTGCATTAAATCGTGCAATCCGAAGACCACCTTGTACTGTATCTCTGATGCACTTCTTTCAGCATTCAAAGGAAACCTGAAAGATGGCTTTGCTTTTGTCGGAGCCAATGCCGGTCGGATTCATCGCATTTCCACAGTAAAAGAGGTGTTCACCGAACTCCAGGAAGAGTACAGTGCGGCTGAATAGTCCCTATGCTAGGGTTTCCAGCCAGGTTTTTGCCATCAAGCGGGCACCAGCCATGGAGGGATGTACTCCATCGGCAGCCCAATAAGTTGGATCCTCCAGCTCAATAGCCTTGTCAAATGCCTCCTGAAAGGGCACCCAGATGGCGCCAAATTCCTCTGATATCTTAAGCGCACTGGCCTGGTAAGCGCTAAATGGCTCCACCCACGATTTATCCACTGCACTGGTTCCGGTAAGTATAAAGGGCTGACAAATCAGTAACTTCAGGCTGGGAAGGGCTTTCCTGGTCCGGGTTAGCAAGTCTCTGAAATCGTTCTCGTAAATCTCTGGGGTGCCATCGTACTCCCCATTTCGGAAATGCCAGTAATCATTCACACCAATCAGTATGCTTAACACATTGGGTTTCAAGTCAAGACAATCCTTTTCCCAACGATCGGCCAGTTGATAGACCTTATTCCCGCTGATCCCCCGGTTATAAATGGTCATATCCTTCTCAGGCATCGTTTCAAGCAAGTAGGAAGCAATTTGATTTGCGTATCCCACCCCAAAGGACCATGCGTTATTGGCTAATTCCTGTTTTTTGTTCCTACCCGCATCAGTTATGGAGTCGCCCTGGAAGAGTAGCACATCACCCTTCGCAAAAAAATCATGATTTATGTCCGAGTTCGCACCTGGCGAACATGATTGGGCCAGCAATGGCAATCCTGCTACTGCTGCAGCACCCATACCAGCACTTTTAAAAAAGTTTCTTCTTGAAAAATTATTAGGATCTCTCATGGTATAACTATTACTTAAAATTTGCTGAGGAAAGGTAGTAAAAATCCATATTGCAGATTTCTATCTAATGCTGTAGTTTTAGGTAAAATTGACTCACATGAAAAAACGTAAACTTGGAAACAGTGGTCCTGAAGTCTCAGAGATTGGTTTTGGAGCCTGGGCCATTGGTGGCAGCTGGGGCGCACAATCGGAAAAAGATTCTCACCTGGGCCTGGAAACTGCACTGGACAGAGGTGTAAACTTTATCGATACCGCAGCAGGCTATGGGAACGGGAAATCGGAAAAAATTATCGGGGAGTTCCTGAAGTCCCGTTCCGAACGGGTATATGTGTGTACCAAGACACCTCCTGCTCCCGGGAAGTGGCCTCCTTCGCCCTACTGCAAGATGGAGGAAAGGTATTCTGAAAAGTATTTGCGTGAAAATGTGGAGGAGCGTCTGAGCAACCTGCAGGTGGACAGCCTGGATGTGCTGCTGCTTCATACATGGACCAGAGCATGGAATGATAATCCAGAGCCCTTGAAAATACTGCAGAAGATGAAAACAGAGGGCCTGATAAAACAAATCGGGATCTCCACCCCGGAGCACGATCAGAACTGCGTTATTCAGTTGATGCGTGACGGGATGGTTGACGTACTACAGGTTATCTATAACATTTTCGAACAGGAACCCGCAGCGCAACTCTTCCCGGTAGCCAGGGAGACTGGCACAGGCATTATCGTCAGGGTAGCATTCGACGAAGGAGTGCTGACCGGAAAGTATACAGGCAATGAAACATTTGGATCAGATGACTTCAGAAGCAACTACTTTGCAGGCGACCGCCTGGCCAGGGGAGTAAGACGTACCGAGGAGATTAAAAAGGAATTTAAGGAGAGTGCTTACACCATGCCTGAACTGGCTCTTAAATTTGCCCTTTCCCATGAAGCTGTATCCACTGTGATTCCCGGTATCCGGAACCAGTCACAGGCCATCATGAATACCTCTGTTTCTGACCTTCCTGATCTTTCAGAGGATATATTAATCCGACTCCGTGAACATAGCTGGAACCGGGGATTCTGGTATGGGGGAAAATAGGCGAGCCTTGATTTAATAAACCGGCAAAATTTTAAGTTGATTCTGAATCACCTCTTCCGGGGTGATAGGATCACCCTTGTAAAGCAGTTTGCTACTACCGATAAAAACAGTATCGCTTTGCTGGCGCGAAGGATTCTGCAACCACTCCAGAAAGCGGCTGGCGTCCTTGCGATCCCTGAATTGAAGCAGGTACTCTTTTTCCTGGCTTTTACTGAATTTCAGCGCATCCTTCCCGCCCCGATCACTTCCTATACAAAAGAAGTGGGGCAGATAATCGTTTCTTGAGAAAAGGGGCACTTTTTGGCTAATGCTGCCCTGGTAGTACTCCACCTTATCGTCCCATTCAGCATAGGTATTCCACCCCGATGCCACATGTCGATAAATATAATCAAGGCGAAGTTCAGCATAGAGGGTATCTGGAGCATCGCTCATGGCAGGGACCAGGACATCCACAAGATTCAAAGCAGAAAATACACTGCTCCCATCTTCGACAGTCGTAAAAACCGGGACCATCACAAGTTCTGGAAAAGCATCAAAAAGTAGAGAAACATCAGCTGTGATATTGCCTGTAAGGTCAACTTCCCTGGTACCCTCCTCCTCAATGACTATCAGGTGATCGCTGATGCTTCCGTTTAGCTTCAGGTAACGCCGACTTACCACCTGCTTCTCGCTTCGGCCCAGGGCAGCCTCCGATCCAAGGTCGGAGCCACCGGGGCTTACATCCAGGGAGAGATCAAGGTTCCTTGAGAAACTTACATCGGCAATATCAATATCCCCGTACTCCGTAACATAGCGGTTCCATTCATGGAAGCGAAGGTTGTAATTCTCAGGAATATGGAGACTTAATCTCAGGAACTCAATCCGGTCGGCCGGAGAAAACCTTCCCTGTGGATCATTCAAGAGAGAGTAGTCCCGGTTTTTACTGATGGTGAATACCATCCTTAGATCCTTGCGGGTCAGGTCCTGCTGAGGCGCCTCACCTGTCCCGAAACTGCCGGACATGGTACTCATAAATTGATCATTTTCGGGGTAGCGCTCATCCAGAATCTGCACCAGGCGGGTCTGTGCATTGGCACTTAAGGTCCAAAGATTTTTCTCTTTGACCGCCACCGGGTCATCAGAGATTCTTGCACTAAACAGCTCCACATCAACCAGGCTGTTATCCTCCCCATTATATGCGACCGTTTTAAACCGTTTCACTGATGTACAAGCCCCAACTGCAAGCAGCAATAGGATCCCTGTAAAAAGGAAGTTAAACTTTTTCATCATAATATTTATTTGCTTAACGGGAAGATTAATCCCTGAATACCATGGCTACAAACGGGTCGTCGGGATGTTCGGTACAGATGATCTCCACCTCTTTTACGAACTCCTTAGGATCACATTCAAGGTGCGGGGTACATTCGAACGACATTCCATCCTCATACAGGTCCTCTTCGCTTCGATCGACGCACCGGGGAGCACCCAGATTACGTACAATCAGATAATACATGGTATACAATTTAAGATGTAATTTATTCAATTACAAATCTTTGTTTATTTGATCCGTGGTTCACACCATTCCACTATGTCAGCAAAGACCTCTTTTCGGTTTAACTCATTGAAACTCTCATGGGAGTTTTCGGGGTAGAATATCTCCGTAAGCAAATCCTTGTCGATCTTTGAAAGAAGCTCCTTGCTTACCCCTGAATTGGCCAGTTTATCATCACCCGGTATAATGACAAGCAAGGGGTGCTTCCATTCCGCAATGTGTTCAGGAACCCAATCCTGGGCTTTTAAATACTCAGCACCCATACGGGCCGATAACTTAGTTGCCTGAATCCCGTCCCTTTCATCCTCTCGCATGCGTTTAAATTCGGCTTCATCACGAGTCACATGCAACCTGAGATCTTCAACGGGCACCTCCATCCGTGGAGTAATTACAGTCAAAAGCTTTCCCATCGCAATCAGTAATTTTGAGGTCTTAACACTATTCTTATAACCGGGTGCAGATAATATAAAACCCTTTACCAGGGGATCATCCTTATACTGCCTGATGCCAAAATGGGTAAGGATCAATCCGCCCATGGAGTGACCCATTATAAATATGGGAACTCCCTGATAATTTTCTTTTACCCATGCCAGCATCAGTTGGAGATCCTCCAGAAAAATATCGAACCGGGGAACATGTGCCTTTCTCTTATGGTCGTGGCCATGCTGATCATGTGCCACCAATGCATAGCCATGCGCTTTCATGTAGATTCCCGGATTTTTGTAGTTCCCCCCATGATCCATCAAGCCGTGCAGGGTTAAAAAGACGGCTTTTGGTGCTTCATGCTCCCAGATATGGATATCACGCTGTATACCATCGCTGCAGGAAAGTTTTTCAATACGGTCTTCAGAAAATCTCATGCCTTGTGTTTTATTATCTAAATAATTATTTCCCCTATCATATATGTGACAGCATGCCCCGAAATCTCAACCCGATCACCCTTATCTTCACAAACCAGTTCTCCTCCCCTGGAAGAGAGTTGTCTGGCTATAAGCTTCTTCTTCCCCAGCACCCTGGACCAGTACGGAGTCAGCGAAGTGTGAGCCGAACCGGTCACAGGATCCTCATTGATCCCTGTCTGGGGAGCAAAAAACCGTGATACAAAGTCAACATCGTTCCCTGGAGCCGTAACAATAACACCCCTTCCCCCCACCTGAGCCAGTAAGCCAAAATCGGGTTCCATGGTTTCAATCTCAGACTCACTTGCAAAAACAAACATGAAATCGGTTTTTCCCCTGAACGCTTTTAAGGGAGGTGTTAATAAGGCGGTGACGATCAGTTCAGGCACCACCATCTCCTCCATTCTGTCTGCAGGAAAATCAAGTGTAAGTAAGTCCCCGCTTCGCTTAACGCTTAACCTTCCGCTGTGGAGGGAATCGAAACAGATTTGATCGCCCGGATATTCCAGGTGATTAAAAAGTACATGTGCAGTAGCCAAAGTAGCATGCCCACATAGCTCTACTTCCATCTCAGGGGTGAACCACCTGATCTCAAAACACTCCCCAACCGGGACAGCAAAAGCAGTTTCAGACAGATTGTTTTCATTGGCAATCTTTTGCATCCGGGCCTCTTCCAGCCACTGATCGAGTATGCAGACCGCCGCCGGATTGCCCATAAATACTTCAAGGGAAAATGCATCTACCTGGTAAATGGTTCTTTTCATCATATTCAGTTATTTGCCTTGATAAATATAGTGACCAATGATCCTATAATCAAACAAACAGTCCTCAAGTACCTGTCCCCTTCCTATGTTATGCACAACCATGGGCCGCAATCCATCGGGCGATCTTCTATTTGTCAGGATCCCAATATGGGTAATTGCTCCACCCAGGTTCCAGCAAACAATATCGCCTGCTTGATAATCGGCCGGGTTAGTAGTCATGGGCATTTCCCTGCCATACCTCTCAAAATACTTCATCAGGTTGGGTACCCTGCGATGATCAATATTGGCATCTGGTCTTCTCAAAGCCCAGATATCAGGATAGAGATCGAAATGGGCCTGCATATCCTCGTGCACTTCTTTCTGGAGATCGATATCCAGGTACCTGTATGCCCTGATTACCAAATCGGAACAGACCCCTCGACCGTATGGTACATCCCCCAATGGATAATCGATGGCATAGTAAGCCGGATCATAAGCCACCTCCTGATCAGTTAGCAATAGAGCTGCAGCGGCAAGCTCCTCCGCGAATAATTCCTCCTGGGACTGCCCATAAACCGTTTGGAACAGAAGCAGGAGAATTGTTATGTATGAACCCTTAAGCAAGTTGAAAGAAATGGAGGTCAACATCCTTCCCGGTAGCGGCCCTCTCTTACATTGATGTTCAGAAGCTGTGTGTTCTGTGGCTTTCCGCCGAAGAATCCGCTTCTGCGCAGGATATGATCGAGCTGATCACTATTACGAACACTGAAGCTCATAAAATCGGGGAACAAAACCAGGGAATACCATTCTTCCATGCCACCCTTCAAGAGATAAACCCTCCCCGGCAGCTTCCTTGCCAGAACATACAGGTCCGGGTCTTCGAGGTCTCCATAAAGAACAGTTATACCGGACCGGGTAACTGCCTTGGATTCCATGCCCGCGTCATAGGGCAATGCTTGCGGAATATGGTAGTGCTCAAAATCTTTCCACTTCCTGGTATCAAAAATTATTGTGCTTTGATCCTTGCCATATAGCAGGTTGGCCAGATGACTGGCCGAAATAAAGCTGTACTTCTTACCATCGATCCGCTCCTTTTGAAATTTCCAGTCGGGATAGAGCTTGTTATTCTCCGAGTGCTTGGTGAAAGCTGCAGTCAATCCGACCACCAGAGTCAATATGGCAAGGATATGGTTGGTTTTCATGATGAAGGTTTCAGAGGTTTGTTACTGAATTTTTCCTCCACCCTCCCTGCAATCCAGAATGCAACAAGGGCAATGGCGGCAATCAGGAATGTAAGTACTCCATATTCCATGTGAAAGAGCTCATAGAGTGAGATATCACCAATGGAAGAGTAAGAAATAGCCCCTAACAACTTAGGTTCCACCTCTGCATACAGAAATAATCCCGTAAACATACCTGCAAATACAGCAAGCCCATCCAGTTTCCCGGTAAAAACAGCCACGCAGGAAGTCCCCGGACAGAGTCCTGAGATCACAAAGCCAAATCCGAAGAGAATGCCACCAAGGGCCTGTGGCCAGATAAAGGTAGCGTTGATGTAGATCTGAGTAATGTCCAGAAACCCGAAGTAAGAGAGCCAGTAGATACCCAGCATGGCAGTTACAATTGCAGAAAAGAGAACCTTGAACATCGCCATATCGGTATTGTAAAACTGTTGCACCAGCTTCCTGGCATTTCCGAAACCGGCTTTCTCCAGGAAAATCCCGAAAGCAATACCAGTCAGTAAGGCAAAGAGCAGTAGGAATGTTTCCGTAAGCTCATAATTGAATTGAAAAGGAGCCATTAGTTCCATGCTTTTTTCATTATCCAGGCAACTGAGTAGCCACCTATAAAAACCGAAATCATAAATAGCCAGGCACCCGGACTTAAAACAGAGCCCCCGCTAAGGGCCAGCCCACTTGTGCACCCACGGGTAAACTTGGCTGCAAACGCCATAAGCAGTCCACCCGAAAATGCAAAGATGAGCCTGGTTACATTGGAGATTCCGGGCCCTTTGATCACTTCAAACTTGAAGCGCCCGGATACGATCCCTGAAAGGAGTCCGCCGATACAAACACCGGCTATTTCAATGACCACCCAATCCTTCAGTGGGTGTTCCACGCCGGAGAGATAAGTTGAATAAGCCCCTTTTGACAGGGCATAGTCAGGTGCGATTGCATGTACCAGGGAAGCGATGATCCCATTAAAGGCTCCCACGGCGCCCAGCCCTCTTCCGGTAACAACAATGGAGAGGACGATCAGAAGCCCTATACCAACTCCAACTATGTATGGATTCCAATAGGGAAAAGTTTTTCTTTTATTCATAAGCCTTGGTTTATTCGTTTTTGCCCGGAATAGCAACTGGCATGGTTGAGGGCAGGTCCAGTTCTTCCCACTCCTCAAAGGATCCATCGTAAAGTAGAGCGGGGTAAGCAAGATGTCTTGCTGCCAGATAAATTAGCGAGCCCTTGATACCCGAATTACAGTAAATTAAAGTCTCTTTATCATGATCCATCCCTGCCTTCCGGAATAACTCTTTAAGTTCCGTGTCCGACCTGAACAGATAAGGACTATCGTCTGTAGTAATCTTCAGGTAGGAAAGTGAATAGGCCCCTTCAACATGACCTCCTTCTGATGGCTCCTCCAGGGTACCCGGTGTACCGTAATACTCTTCATCCGATCTTGCATCTATCACCACAACCTGATCGCTCCAACGCAGCGGATCAAATTCCGCAGCTATTATAATAAGCTCCATTGAATCCGATGGCTCCAGATTGCCGCGGGGAAAATCAGCAAGCTCATCTGTGGTTTCATACCCTTCCTCCAGCCATGCTGTCAGTCCCCCGTCCAATACCATTGTCTGCTCACCAAGCCCAAGATGATCAAGGGCCACAAATACCCTGGCAGTGCGGTTCAGGAGACTTATATTTTCATGGTAAAGTACAATCTTTGAATTAGTATCCACACCCACATCTCTGAGCAATTCCACGATGCTGTCGCCATGAGGCATTTCATTGCGTAGCATTTCATTGCGTAGCATTTCATTGTTTATTGTGAAATGGTAAGGATCAATCAGCCTGGCACCAGGAATATGAAGAGTGTCAAAAAGTGCAGCAGTTCCTGAGTGAAGAATCACCACATTTGGATCATTCAAATGATCCTGTAGCCACTCAGTAGAAACCAGGATACCTGGTGTCCCAGACTCCTTCTTCCCTGAACAATCTGTGAGCATGAAGGCAAGCAAAAAGACTGCCGGCATAAAGAGGCATTTCCATAAATAGTACATCAGGCTGGATTTAGCTACTAAAATATGAAAATAATGGTGTGACTTACGTGTCTCAAGCAATTAATATCCATTTAACATTACAGAGCTACTGTGGACACCAGGTCTGCTATCCCCAGAGCACAAAACAGCGAGTTGCTTGTTATAGGTGAATGAGAATTGCACTTTTTAGCTCCACCTCCTATGATAAGGAGTATTTTGAAAATGCCAGGCAAGCATTTAAATTCGACATCACCCATTTTGAAACCCGGCTCAGGAGCAGGACTGCACACCTGACCGCAGGATTCGAGGCTGTAATTGTCTTTGTAAACGATGAGATTGACAGGCAAACAATCGGAATCCTGAAAGAACATGGTGTATCCCTTGTGGCCCTGAGATGTGCCGGTTTTAACAATGTGGACCTTGCAGCAGCTGCCGAAGCCGGGCTAAGGGTAGTCAGGGTTCCTGCCTACTCCCCGGAAGCTGTAGCTGAACATGCTCTGGCCCTGATACTGACGCTGAACCGTAAAACGCATAAAGCTTATAACCGGGTAAGAGATGGAAATTTCTCCCTGGAGCGACTTACAGGATTTAACCTCTCAGGTAAAGTTGTTGGGGTTATCGGAACAGGTAAAATTGGAGCAGTTTTTGCCTCCATTATGAGCGGCATGGGCTGCCGGGTTGTGGCTTTTGACCTATTCCCAAACGAGGCATTGAAGCAGTCCGGATTGGAATATGTAAGTTTTGAGAAGCTCCTGAATGTAGCAGACATTATATCGCTCCACTGTCCCCTCACTACTGAAACAACATACCTGGTTAACAAGAAGACCCTCAATATGATGAAGCCGGGAGTCATGCTGATTAACACCAGCCGCGGAGCTCTGATTAATACAAACGATGTGATTGCTTCATTAAAGAATCATAAACTGGCATACCTGGGTATCGATGTTTATGAACAGGAGGAAAAGTTGTTTTTCAGGGATCGTTCTGAACAAATTCTTCAGGACGACGAGATAGCGCGATTGATGTCATTTCCTAATGTGCTGATTACGGCCCATCAGGCCTTCCTGACCCGTGAGGCGCTGGAGCAAATTGCTGCAACTACCCTGGAAAGTCTGAATTCATTTAAAAATGGAGCTGAATTACTGAACGAGGTGAAACAATCCCATGGCTAATAATGAATCCCACTAATTATCGATCCACTGCCTGGCGGCCTCAACAGTAGAAAAGGGTTTTATTTGCAGGGACTTAACTCTCTGGCCCACAATAATGGTGTTGGTTACCATTGGCGTATCCATCACCATGGCAATTTTCAGATCCTTCAGGAGATCCAGATGGTCTTTTAAAAATTCCACCAGTACATTCAGGTTATTATCTTCATGCTTTATCTCAGCATCCAGAAATGTGGTCAGGATGCCCTTATATTCATTCAGGTTTGGATAGGCGGTAAAAAGCTTTTTCCATGATTCGATTATATCCTCCAATACGACTTCACCTGAAAAGCTGCGAAGAATCACACCATCCTGCTCAACAATTGTAATTTCCATTCCCGGTATATCTTAGAGTAATCTTGACTTTCCGTGGTAAAAGTATCAAAATTGAAACACAGAATGAATAACCTGGGTGCAAAATATTCACAGGAAGGCCAAATGTGGAGATAAAGGCAGGTAAATTTCTATCAGAATCGCTCCTGTTGTGGTTCAAGGAAAATCAGGTATATTTACCCATCAAATTTCAACTCCCCATGAGAAAAAAGCTCCACCTTATACTGGTAGTAAGCCTATCCATCCTGATTACTTCCTGCAACCAGGGGAAGGATGTAAAGGAACAAACCGGCGATAGTGACACTCCTCAGATGGTAAAAAAGAGGCACGAGGATGGCACCCTGTCCAGCCTTAATCCTGTTGATGAAAATGGTTACGTTCATGGGGTCAAAGTCAACTTCTACGAAGATGGCTTAACGGTCCACTCCAAAATCACTTATGAACATGGTCGTAAGCACGGACCTGCCATCTGGTTCTTTAAAAGTGGAAAGATATACGAGCATACCGTTTTTTACCAGAATAGAAAAAACGGGCTTACCAAACGCTATTACGAAACCGGTGAGCTGTATGAGGAGATAACATACGATACGGGTGAAGAGCTGCCCGGGAAAAAAAGATACACCAAAGATGGGAAACTGATCGAGCAGTAGGCCGCTCTTCTACCTTTTTAAGAGAAAATAATTACGGAATTCCCCCAGTCTGCGTCCTCCAAGCAAATTTTTCTCGATCCAGGTAATGACACGATATTTGGTTTTATCATGTTTGGCCTTGAAGGGATTCTGGCTCTGGGCCGGACCTGAAAAGCGTAATTGTTCCTTCCAGTTAAAATTAGCCATCCATGGCTGCATGGCCGCCGGATGACTTCCCTCGTAGCTCGTATATTTCGAGAGGTTTCCATAGTCAAAAACACGATCAAATTGGTGAGCCGCTTCCATCGCCGCCACACTTTCCCTGCCCCGATGATTGGCACTGAAAGCCTTGATCTTATTCTGCATTACTCTGGGTGGACGGACCCAGCCATAGTGGAAAATCTCAGCATCCACCTCTGCAACATTCAATTTATAGGTACCGGCCTGCTGCCTGTAGTTCAAACCATCGAAGCCAGGAATCTTCCTGAAGGACTGGGCCGATTCCCAGGAATGTATCTCCGGAAGGTTTCTTACAATCCTGATCTCTTTGCGATACCAGCAATGTCCATCCTGTACATGCTTATAATCGCCCCAGAAATGACGATAACGAAATACGAGGCCTTCTATCTCATGATCGTCCAGTAACTCTTCACATCGCTTCCTGATTGGCTCCAGATCTCTCTCGTGAACCACCTCATCCGATTGCAGATAGAACAGCCAGTCGCCAGTACAGAGCTTCATGGCAATATCGGTCTGATGTGCATGCTCCATACCACGGGGATACTTTTCTATATCCCAAACCGTATCAACAATACGGATCTTCTCACTTCCAATGGCTTCAATTTCGGTCCTTGTGATATCATCTTCATCCGAATCGCCCAGGGCCACCACAAATTCATCCACCAGGGGTAAAATCGACTCAAGCGATTGCCGCATGGGATAGTAAAGCTTCAGGGCATTCTTGCCCATTGTGAATCCACTGATCTTCATATGAGCTTAAAACATTTGCATGGAGTGTAACTTATGATAGAGGCCATCTTCGTTCTTGATCAGCTCTTTGTGAGTCCCACGCTCCACGATCTCACCCTCATCAATCACCAGGATCAGATCGGCATGCTTGATGGTGGAGAGCCTGTGTGCTATCACAATGGAGGTTCGGTTTTGCATCAATTTGATAATGGCATCCTGCACCAGGCGCTCCGATTCCGTATCAAGGGCCGAGGTAGCCTCATCCAGGATCAGTATGGGTGGATTGGCTAACACAGCACGGGCAATACTGACCCGCTGCTTTTGTCCTCCACTCAGTTTTCCTCCCCCTTCACCAACACCGGCTTCATATGCATCTTCATTCTCTATAATGAACTCATGGGCATTGGCTACTCTGGCAGCATTAATAATTCTCTCCATTTCAGCACCTTCGCTTTTTCCAAAGGCAATGTTGTTCGTGAAGGTGTCATTGAAAAGAATCGATTGCTGACTCACAATGCCCATTAAGGACCTTAAGGATTTCAACTGGAAATCTCTTACCGCAATCCCGTCGATATAGATCTCCCCGTCGGTGGTATCCATAAACCTGGGAAGCAGGTCCACCATGGTCGACTTTCCCGATCCCGATTTTCCCACCAGAGCGATGGTCTGTCCCTTTTTAATAGAAAATGAAATGTTCTTTAGTACAAACTCCTTTTCATATTTAAAGGAGACATTCCTGAATTCAATGGACTCCTTAAAACCATCTGTTTCAACAGCATCCGGCTTTTCCACGATCTTGTCATCGGCCAGCAAGAGTTGATCAACCCGGTCCACCGATGCCATCCCTTTTTGAATATTAATCCAGGCCGTGGAGATGGTTTTGGCCGGAGGGATGATCTGGCTGAATATCATCAGGAAAAGAATCAGGGTCTCACCTTCCATATCATTCGAGCCTCCCAGAACCAGCGATCCTCCATAAGCCAATATCACCATCAGGGCAATGGTTGCCATAACTTCGCTGATGGGACTGGCAAGGTATCTGCGGCGAACAACCTTCCGGATCAGCAAGGCAAAACGGTGATTGGTACTGAAAAACCGCTCCTTCATTTGCTCTTCGCCATTAAATGCCTTGATAATCCGTAAACCGCCCAGGGTCTCTTCCAGCAAGGCCAGTAACTCTCCCAAACGCTGTTGTCCCCTGAAGGCGGTTCTCCTGAGACTCTTCCCAATACGCCCGATCAGGAAGCCTGTCAACGGAAGTACCAGGAGCACAGTCAAGGTCAGGTTGGCACTGATGGAGAAAAGAATCACCATATATACGATAATGGTAATGGGATCCCGAAACAGCATCTGGAGAGAACTAAGAATGGAAGCTTCGATTTCCTGGACATCATTGGAGATCCGGGCAATCACATCCCCTTTTCTTGCCTCAGTATAAAAAGAGAGCGGGAGTTTCAGCACCTTCCGGTATATGTCGTTTCGGATATCCCTAACCAGAAAAGCACGAATGGGCGCCAGCACAAAATTGGCTGCAAAAATAAATCCGTTTTTCAAGAGGCTAAAGATCACCACCAGAATACTTACAAGAATCAAAGCTCCGGCAGCATCGTGGGTACCCATGATTTTTCCAATGTAGAAGTTCAGGGTATGCATTATATACTCGGTACTGAGTTGAAACTCCATGGGATCAGTCACTATCTCCTGATTATCAAAGAGAACCTTCAGGAAAGGAACCACCATGACAAAAGAGAAGAGGGCAAAGAAAGCTCCAAGGATATTGTACACAACATTCTGCACCACATACCATTTGTATGGTAGCAGGTAATTCAGAAGTCTGAAAAATCTTTTCATATCTACAGTCCGGTATAATTCCAGGGTGTAATTTTGCACAGCTCTTCTTTCACTTCCTGGCTGACATTCAGGTTTTCAATAAACTTTCGGATGGTATCGCCTGTCACCGCTTCATTGGTACGGGTTAGATCAAGGAGCGCTTCATAAGGTTTGGGATACTCTTCGCGTCTTAGAACAGATTGGATTGCCTCTGCCACAACAGCCCAGTTCTTCTCCAGATCGGCTCGAATGGCGGTTTCATTTACAATCAGTTTACCAAGCCCCTTGATCATTGATTGCATCGCAATCAGGGTATGTCCCAGAGGTACACCCAGATTACGAAGAACGGTGGAATCGCTAAGGTCGCGTTGCAACCTGGAGACCGGAAGCTTGGCAGCCAGGTGCGAGAAAATAGCATTGGCCATCCCCAGGTTCCCTTCGGCGTTCTCAAAATCGATGGGATTCACCTTATGTGGCATGGCCGAAGAGCCTATCTCACCCTTCTTGATCTTCTGCTTGAAATAATCGATGGAAATATAGGTCCACATATCCCGGGCCAGATCCAGCACAATGGTGTTGATCCGCTCAAAAGCATGGAACATGGCACTGAGATTATCATAGTGCTCAATCTGTGTGGTGGGCCAGGAGCGCTTCAGACCTAAAACTTCGCCCACAAAATGCTCACCAAAACTGAACCAGTCAATCTCCGGATAAGTGACCACATGTGCATTCATATTCCCGGTGGCACCGCCGAACTTGGCAGGGACGGGGATTTCTTCCAGCTGCTCCAATTGAACATCCAGGCGTTCAATAAAAACCCTGATCTCCTTGCCCAGCCTTGTGGGAGATGCTGGCTGTCCATGCGTACGCGCCAGCATGGGAATTTGATCCCATTCAGTGGCAAGCTTCTCCAGCTCCTGGGTCAGCTGGTCCAGCATGGGATAATAGGCAGTCTGCATGGCATCTTTCAGGGAAAGTGGTGTGGCTGTATTATTGATGTCCTGCGATGTTAGTCCAAAATGAATAAACTCCTTATAAGCATCCAGCCCCAGTTGCTCAAACTGCTCCTTCACAAAATATTCCACCGCTTTTACATCGTGATTGGTCACCTTCTCTATCTCTTTCACCTTCTCTGCATCCGCGATTGAAAAACCAGTATAGATACCTTTCAGCTCCTCCTGCTGTTCAGAACTTACTCCCGATAAGCCAGGTATCCCCGTTTTGCACAGCGCAATAAAATATTCCACCTCCACCATAACCCGGTATCTGATTAAGCCAAATTCCGAAAAGTAGTCGGAGAGGGTCTCTGTTTTTGACCTGTAACGGCCATCCACGGGAGATATAGCTGATAATGTATTTAATTCCATTCGGATAGTGTTTTAAACGACCCCACAAATTTAGCAGAAAATATTCTTACTTTTGAAGTTATATACAGTTCATTATGAAGCAAGCTACATATACGGTTCTCGCTGCTCTGCTGGTTATGCTACTTAGCAGCCAGGTGCTGGCTCCAGACACCCTGGTTCCCGACTCTACATCCGGAAGCAAGCCCCTGATCTATACCTTTGCCATTAAAGACAATATTGCGGCACCTACCTGGCGCATTACACAGGAAGCTTTTGAGGAAGCACTGGCCCTCAAGGCCGATGTGGTGATTCTTCACCTGAACACCTATGGAGGCGAAGTAAGTGCTGCCGACTCCATCCGGACAAAAATTCTGAATGCCCCCATGCCTGTCCATGTGTTTATCGATGATAATGCAGCTTCGGCAGGGGCTCTGATTGCCATCGCCTGTGACAGCATTTACATGAAACCCGGTGGAAAGATTGGAGCAGCCACGGTGGTCAATCAGACCGGAGAACAGGTGCCTGACAAATACCAGTCCTATATGAGAGCCACCATGAGAGCTACAGCTGAGGCCCATGGAAAGGACACGCTGATCACAGGTTCAGAAACCCTCTATACCTGGCATCGAGATCCCGCCATTGCAGAGGCCATGGTCGACCCCAGGCTTTATATAGAGGGAGTCAGCGATACCGGTCAGGTGCTAACTTTTACAGCTTCCGAGGCCATAGCCCACGGTTATTGTGAGGGAACTGTGGCATCCATTGAGGAGGTAATCGCCAGACTCGGTTTTGAGGAGTACGAACTGAGCTCCTACAAGCCCACTGGCATGGACAAAATGATTGGCTTCCTGATCAACCCTATGGTTAGTGGAGTACTGATCATGATAATCATTGGGGGCATCTACTTTGAATTGCAATCGCCCGGAATCGGCTTCGCTCTGGGAGCCTCCATTGTAGCCGCCATGCTCTATTTTGCACCGCTCTACCTGGAAGGTATGGCAGAAAACTGGGAGCTGATCCTTTTTATTGTAGGTATCATCCTTATCATGGTAGAGATATTTGCCATCCCCGGATTTGGGGTAGCCGGAGTCGCAGGGATTATTGCTGTGATTACCGGTCTCACCCTGAGCCTGGTGGACAATGTGGTATTTGAGGATCCTGAGTTTACAGGGGAAGGCCTGAGTATATTAATGAAATCATTAAGCCTGGTTCTTGTGGCAACACTGGCGGGAGTAATATTTTCCCTCTGGGCAACCCGGAAACTGCTTACTACCACCGCCTTCAGCAACCTTTCCCTGAAAAGTGAACAGCTTACCGAAGAGGGCTTTATCGGCGTAGAAACTGAACAACAAGAATTGATTGGGGAAGTAGGAGTGGCACATACGGTACTCAGGCCCTCGGGTCGTGTAATGATACAGGAGAAGCTTTATGATGCTATGTCGGAATACGGTTTTATCGAAAAGGGTGTTGCCATCAAGGTAATCCGCTATGAAACAGGTCAGGTATATGTGGTCAAAGCATAAAGGTTGATGAATAAGATATACCTCTTTCTATTCCTGGCTCTACCACTGCCTCTGTTGGCACAATCAAATCCCTGGCAGCCCTGGGATACCGATGTGGTAAGGACCTTGAATACCGCAGCAGAAAGTGAATACCTCCATGAAGAGGAGAAGAAGGTGATCCTTTTCATGAATATGGCAAGGCATGACGGTCCCCTTTTTGCTGAGACTTTCCTGACTGCCTACATGCTGGAAAATCAACTTGAAAAAAACAACTATACCAAGTCACTCCAAAAAGATCTGAAAAAAACCGCCGGGGTGGTACCCTTGATACCGGAAAAAGATTTGACATTTGTTGCTCAGGGTCACGCTCAAAAGTCAGGAGAAAAAGGAACAACCGGCCACACTGGTTTTAAAAAGCGTTTTGAGCCACTCATGGGTAAGCCTTACAGCCATGTGGGGGAAAACTGTTCCTATGGTTATGAGCAAGCCATCGATATAGTAATCTCCCTTCTGATCGATGAAGGAGTGAAGGAACTGGGACACCGGAAAAATATACTGGCTCCCGATTTCAATTCCATAGGTATTGCAATCAGACCACACCTTTCATACCGGACCAACTGTGTCATGGACTTTGGTTCCAGGGACCGCAGCACTATGAACGAGCTGCCCTTCTGATCTCCTATTCCTCCGTATTACTCTTTCCCGGCAATAGCTTTTGCTGTCTGTTAAAGGCAAGTATCGAAAGTGCGGTAAGCAGCAGGAGTACCGCATAGGACCACATAGGAACCTTAAATGAGGAACCACTGGCATAGGAGTGCATTCCTCCCAGGAAGTAGTTCACCCCGAAATAGGTCATCATCACAGAACTGTAAGAGATAAAGCTGGCCAGATTAAAGGCAAACCTTCCCCTTAAGCCGGGAATTCTGTGCATATGGGTTACAAAGGCATACACCAGAACTGTAATAAGCGCCCAGGTTTCCTTGGGATCCCATCCCCAGTACCGTCCCCATGATTCATTGGCCCAGACACCGCCCAGGAACACCCCGGCAGTCATAAAATACAAGCCAACAATCAGGGTTAAATGGTTCACATTTGTCACCTGGAAAATAACCTCCTCCATCCTCTTTTTATTGGAGGGAGTAAGAACCGCATAGAGAACAATATTCATAAGTCCCATGATGGATGCCAGTCCCAGGAATCCATAGCCTGCCATGATAACTGTCACATGGATGGTGAGCCACGGAGATTTCAGAACCGGTACCAGGTTTGTAATTTCCGGGTTCATATTGCTCATTCCGGCCACCATCAGGGAAAGAGCCGCCAGTATAGCAGTAAGCGCAAGGGCATAACCGGAACGCTTCACAAATATCAAGCCTGCCAGCAGGGTTACCCAGGCGACAAAGATCATCGACTCGTAGCCATTACTCATAGGAGCATGTCCACTGATATACCATCTTCCAGCCAGGACCAGGGTATGGATCACCAGCGCCACCGCCAGATGAATTACTCCAATGTTGAAGAGTACTTTATAAACTTTGCGTGGTCTGAAGACCAGTTGGAAAGAGAGGATCATCATGATGATCCCGAACAGACCATAAAACTTTGCCAGCCGGGGAAATATATTGATCTTGTTGTAGAGGATCTCCATATTCTTTTTTGACTCGGAAGGCAGAATTTCGTCGCTTAACTGATTCTGACGGATCTGGTTCAAATGAAGGTTGGCAGTCATGTAATCACCCTGCTGAAGTGCACTGAGGTAGGAAAGAAATGCATCTGACATACCACTCTCTTTGTCGTTCATCTGTCCCATCATGGCTTCACTTAGTGAGGCCCACCGGTTATTTTCAGCCCCAGGATCGGGGAATATGCGGATCAGTCCACCCGACTGCACCAGGTAGAAAGCATTTAAACGATCGTCCAGTTTGATGACCTCCCGGTCCAGTTCTGTCTGCAGGGTAACCTGTTTGGCATAGGCTTCATTAACCAGATCGGAAAGCAGGTAGCTCCCTGTAGAATCCATCATATCATTGAAACTGACCATCTCGCCTCTGTAACCAGTCAGACGATGCAATTCCGGATGTTTCACCTTAAACAAGTCTTTGTGCTGCCACACCTCAGGATAGAGGATCATTCCAAGGAGCACCTGGTCGGAGCTGTAACTTTCATATTGCGTATGTTTGGTAATCTTCCGTACCACCTCATTGGAAAGCGTATTCACGGGCTCAAAACGACCACCCTTATCCTGAACCCACAATTGGCCAAAATCACTGGCCACATCCTTGGGAGGAACCTCCTGAGAAAACAGGGAGAGGCTGGATCCAAGTAACAAAATGATCATGGCGATGCTTTTTGCAACAGGAACTGATTTTTTGGCAATCATGGCAAAACGGGTTCCCGGAACAAACAGTGCAACCATCATACCAACAATCAATACCAGGTAACCCAGATAGGTTATAAAGGTACCGGTACGGTCCCTGTTCACAGAGAGAACGGTTCCAAGCTCATCCGTATCATAGGAAGCCTGGTAGAATCTATATCCCCTGTGCTTTAATACATTATTCATAAATATTCTGCGATCTTCCTGGATTCCCATCTCAGGATCCTGGAGAACCACATCGCTGGCAAAGGATGAGGGACTATTGGAGCCCGGATAGCGTTCCACCTCAAAATTTTTCAGGAAAAGTGAAAAGGGTAACAGGATCTCCTTAGAGCCATAGGTAAAAGTATAGTTAAGATCCCCTATACTTCCCTTAACCGGACTGCCGGCCATTCTGGCCAGTCCGGGTACATAGACCTCGCTAAGCATCCCCCTGTATTTGAGTTCCAGCTTTACAGCACCCAGGTGCGAACCCCTCTGTCCGGCCTGAGCCCTTGTGATCTGCTTCCTGGCTGAGGGTATATAAGTCTGAAGAGCCAAGCGCATGCTTCCCAGGGCATAGAGTGTGTTCTCCCTGATGGGGACAGATTCCCCTGCAGCAAACTCCTCTCCTTCCGCACCACCCATCTGCATCACTGTTACAGCAAATGGAGCAGTCATCAGGATCATCTCACCCTGCGAATAGAAATTGATCATCGCTGATGTATCTTCCAGGTTGAATCCAATACTCATGCCATTTACCTCCTGTGTGGTCCCTGATGGAATCCCGACAGAGGTCTGACGTTCCGTTACAAGCATTATCTGTATATAAGGATCTCCTCCCGGTGAAGCTATATATTGCTCCACGATACTGCTCAAATATTCTGTTGATTTGATTTTTACCTTTTCGCCACCCACCCGGGCACCAAGGTGAAAATCCTTTTGGGTCAGATCAGTAAGCATCACCTTCCTGGTGAAGGAGGAGGTCTCCCCCCGGGATTCCAGAACTACATCGATATATGCATTGTTGCTTAGCATAACATTGGACGACTGATTCTCCCTGATATGCATATTCCCCTCATAGCTTATAAAACGTGTAACGGAGGCTCCCAGAAGAATCAGGATAAAGGACAGATGAAACAGCAGGACAACTATCTTCTTTCGTCTGAAGAATTTCTGCTTAACCATTACTCCTACCAGGTTGATTCCGATAAGTAACATCAATAGCTCGAACCAATGTGTTCCATAAACTACCGCTGATGCGGTCTGAGTGGAATAGGCACTCTCCACAAAGGTGGCCAGCGCAAGAACTACAATCAGGATGATCATCAACACTGCCATAAAAGGCATGGATACAAGAAAGGATAACTTTTTTAACATATGCTGTCTTATTTTAGGGGGCACAATATAGTAAAATCATCACAGTTGGAATAATGAACCAAGCTGGTATACAACAAAGCTGGCGGTCCAGGCAATTGCTGTGGTATAAAACAACACAAAGGCGGACCACTTCCAGTTTCCCGCTTCTCTTCCCACAGCAGCAATTACTGCCACACAGGGCAGATAGAACAGGACAAACAGGAGAAAGGAGAAGCCACTCAATGCTGTAAACACAGGTGTTCCGGCTTTGGGCCCATCGCTATAGGCCTCCTTCCTGAGCCTTTCCTGAAGGGAGCTGGAACCTTCCCCGGCATCCGGATCCCCCTGGTAGAGGACGGCCATGGTACTGACCACAATTTCCTTGGCAGCAAAACCGGTTACCAGGCTGATACCCATCTTCCAATCGAAGCCCAGAGGTCTTATCACTGGTTCAATGGCCATCCCAAGGCGGCCAATATAGGAGTGCTGCTGACGCTCCGACTCCATCTCCTGGTTTAACTTTGAAATTTGAGTTGCCGCAAGCTCCGTTCCCTTCTGTTTCTCTTGTGTGATCAGTTGTTCATAATCCTTTGAATACTCCACGGTTCTGGGAAAATACCCCAGGGCCCAGATCACCAGTGAAGCCACCAGGATCACCCCTCCCATTTTTTTCAGATAATGGGCGCCCTTATTCCACATATGACGTAGAATTACTCTGATACCTGGATTCCTGTATATGGGGAGCTCCATGACAAATGGAGCCTCGCTGTCTTTAAATAGTATCTTTTTAAACAGAATGGACATCAGCATGGAAAAAACAACACCGATCATATAGAGCATAAAAATCACATTCCCGGCCTTTGTGGGAAAAATGGCTCCGGCAACCAGCACATAGATAGGAAGCCTGGCACTGCAAGACATAAAAGGGATAATCAACATGGTAAGCAGCCGATCGTTTCGGTCCTCCAGGGTCCTGGTGGCCATAATGGCGGGCACATTACAACCAAAGCCCATAATCAGGGGGATAAAGGACTTTCCATGCAAACCAATGAGGTGCATCACTTTATCCATGATGAATGCTGTACGAGCCATATAGCCCGTATCCTCCATCAGCGAAATAAAGAAGAAAAGTATCAGGATATTGGGGAGAAATACAATCACGCCTCCTACCCCTCCGATGACCCCGTCCACCAGCATATCCCGGAAGATTCCCTCCGATAAATTTGTCTGGATAAGTTGTCCCAGCAACTCCACCCCTCTTTCGATCCACCCCATGGGATAGTTTCCCAGGGTAAAAGTGGCATGAAACATAAGCCAGAGAAAACCCAGGAAGATGGGAAGACCAAGATACTTGTGTGTAAGTATCTTATCTATTCGCTGGGAACGTGAAAACCCGGGATTAGCCCCGCTTTTCCTCATGGTCTCCTTAAGCGCTCCTGCTACAAAACCGTAGCGGGCATCGGTAATCAAAGTATCGGTCTCTTCCCTGAAGAGCTTGCTGATGCGCTGATTCTCCACTCTTGCCCTGTCCTGGATCTCCATGAAGTTTTCAGCTTCCGAAATAAGATAAGCACAATTATCGTCACGCTCCAGCAGTTTAAGGGAAATAAACCTGGAGGAGTAGTGGTCGGTCAGGGCCGGAGTAAGACGAATCAGCTCCTGAAGTTTTTGTACCGAATTCTCAATCTCCTCGCCGTAATTAATATGTATATGCCTGATATCGGGATCCTCATTCTCAAATACACGTATGACATGGTTCAACAACCTGAATATTCCTTTACCACGGTGACTTATGGTTGGCACAATTCTGATTCCCAACAATTTGCTAAGAAGGCTCAGGTCAATCTTATCCTTTCGTGCCCTGAGCTCATCATACATATTCAAAGCCAGCACCACGGTCACATCCATGTCGATAAGCTGACTGGTGAGGTAGAGGTTCCGCTCCAGGTTATTTGCATCAACCACATTTACCACCACATCTGGCTTCCTCTTTAAAATATGTTCCCTCACAAAGCGCTCTTCGCTGGAATAATCGGAAAGGGAGTATGTTCCCGGAAGATCGGTGATGCGGAAGGTATAGCCTTTATGATTGAAAAGGGCTTCTTTTGATCCGACAGTTACACCGGCATAGTTACCCACGTGCTCCTTTGAACGTGATACACGGTTAAAAAGGGTGGTCTTGCCACAGTTGGGATTCCCCACAAGGGCCACATCAATGATTTTCTCAGGTCTGGGCACTATGGGTCCCCGCTGAAGAGCATCTGCAATCTTTCCTGGTCCGGCAGGTGTCAGAGGCTGGTATTCGTTCTCAGCAACCACCTCAATCTGACTGGCCTCACTCCTTCTCAAGGAGATGTTGCTATCCAGAATCCTGTACTCCACCGGATCTCTTAAAGGTGCTGACTTCACAACCAGGATGTTCTTCCCACTGATGAAGCCCATCTCGGTGAGGCGCTTGCGAAAAGCCCCCCGGCCCCTGACACGTGTTATGATCGCTGAATCGCCTGTATGTAGCTCATTCAGAGTCATATATTACACTTTCCCAAGATACCGGTATCCCATTTTTTCTATGGACTCCCGGATTTGCTCTTCTGAAATTGTTTCTGCCTGGACTGAAACCAGGTTGTTTGTACGGTCGGCAAGCACTTCTCTTACTCCCTCCAGGCCCTTCAGACCATTTTCAACAGTAGCCTTACAATGATCACATGTCATCCCTTCTACCCTGTATTGCAAGATATTATTCTTCATAAGATTCGCTTTTACTTTGTCTTTCCTGCGCTCTTTTTGAGCAGACAGCAATTTCATTAAGTATCCATTCATTATCAGCACCAGCAAGATCGCCGAGGAGGCCCATTTGAACCACCCTGTCGGGTGATCATGTTCATGAGCAAGGCCTGATATGGCGCCGGTAAACCACTCCCTCGGTAAAAGCTCATTGACCAGGATTCCGAAAAACAAGGCCCCTCCAATGATGGTAAACAGGTAGACCCATAAGGACCTTTTTCCAAGGGAATTACCTATAACAGCCATGGTAGCAATATTGGTGGCCGGACCAGCCATTAGCAGAACAAGTGCGGCTCCGGGTGCCAAGCCTTTCATCATCAAAACAGCTGCAATGGGAATAGATCCCGTGGCACAGATATAGAGCGGCACCGAAGCTGCAATCATTAGCAACATGGCCAGGTATTCATTGGAGATCGTAGAGGTGAAAAAATCACCTGGAATCAGAACCGAAAGTAAGGCAGCCACCAGCATCCCGATCACAAGCCACTTGGAAATATCCTGTATCAATTCCACAAAGCCATACCGGAACAACTCCTTCACAGATCTTTCATATTGCTCTTCACCTTCACTGCTTCCGTCTTTTTCATCCAGACTGTTTCTTTCTACAGCGTTTCCGAGCACCCCTCCCAGCAGACCTGTAAGAAGCGCTACTACCGGCCTGATTATAGCCAGAGGAAGTCCGAGCAGGGAATAGGTTGCCAGTATGGAATCAACCCCGGTCTGAGGTGTGGAGATTAAAAAGGAAATGGTGGGACCCCTGGAGGCACCACTTTTGTAAAAACCAATCCCTGCCGGTAATACACCACAGGAACAGAGCGGCATGGGTACACCCAGCAGGGAAGCATTAAATACAGATCTGAAGTTGTTTTGACCCATGTACCTGGTAATTACATGCCTGGGAAAAACGACCCTGAGTACTCCGGCAAACAAGAATCCCAGCAGCAGGTATGGCGACATCTCGTTTACCAAACTGACCAGTTCTCTCAAATATGTGCCTGCTGTTTCTAACATCCCACAAATGTAAGTTACTCAATGATGCATCCGATCCCCATAATTGGGTATTTTGTCTGAAATGGTTTATATTTCAGCTATGCGGACCAAATACCATTTATTTTTTATCCTTGCCCTCCTCTCAGCTTTCCCAGGCACCACCTTTGCGCAGGATGCATCCTACATCCTTAAACGGCAGCTTTACAAAGAGGCTCTTACCTCCATTAACATCTCTCCAGATGGATTGTTCCTGCTTGCGGGTTTTAACGACGGATCATTCCGTTTACTTGATCCGGACAATTTCGAGCTAAAACTTGAAGTGGTAGGGGCTCACCACAAGGCTGTCAACGCCATAGATATGCCGCCTAAAATGGATCTCATCCTGACCGCGGGACATAACAGTATTAAATTGTGGGATCGAAGTGGGAAACTCCTGTTCGACTGGAACGCTCACGCCACCACCATCTGGAATGCGGAGATTAGCAGCGATGGTTTATGGGCCGTCTCTTCAGCCATGAATAAAACCTTCCTACTCTGGGATGTGTACAACAGTAAGCTGGCGGAACGGATGCGTGGACATGAAGATGTGACCATGGCCGTATGCATCAGTCCGGATAGCCGGCTGATTGCCAGCGGAAGCAACGACCTGAGCATAAAGATCTGGGATCTGGAAACCAGACAGCCGGTCTCCCAATTACATGGTCCTACTCAGGATATTTACGATGTGGAGTTCAGTCCGGATGGCAAGCTGCTTGTAGCCTGCTCCAAAGACAAGACGGCCAGACTCTATGACCTGAAGGAGGAGATCTTGCTCCATATACTGAAAGGACACAGTGATATGGTCCTGGAGGCAGAATTTAGTCCCAACGGCAGGTACCTGGTGACCGCTTCAGCAGATCAATCCATCATCCTGTGGGATGTTCAGAAGGGAGAACAAATCCACCAGTTTCTGGAAAATGAAGGTGCGGTCATGGACCTGGTATTTCATCCCGATGGTCACTCATTTTACAGCATTAGCTACGCACGCGACCTCAGCCGATGGGAGGTGGATCCCGAAATTTTCGTCCTGCACTATTTTGAAAAATCCTACAGGGAAGAGCTTTCTGCAGACCCCCTCTTCGAGCCAAGAAGAAAAGGTGAATCCAAAAAGGAATTTAAGACCCGGGCAGTGATGGCCTCTGAAAAAAAGGAAGCGCTCCTCGTACACTACTACGAGCTCTACCTATCTGGCAGAAAAGAGTAACTGCCCAAAAACATCCTTTTCCATCATGCCATTCTGCCGCTTCACCTTACCTTTGCAGCAGATATGAAAGTCGATATACACATCACTCATAAACGCTTGTTCCTGAACATCAAGCAACGCGACAAATTTAGTAGCTAGTACTCAGTAACTGATGTCTGGATTCAGGTCTCACTGTCAATTTCCTATTAAGCAATAACTAATTACTCTTAACATTTTTTTATGAATTTACCATACGCAGAACCCTATAAAATAAAAATGGTCGAGCCCATGTACCCCAGTAACAGGTCCGATCGCGAAGCTTGGCTCAAAGAGGCCCGCTACAATCTTTTCAACCTGAAAAGTCCACAGGTCTTCATCGATTTGCTCACCGATTCGGGAACGGGTGCCATGAGCCAGGAGCAGTGGTCGGCCCTAATGAGTGGAGATGAATCTTATGCCGGAAGCCAGTCATTCCATCGACTGAAAGAAGTTATCACATCATTAACAGGCTTCCCCTACATTCTTCCTACCCACCAGGGCCGGGCTGCAGAGAATGTGCTTTTTTCGGTTATGGTAAAAGAGGGCCATGTGGTTCCGGGGAATGCACACTTCGATACCACCAAGGGACATATAGAGTTCCGCAAGGCTACTGCATACGACTGCACCATCGACGCAGCCTCCGACACCACCCTTTACCACCCATTCAAGGGCAACCTGGACATCAGCAAACTCGAAAATGTGGTGGAGGTCTACGGAAAAGAGCGGATTCCCATGATTATAGTTACGGTGACCTGCAATTCCACGGGTGGACAACCTGTGAGCATGGAGAACATGAAAGCGGTGAGAAGTTTCGCCGACCGGCACGGCATCCCTGTTATTTTCGATGCAGCCAGGTTTGCGGAGAATGCCTATTTCATCAAAACCAGGGAAAAGGGCTATGAGGAGCATTCTATTCGAGAGATTATCCGGGAGATGTTCTCCCTGGCCGATGGGATGACCATGAGCAGTAAAAAGGACGGCATAGTCAACATGGGTGGATTTATCGCCCTCCAAAGCCAGGCCTTATACAGGGAAGCCACCACTTTTAACATCATGTTTGAAGGCTATATTACCTACGGGGGCATGTCGGGAAGGGACATGGCTGCCTTGGCACAGGGGCTTGAAGAGGCCTCCACCTTTGGCTTCCTGGAGAGCCGGATCAATCAGGTACACTACCTGGGAGAACTCCTGAAAGAAGCCGGGATTCCGGTCCAGGAACCATTTGGAGGACACGCCATCTTTGTGGATGCCACCCGCTTTCTGCGCCATGTACCCAGGGAGGAATTTATTGCCCAGACCCTTGCTGCAGAACTCTACCTGGAGTCGGGTGTGCGGGCTGTGGAAATAGGTACCCTGCTGGCCGACCGCGATCCTGAAACACGCGAAAACCGCTATCCCAGGCTGGAACTACTGCGATTAACAATTCCCCGCAGGGTCTACACCCGCAACCACATGGATTACGTGGCAGCTGCCCTCCAGAACATCTATCTCCGCAGGGAGAAGATAAGCTCGGGCTATAAGATCAGGTATGAGGCCCCTATAATGAGGCATTTTACCGTAGAACTGGAAAAAATCGGCTAATCCCGGCCCTGATTTGTATTTTGAAAAGCTTCCGGGAACGGAGACCATTTTTATAAGATAGCTGAAATAATTTGACGACCTTTGGCGACTCATCGAAATTTGGGCCATGAAATCCGGCATGAGAGATTTAACAACAGGTAGTGTAGGCAAGAATATATTACGTTTCGCCATGCCGATGTTGTTGGGGAATTTGTTCCAGCAGCTCTATACCTTTGTGGACCAGATCATCGTGGGCAGGTATTTGGGAAAAGAAGCGCTGGCGGCAGTTGGAGCATCCTTCCCTGTCATATTCACCCTCATTGCCCTGATCATAGGAATTGCCACTGGTGGTACCATTGTAATCTCCCAGTTTTTTGGAGCCAAAAATTTCACCAAGGTTAAACGAGCCATCGATACCATTTTCATTGTAATGGGTATCTGTGCTGTGATCATGACTGTGGTAGGGATTAGCTTCTCAGAAGAGATCTTCCGTTTGATGAAGCTCCCCGAAGAGCTGATGCCCATGGCCAACACCTACTTAACCATCTATGTATCGGGCCTGGTAATCTTCTTTGGATATAATAGCGTTGCAGCTATTCTAAGGGGATTAGGCGACTCCATAACACCCCTCTACTTCCTGGTCCTGGCAACCATAATTAATATCGGACTGGATCTGCTCTTTATTGTGAAGCTGGGCTGGGGCATCGAAGGTGCGGCCTTTGCCACGCTTATTGCACAGGGTACAGCTTTTATTGTGGCCATCATTTACCTCAACAGGAATCATGAACTGATCAAATTCAACATCAGGGACTTTACCTTCGACTGGGAAATCTTTAAACAGAGTCTTCGCATTGGACTGCCCACCGGACTGCAGCATACCTTTGTAGCCCTGGGAATGATGGCACTAATGAGCATTGTCAATGGATTTGGAACCGATGTGGTCGCAGGTTATACAGCAGCAGGACGGCTCGACAGCCTGGCAGTGATTCCCTCCATGGTCTTCTCTATTGCCCTCTCTACCTTTGTGGGACAAAATATCGGCGCTGGCAAAATTGACCGGGTGAAAAAAGGACTGACCCGTACCATGCTGATGTCCTCAGCCATTGCCATTGTAATTACGATCCTGATAATTATTTTCAAATATCCCCTTATGAACCTGTTTACCACCGACCAGGGAGTGATCGATGTAGGGGCCGAGTACCTGACCATTGTCACATCCTTCTACCTCTTGTTTACAGGAATGTTTACCTACGGCGGAGTTATGCGCGGGGCCGGAGATACAATAATTCCCATGTTCATCACCCTGTTTTCCCTGTGGATCGTCAGGATACCAGTAGCAATTTACCTCAGTCAGGAAACCATCGAGATATTTGGACTCAGCCTGAAGGGAGCGGGTTTGGGGCAATCAGGAATCTGGTGGTCCATTCCTAGCGGATGGGGAATCGGACTGGTTCTCTCCTATATTTACTACAAGACCGGAAGATGGAAAAATAAAACTGTTGTCAAGGCCAAGGTCGAGCCTGCCACCATTACCCGCTAAGCGCAAATAACATTATTTAACTTTTTTTCATTGATGTACCCGGGTCGATTGTGTAACTTGGATCAATATTTGTACGTCCTATAGGAACTAACGCTACCACGTTTACAGGAATGACCAGGTTCACGCTGCTATTTTTCGGATTGCTGCTCTTCTCAAACAAGCTGGCCGCACAGGATGATTATGTCCGCTTTAAACGAATCACCATCAATGATGGCCTGTCCCTCAGTTCGGTCTACGATATCTACCAGGACTCCAAAGGATTCATGTGGTTCGGTACCGAAGATGGACTGAATAAGTATGATGGCCAAAGCATTACGGTGTACGGGGCCCGTACGGATCAGCGCAATCTCCTGGCCAACAAATGGGTCGAGCAGATCTTTGAGGATAAAAATGGGATGATCTGGCTGGGTTCCAGGAGCGGACTTACCAGGTACAATCCACGTACCGGCGTTTTTACTGCCCTTCAACACGATCCAGAAGATACCAACTCACTTTCCAATGATACCATCACAGCCATTGACGCTGATCTAAGAAATGAGATATGGATTGGAACTTATAAGGGCCTGAACCATGTGGACCGCTTTACCAGTGAAGTACAGAGAGTCATTCCGGACGATGAAGAGCTTATAGGTCTCACCGCCCGGATAACTGGTTTCCTGAGTGAGAAGTCAGGTAATTTCTGGATTGCCACCCATAAAGGATTATACTCTTATGACAGGAAATCGGGACTTTTTTTTAGCGAAAATATCGAAGGCCTGATCGATACAAGCACCATTATCAGTCATATGGCACAGGCTGATAATGTCATCTGGCTTGCTACCGACAAGGGTCTTGTCAAACTTGATCTTTCAAGCAATCAACAGCATCAGCTTATTCCTCTTAATTTCTCTGAAGGGGATACATCGATCATCAGGATTCTTCCTGACAATCAGGGACAAGTCTGGGTGCTGACCGGAGAAGGACTCTACTGTTACCTCGGAGAGACAGAGGGATTGCGAAGGTTTCTTTCAGCTGGAGGAACAAATCACTCCCTGGCGCTGAACCCACAGGAGCCACTCGTGGAGGATATTAATGGAAATATATGGTTCGGGACCTTTGGCAATGGAGTATACCTTATCGATCCTCAATCCTTTACCTACCAACATTATACGCATAACCCTGCCGATCCGGAGAGCCTGTCGGAAAATTCCATCAACTGCATATTCCATGACAGGAACGGTGCCACCTGGTTTGGAACCTTTGGTGCCGGCATCAGCATCCTGAATCCTCACTCCAACAGATTTACACTCTATAAAAACAATCCATTTAATCAGAACAGCCTGGTCTCTTCGTTCGTGTGGACCATCTGTGAAGCTGCTGACAGCACCCTCTGGATGGGGACAAACGCCCATGGAATCTCAGTTTACGATCAGCGCCGTGGAACCTATACCCACTTCGATCACAATCCCTTTGACCCAAGCTCTCTTTCGAATTCTTCTGTACGGAAAATCTTCCAGGACAGCAGGGGACGAATCTGGATAGGGACCGATGGAGGGGGACTCGATCTCTTTCAACCCGGTGAACGCTCTTTTACCCATTTCAGGAACGATCCTCAGGACCCCACCAGTATATCCCATAACTCGGTCCGCACAGTCTACGAGGACCACTTTGGGCGGATCTGGATTGGTACACGTGACGGACTAAACCTCCTTCAGGAAGATAGTATGACCTTCAGCCGCTACCTGATGGGGACAGAGCAGGAAGATGGGCCTCCCAACAATTTTATATATTCTGCAATACTTCAGGATCAAAAGGACAATCTCTGGGTAGGTACCTATGGAGGCGGATTATGCATGCTGAACCCTGAAGATGGTAGCTTTATCAACTATTCTCACGATCCGGAAGACCCCAATACCATCTCTGACAATATCGTCTTTTCCATTTATCAGGATCCCCAGGGGAGATTCTGGATCGGAACCAACAGCGGGCTTAATATGTTTTATCCGGCCACAGGATCTTTCAGACGATTCGGGGTAAACGAGGGGCTTGCCAATGAGGTCATATACGGGGTGCTGCCTGACAACAACAACTGCATCTGGCTCAGTACCAATCTGGGGATCTGCCGCTTCAATCTGGAGACATTTGAAGTAAAGAATTTTGATATGAATGACGGTCTTCAGAGCAATGAGTTTAACGGAGGATCTTACCACATTGGGCCTGGTGGCAAACTCTATTTTGGAGGAGTATATGGCTTGAATGTTTTCGATCCCGGTACCATTGAGCCCGTTAAGCATGTACCGGAAGTCACATTGACCCAACTGGAAGTGCTTGGTAAGGAGGTGCTGATAGCAGGGATCGATCTGGAAGAGGAATTTGAAGATCAGCCGGGTCGCATTGTGGAATTCGAGGGGAACTTCTATATCAAAGAGAATGTAAGCTATATGGAGGAGATCATCCTGGACTACAGGCACCGCTTCTTCTCTGTTGAGTTTGCAGCACTAAACAACCTGCAAACGGGGGGCCTGCGCTACAGCTACATCATGGAGAACCTGGATATGGACTGGAACAATTCCGGGACCCGTAACTATGTCTCCTATACAAATATGAAAGCCGGTACTTACCTGCTTAAAGTTGTCGCTAAAAATATAGATGGTTTCCAGAGTGATCCTCCCATGCTCTTGCGTATTGTCATCACTCCTCCTATCTGGCTATCATGGTGGTTTATTCTGCTGGAAATATTGTTTTCCACTGCGCTTGTGGTTATGATCTATATTTACCTTTTGAAATCACGGACCAACCGCCTGTTGAAGCATCAGAATCAACAAATCAGCCAGGCCAACGAAGCCTTAAGAAAATCCGAGAAGAACCTGATGGAGCTGAATGCCACCAAGGACAAATTCTTCTCCATTATCTCACATGACCTCAAGAATCCATTTTCAAGCCTGCTCTCCATCAGTGACCTGATGGTGGATAGTTTTAATGATACAGAAAAAGAGGATCACAAGGCCGGATTTAAAAAGATCAATCAATCTGTAAAGCATCTGCTTGACCTGCTGGAGAACCTGCTTACCTGGTCCAGTTCACAACGGGGGAGGATCAAATACGATCCCGTAAAATTCAACCTTAGTTCACTGGTACAGGAGAACATCAACCTGCACCGGCTGCTGGCCGAAAAGAAAGGAATAATGTTGCTTTCATCTGATAAGGATGAGGTATATGCCTATGGCGACAGGGATATGATCAACAGTGTTATCCGTAACCTTGTTACCAATGCGGTCAAGTTTACGGACAGGGACAAAAAAGTGGAGATACAGTTGAATCCCGGAGAGAAGGAGATTGAAGTAAGTATCGTGGATGAAGGGATCGGGATCACATCAGAGCAGTTGAATAAACTATTCCGAATCGATGAAAAGTTTAAATCCACAGGGACAGCCGGAGAAAAAGGAACGGGACTGGGATTGATTATCTGCAGGGAATTTGTGGAAAAAAACGGAGGAGAGATTACTGTTCAAAGTGCTCCCGGAAAGGGCTCTGTCTTCAGCTTTACGGTACCCATGGCAAACTGATCGTTGCCAAAGCCATCCTAATACTGTAAATTTGCCCCGAACCTAAGCTGAAAAAACCATGATCAGATCCATGACCGGCTACGGGAAAGCCGAATGCCTGCTGGCCGACAAGAAACTGACCATCGAAATTAAATCGCTGAACAGCAAGCAATTGGATGTTAACACCCGTTTGCCCTCTCTCTATAAGGAGAAAGAAATAAATATCCGGCAAGTTCTTGCCTCAGAGCTGGAAAGAGGTAAGGTGGATTGCTCTTTCTATTATGAACTTTCCGGCGAAGCTGTTTCCGGCACTATAAATGAACCTGTGGTGAAGGACTATTATCAGCAACTCTTCAGGATTTCAGGTGAACTGGGGCTCCAGGCTTCTCTCGAACTCCTGAGCACCGTGATGCGGATGCCGGATACGATCCGCACAGAGAAACCTGAACTACAAGAGACTGAATGGACGATGGTGGAAGCTGCCTTGAAAAAAGCTTTGGACCAGGTAAACATTTTCAGAACGCAGGAGGGAGAATCATTGGATGGCGATCTGCGTCAGCGGGTGGATGCTATCGTGCGGAAACTGGAAGAAGTGGAGCACTATGAGAAAGAACGAATTAACCAGGTCAGGGAGCGCATTGGCAAACACCTTGAGGAGTACGGTCTGAAAGATTCGGTGGATGAAAACCGCTTTGAGCAAGAGCTTATTTACTATATAGAAAAACTGGACATTTCTGAAGAGAAAGTCAGGCTGGCCAACCATTGCTCCTACTTCCTGGAGACCATGGAGGATATGGGTCCCGCTGGGAAGAAGCTGGGATTTATCTCCCAGGAAATGGGCAGGGAGATCAATACCCTGGGTTCTAAAGCCAACCATAAAGAACTTCAAAAGCTTGTTGTGGAGATGAAAGATGAGCTCGAACGGATCAAGGAGCAAATCCTCAACGTACTGTAATGAAGGGGAAGTTACTCATCTTCAGTGCACCTTCCGGTGCTGGCAAGTCCACCATCGTGCAGCACCTGATGAAACTTGACCTGGGACTGGAATTCAGCATATCTGCCACCTCCCGTGAACCCAGGGAGGGTGAAGAGGATGGAAGGGAATACCATTTTATCTCTCCCGAAATGTTTCGCAAGATGATACAGGAAGATGCCTTTATCGAATGGGAAGAGGTTTACCCGGATCAGTATTATGGTAGTCTTTACAGCGAAGTGGAGCTTATCTGGAAGCGGGGGAAGCATGCCATCTTTGATATTGATGTGGTGGGCGGACTGAACCTGAAAGAGAAATTCGGGGAGTGGGCCTGTGCCATCTTTATTCAGGCTCCTTCCCATGAGGCTCTGGAACAGCGCTTGCGTTCCAGGGGAACAGACGACGAAGCCTCCCTGAAGAAGAGGCTGGGGAAAGCCAGGTTTGAAATGTCGCATAAGTCCCACTTCGACCATGTCTTAGTCAACGACTCCCTGGAAGAAGCTCTGGTTGAAGCAGAAAAAATTGTCTTAGATTTCCTGGCCCTATGATCACCGGACTCTACTTTGGTTCATTTAATCCCATTCATATAGGACACCTGGCCATCGCCAACTTTATGGTTGAGTTCAGTGAACTGGAGCAATTATGGTTCGTGGTAAGTCCACAGAATCCCCTGAAAGAGAAAATGAGCCTGCTCCAGGATTACCACCGGCTTGAGATGGTCCGCCTGGCCGTAGAGGATGACGACCGGTTCAGGGCCTCAGATATTGAATTCAAACTCCCCACTCCATCCTATACCATCGACACCCTGACCTACCTGGAAGAGCTTAATCCGGGAAGAGAGTTCCAGCTGGTCATGGGAGGGGACGGACTGCGCACTTTCCATAAGTGGAAACATGCAAAGCTGATTGTCGAGAAATACCACCGGCTCATATATCCCAGGCCAGGAACTGATATTGATTCAGCTTCCCGGCTACCCAATGCCACCCTGGTGGATGCTCCTATGATGGAGATCTCCTCCAGCTTTATCCGGCAGGCCATTAAGCAGGGAAAAGATGTGCGCCACCTGGTACCAGCCAGGGCGTATACCTATATGCGCGAGATGCACTTTTACGAAAAATAGTCCCCTCTTACCCTCACAGATATTATACCGCGGCTGAACTTTGTGCTGCGCACAAACTAAGGCCGCTAACATAATATCTGTTTCGGGAATTTAGGACTATTTGGTTCTGGGGGGAAAGACCAGGCTTGCCATGCGGAGTGATATTCAGCGAGAAAACCTTAGCCAGTGCGAAGCGCTGGGTTAGCTACGCTGAGCTCGCAAGCTCGGTTCAGTGACGAGATGAATATCACGGAGTCGTGAGTTTGGCTTCTTTAACGATGTCCATTCCCCGATGAATGGCCTTCTCATTCACGGGAATCAGGTGATGATGTCTTTCAGGAAGTGATTTACGAAGTCCTTTTATCACATTGTCAAAGTTAACCACCGGATTAACCTTGATATAGGCACCAAGAACCACCATATTAAAGGTGATGGGCGATTTCATGCGAACCGCTTCTTCAGTGGCCTCCACCTGGAAGATCCGGATATCATCCCGCTCCGGATGTCTGGTGATCCCATTGGGATCATAGATCATCAGTCCGCCCGGTTTTACCTTGGATTCAAATTTATCCACTGATTGCTGATTCAGCAGGATGGCCGTATCATAACTTTGCAGTACAGGTGAGCTGACCCTGTCGTCACTCAGAATCACGGTAACATTGGCGGTACCTCCACGCATTTCAGGACCGTAAGATGGCATCCAGCTCACCTCTTGATCCTGCATTATCCCGGAGTATGCCAGGATCTTACCCATGGAGAGGACTCCCTGTCCCCCGAAACCTGCAATGATGATCTCTTCCGTCATATCTCTAACTATTATCTGATAAGCATTAACCCACTAACCATTAACCAACTTCCCATCCACCTTAATGTCCCCCATGGGATAGAAAGCGAACATAGGCTCCTCCATCCAGGTATTCGAATCATTGGGAGTCATTTTCCAGCCCGCATTGCAATTGAATACAAATTCAATAAAGGAAAGTCCTTTATTTTCCTTCTGCAATTCCAGGGCCTTCCGTATGGCCTTTTTTGCTTTTCGCACCGGTCCCGGCTTATGAACGGCCTGGCGGGTAACGTAATGGGTACCCTCAAGCCGGGCAATCATCTCAGTGATCTTATAAGGTGGACCCATGGTCTCCCTGTTTCGCCCATAGGGTGAAGTAGAAGATTTCATCCCCTCCAGCGTGGTGGGCGCCATCTGCCCCCCCGGTCATCCCGTAAATTCCGTTGTTCACAAAAAAGAT
>PVMS01016945.1_pt1 | contig 38475 bp, 43 predicted proteins | sample 1853461 | NCBI WGS metagenome assembly PVMS01 (sample SAMN08582032, study PRJNA380276) | Marine sediment metagenome, whole genome shotgun sequencing project. | isolation source: ocean sediment barecode stripped | collected 2017
CAAACCGATCCAGGGAATTTTATCCTGCTCTTCTTTCCGCTAGTTCTTGTATTTTCAATGTGGGTGGAGCGATGGGGTAGAGCTGGTTCAGTGTTGGCTGCGATTACCTTGTTCCTGCTTTTCATTGTTACCTGGGGGATTTTCCTTCAGCCAGTAGCGGATGTCGCCCAGCCATTGCAACACCCAAGCCTGTTCTTCCCACTGCCTTTGTTTTTACTGATCACTTTATATTGGCTGCGTTGGTGGGCGATCAAACCCAGGCGATTGATGGTAGAGGAGTTGCGTGCTTATGAGGATCAAACCTAGTATAAAAATATTTTAGTTTGAGAAGCAGGATGGGAGATGCAGAGGAAATCCGGGGTGTAGACCTGGAAATCGCATATTATGAGACCTCGAAACTACGCTGCGTTATTCACGATTGGAGTGATCATCCTTCTGGGGATGGCGACTCTAGAACCAGTCCCTGGGTACATGGATGCAGATTATTATTACGCCAATGGGTTGCGTATAGCCACGACCGGGCATTGGAACGAACCATTTCTATGGAATTATCTGGATGAGCCCGAAGGATTACCACATCCAGCATTCACTTACTGGATGCCCATGGCTGGAATTATCTCCGCAATGGGGATTATCATGACTGGATTAAATAATTTCTGGGGGGCAAAGCTTGGTTTTGTGTTCATCGCGAGCTGTCTGGCTCCATTGACAGCTCATCTGGCATTCTCGATTACACCCAAGCGCTGGGCTGCTTTACTGGCAGGCGCATTAGCCTTATTCTCTGGATTCTATTGCGCTTATCTACCAACGACCGAAACTTTCGGTATCTATATGATCTTGGGCATTGTCTTCTTCTTGCTGGTGATGAAGCTGCAGAAGGATGCAAACAAAGTCGAAATTAAATTCAATTCTGGTCAAAAGAACAATCAGGATTACAAAATCGGTTCTCTCACTTCCCCGCTGTGGATTTATTTATTAGTGGGGCTGATCGTTGGTTTGATGTATCTGACACGGGCAGATGGGGTAATTTGGCTGGTGATGGCCCTGGCGGCAATTACTCTCCAGGGATTAGAACGATATAAAAATGGTAACCGGCGAGGTCGTAATAATGGGCCTCGATATTTATTTTGGTTCCCACTTATTTTAGCATTTGGAGCTTTTCTGATTACTATCAGCCCTTGGATATTGCGAAATTTATTTTATTTTGGATCGATATTTGCACCTGGAGCAGGGAGAGCGATTTGGCTGACCGCATATAATGAATTGTATGCCTTTCCGGCTTCCCAATTGACCTTCGAAAGGTGGCTGGATTCAGGGATCGTGGAAATATTAAGGATAAGAGGATGGGCTTTTGGTTTAAATACCTTGACTGCAATTGCAGTACAGGGGAGTATATTCCTGGCACCCTTGATTTTGGTTGGAATGTGGGCAAAGCGAGAAGACTGGCGAGTAAGTGTCGGTGCAAGCGGATGGTTAGTGAGCTACCTGGCAATGACACTGATATTTCCCTTCCAGGGTGCACGAGGTGGTTTTTTTCACGCTGGTGCTGGTTTTCAACCACTTTTTTGGGCGCTTGTGCCAGCTGGGTTGCTGGTTTTCATCAACTGGGTATCCAGGTTTAGGAATTGGGAAGTAAAGCGGGCATTAAATTTATTTGCCGGAGGTGTTGTTGGGTTAGCAATTATCATGACCGTTTTTGTAACCTGGCAACGGGTAATAGGTGATCATCGCTCAGCACCTAACTGGGGAATAAAAGAACTTGCTTACCAGGAAGTTGAGGTATATTTGGATGACTTGGATGTGCCATCTGAAGTTGTTGTGATGGTGAATAATCCCCCGGGATATTATGCAATGACTGGACGACAGGCGATTGTCATCCCAGATGGAGATCTGCAGACCACTCTCCTTGCGGCACGGAAATACCAAGCCAGCTATCTCATCCTTGATAAGAACTACCCCCAAGGACTGGGTGAAATCTATCTGAATCCCGGAAATTATCCAGGAATAAGCTACCTGGAGACGATCCAGCAGATGCAAATCTATATGTTAGACCGATGAATTTACGACGAATCGCAAACAACCGCTATTACTCAGCGGGAATACTAGGTTTGTGTGCAGCAGTTGCTCTCGGGAGCTATTTGCTCGCCTCCGACTGGGTTTTCCGGATAGGTTATCCCCTGGATGATGCCTGGATACATCAAACCTACGCGAGAAACCTGGGAGCAAGTGGTTCTTGGGCATTTATCCCTGGCCAACCTTCGGCAGGTTCAACAGCACCCGGCTGGACGCTGCTTCTTGCGATTGGGTACCGGATAAACCTAAATGCATATTTCTGGACTTATCTGCTCGGATGGGCTGTGTTGTGGTCATTATCCCTGACAGCTACCTATGGCTTTAGAATGTTACTTCCGCGACATGCCGAGTGGGGAATATTGGCCGGATTGTTGGTCATTTTTGAATGGCACCTTACCTGGGCAGCTGGCTCAGGTATGGAGACACTGCTTTCTGGATTGATTGCCCTGACAGTGCTCCTTTGGGTGATCAGCCTTTCGGACCAAAGTGTCCATGAAATTAATCATCTCGGATGGCAGTGGTTGGGATTAGGTCTGTTAGTTGGTCTCAGTGTATGGGTTCGCCCAGATGGAATCACGCTGTTAGGTGTGGTTGGTTTAACCCTAATTATGACCGATGCAGAACTAATAATTAAGCTGCGTTCAGGTCTCAACTTAGGCGCTGGTTTTCTTTTGGCCACTATGCCATATTTGGTGTTTAACCTGGTATTAGCAGGAGAGGTATTTCCCAACACTTTCTATGCCAAACAGGCGGAGTATGCCATCTTAGGATCTCTTCCTTTCTGGGAGCGTTTTACAAACCTGATCCAGCAGCCACTAACTGGGGTGGGAATCGTCCTGCTGCCGGGCTTTTTTTGGTTTGGCATCGAAACTTTGCGGAAAAGAAAATGGGCTCAAGTCTTTTCCGTGCTTTGGATTTTTGGGTATCTGATCCTCTATGCGGTCCGTCTACCTGTAACCTACCAACATGGGCGCTACATCATGCCAGTGATCCCTGCATTTTGTCTTTTAGGATTAGTGGGGATGATTTTTCTGGTTGATTTACTGGCTGAATATAATTTTGGTGGAGTTATTAAGATTGCGTGGGTAATGATCGCGGCTGTAATTTTATTAGCATTTTGGATTTTTGGCCTGCGGGCATACAGCCTGGATGTCGCGGTTATTGAGAGCGAGATGGTAGACACAGCTCAATGGGTCGGGAAAAATACTGAAGAGGAATCGCTGGTAGCTGCTCATGATATCGGAGCATTAGGTTATTATGCAGAAAGGAACCTGCTCGATTTAGCTGGTTTGGTCTCTCCTGAAGTGATCCCATTTATTCGTGATGAAACAGCTTTGAGAAATCATATAAACAAAGAAGAAGTGAATTACCTGGTGACTTTCCCAGGATGGTATCCAGAGCTGGTTAAAAATGCTGGAATAATCTACCAGACAAATGGAGCATTTAGCCCGATGATGGGTGGAGAGAACATGGGGGTGTATGATTGGGGGCAACCATGATCACAATATTTGTGGATGTTGATACTGAATTACTCCTATGCTATACTTTCGAGAGATCAGCTGACTCTACAGAGAGGGATTAATGGAGACTATTCGCATAGTTGTTGTTGATGATCACCCGCTGTTCAGGCAGGGCGTTGTGGATACCATATCACTCGAACCTGATTTCGTTGTAGTTGGGGAAGCTACAAGCGGTGAAGAAGCGCTTGAGCTCATTCGAAATTTGAATCCAGATGTAGGAATTGTAGATGTCAATTTACCCGGTATCAATGGACAGCAGGTGACTCAGCATGTTGTCAAAGAGAAATTGCCGACCCGGATTGTCTTATTGACCGCTTATGATGATGCGGAACAAAAATTGCACGCAATGAAGGTCGGAGCTGCTGGTTATTGTGTTAAGGATGTCCAACCTGAGACGCTTGCGCACAACATTCGTGAGGTCGTAAATGGAAATTTCGTCATCGGCGAAGAAGTGCTCAGCGCTGATGAACTAGAGCAGTGGCTGGAACCGGAAAGTGAGACAGAGCGCAGTTTTTATAGCGAGCTAGGTGATCCGTATGAACCTCTCTCCAAGCGGGAAATGGAAGTTCTGGCACAATTGACCAAAGGAATGAGCAATAAAGAGATCGCTAAAGAGCTTGGTATCAGCCATCAAACTGTAAAAAATCATGTGACCTCAATCTTACGGAAATTAGGAGTAGAAGACCGCACTCAAGCGACACTGTATGCTCTAAAAAGAGGTTGGGTTCGTCTGCAAGATGATGACAAGGAGATTCAGGAATGAATCAAACTGATTTTCCAGAAGTTGAAGAATCGCAGCAAAGTGAATCGGAAAAACTGCTTGAGCAAATTAAAGAACAATTAGCTCATGTTCGTCAGGAGTTTCAAGAAATTCTGATGCTTCATGAACAAAGCGAATTAGAAGTTAATAAACTCACTCAAAGAAATGCGACAGCTACAGGAACATTGCAGCGTGTACAATCTCAATTTGAGCGCATACCTCGAGAGGAAATTCGCACTGCTTATGATGCTGCTTTGAATGCTCAACAACGCATGTTCTTCGTCCGGGGGCAGGTAGAGAAGTTGCAGAGTGATAAAAACCATTTGCAGCGGCAAATCGAACTGATGGAGCTGATTGAGGGGATACTCTCCAAAGAACCGATATCGATCAAGAATCCACAGAACGCTTCAGCAACGGGTGAACTACTCGAAATGTTAATTCAGGCTCAGGAGGCAGAACGTCTGAGATTATCGCGTCAAATGCATGATGGACCAGCGCAAACTCTATCAAACCTGATCCTCGAAACCGAGATCGCAATGCGGCTCTTTGATGTTGATAAGGAAGAAGCATATCAAGAATTGGGTTCACTCCGCGATTCAGCCTCCAATACATTTCAGCAGGTGCGCGATTTTATCTTTGAACTACGACCAATGATGCTAGATGACTTGGGTTTGGTTCCAACCGTTAAAAAATATACCTCGGCTCTCCAGGATCTGTCTGGTAGTTCGATCCGGTTTGGAGTCACCGGTCCAGAACGAAGGATGGAACCTTACCTGGAGGTAATGATATTCCGGGCTGTTCAGGAATTATTAAGGAATGCGATAAGTCACAGCCAAGCGGACCAGATTGTAGTCCAGATCGACGTGGGTGATTCTTTTGTGATGGCCATGGTGGAAGATGATGGAACCGGTTTTGATATCCAATTCCTGGACGAAGAACAGGGGATGGGCTTGAAACTGATCAAAGAACGGGTGGAAATGACCAGCGGGGAGTTCAAGATTGAAAGCCAGGTTGGAGAAGGGACTAAAGTTTCCTTCAAAGTGCCTGATTCTGTCTAGGGGTTAGTGATTCAAATCTTGCAGAGAAGTAAGGAAAAATTAACGCCATCTATATGGATATTAATATCTCTTTTCTCTATAATGTTGTCATCTTCGTAGGGAAAAATCTTAGAGAAAGGAGGTAAATAACCATGTTGTTCTCACCGAAAGAAAAAGGACAGGGCTTAGTCGAATATGCATTGATCCTCGTTTTAGTAGCTGTCGTTGTAATTGTAATTCTTGCCCTGCTCGGACCAGCAGTTGGCAACGTCTTCAGCGATATTATGGAAGCTATTTGATATTCAATAGGAGTTTGATTTATGGTTGCTACAGTAGGGCCCTGATTTCAGGGCCCTTACTGTTTCTGTAAGTTTGCATGCTTGTTAGCCCATAGTCTCATAATTAGTTTTATCATAACGCCAAAGTGAATTCGTATGTTTGCATAGGTATTGGAGGTATTAATGCGAAAAGGCCGGATATTTTTCATCATAGCGTTAATCTTGATCCTGGGGTTGGCCGCAGTCGCGATCGTTTATTTTCGAATTCTGCAGCCATCCTCCAGTGAACCAGTTGCGGAGACTGTGACCGCAGAAGCTGTGGAAGTGGTCGAAGTGGTGGTGGTGACCCAGCATACCCCCCGGGGTTATTTGCTCAACGAGACAGTCTTAGGAGTGATTGAGATCCCCAGGGACATGTTGATTGAAGGATATTTCACTGATATGACCCAAGTGGTTGGACGCCAAGCCCGGGTAGATCTGGATGCAAATATGCTGCTTACCAGCAGCATGGTGGTGGATAGCCCAGACCAACTTTCGACGACAGGGTCATTAGCCGCGTTATCTATTCCCCGAGGCATGGTGGCGATATCGATTCCTATTAATAGGCTATCGAGTGTTTCATATGCTCCTCAACCTGGAGACCATGTGAATGTCATCGCAACATTATTATTGGTGGATTTGGATTCTGATTACCAATCAGAGACACCTAACAGGAATGCGGCGGTGCTTGGTGCTGGGCCCGGAGTAGTGATCGGTGCGGAGTCGGCTGATGGAGTGTCTGTTAATGCCAATACTGACATGTCGAAAGTCACAGCACAAAGTGTTGGTGCAGGGCCGACAAGCGTCATAGGCAGGACGGAGATCGATCCACTCCTTGAACAGACATGGTATGCGGTCCCTTCTGAAGCTCAACGACCGAGGTTGGTCAGTCAGACACTCCTCCAAGATGCTATTGTGCTTGGGGTTGGTGATTTTCCGTTGACAGATCAGGTCGAGGAGGCGCCAGCTCCAACACCAGATTTACCCCCAGTTGAAGGCGAAACAGGTTCAGCAGAATACACAAGCGATTATCCAGAAGCTGAACTGGTAAAACCTGAACCCAAACTTCCTGATTTGATCACGCTGATTGTGAATCCTCAGGACGCGGTTACCCTGAATTACCTGATCTATGCAGGTTCACAGCTCACCCTGGCATTGCGGCCATCAGGTGATGATACTCGGGTGCAAACTGAAGCGACTACGATGGATTTCTTACTCAAGCAGTACAACATCCCTGTTCCAGTCAAACTGCCTTTTGGTTTGGAACCTCGAGTTGACGATCTCTTGCCGCCGCAGTTGGCCAACGATGTCGTACCGACTCCTGAACCTTAATGAGCAAAGAATTAATAATACCGGTGGGAATAACACATTTGGAGATAATCCATGAGTAATGATGAGTCGATTAAGGTATTGATTGTAGACGATATCGCTGTAACTAGAGAGAATATCCGTAAGCTCCTTCAATTTGAGGTGGATTTTGAAATAGTGGGTGCAGCCCGCAATGGGGAGGAAGGAATTGAGCTCGCAAAAGAATTAAAACCGGATGTTATCCTGATGGATCTCAATATGCCTGGTATCGATGGCATCACAGCCACAGAAACGATTCGAGCCGAGGTACCCTATTCCCAAATTGTGATCTTAACCGTGCAAGATGATCCCAACTATATGCGGAAGGCGATGCTAGCTGGGGCACGCGATTTCCTCACTAAACCACCGTCAGTGGATGAAATGGTCAGTGCGATCCGTAGAGCTGGCGAGCTGGCACACGAAGAGAGATCCAAATTAAAGACTGTCTACCCGGTGAGTCCGGGAAATGGCTCGACGCCAGCAGGAGTGCTCAAGGCTGGAAAAATCATCTCCGTCTTCAGCCCGAAAGGTGGTGTTGGAAAGACAACCCTGGCAGTCAATCTGGCTGTTGCATTACAGAGGGAAGAGACACCCGTTGTCTTGGTTGATGGCAATATGGAATTTGGTGATGTGACGGTATTTTTGAACCAAAAAGCGAAGAACAGTATCGTTGATCTGGCGCCAAGAGCAGATGAGCTCGATCATGAAGTGATTGAGGAAGTAACCATGCTGCACCAAGAATCCGGAATCAAGTTCCTGGCTGCGCCTTCCCGTCCAGAATTTGCTGAAAGTGTTACCGGGGACCAATTTTCCCAAGTCTTGGATTTTCTGAGAAACTTCTTTTCTTACGTGATTGTGGATTGCTCTTCATATTTGACTGATGTGACCCTAGCAACCATCGATACCTCAGACCTGATCATCTTAATGACCACCCAGGAGATACCAGCGATAAAAGATTCTCGGTTGTTCTTAGACTTGATGCAACCGCTAAAGATCAACCGGGACAGATTGTTATTTGTGATGAATAAGTATGACAAGCGGATCGGGATCAAGCCAGAGAAAATCAGCGAAAACTTCAAACAGGAACTAAAGGTAGTGATCCCGTTTGAGGAGAAAGTGGTTTTACCATCGATCAATCGGGGAGTTCCGTTTATGTTAGGAGTAAAATCGAAATCCATCACCCGCAGTTATCTCTCATTAACCGAAATAGTTCGAAAACGGCTTACTGAAGATAAGGAAAAAATTGCTGTTGAAATTCCAGGAAAAATGCGAGTTGGTAGTCGGTAAGCACTATAGCGGGCGGAGGCAAAAAGGATGTCACTTTTAAAGCGAATCGAACAAGGTCAAACAACTACAACCAGCTCAGGGAACGGTGGCAAAAGTACTTCCCAATTGGGGAAAATTCAATCCAAGGACGGCCTAGTTGGAGGAACCAGTTCACAAAGAGATACATATTCTGACTTGAAGACGCGAGTCCAAAACCGCTTGCTTGCAGAACTCGATCCAACCATGGACGTCACCCGGGTGGGTGAAGTCCGCAATACGATTCAAGAGCTATTTGAGCAAGTTCTGGCGGAAGAAAATATTGTTCTAACCAGGCAAGAAAGGCACCGCCTGTTCGAGCAGATCGCTGCTGAAATCCTTGGATTAGGTCCGTTACAGCCTCTGCTGGAGGATGGGTCGATCACGGAAATCATGGTCAATGGTGCCAAGAATATCTATATAGAAAAAGCGGGGAAAATTCACCGCATGCCGATCACCTTTGAGAGTGACGAACACGTCATGCGTATCATTGACCGTATTGTGGCTCCTCTGGGAAGGCGAATTGACGAATCGAGTCCTTATGTTGATGCTCGCTTAGATGATGGTTCTCGTGTGAATGCGATTATCCCTCCGATATCACTCGTAGGTCCCGTGCTGACTATCCGTAAATTCCCAGAAACACCGATCACCTTAGAGCAGCTGGTCGAATATGGAACGCTGACTGAAGATATCATCGAGTTTGTGAGAGCTTGCGTCGTCGCCCGATTAAATATTATCATCTCTGGCGGCACGGGTTCAGGTAAAACCACACTTCTAAATGTGTTGTCACAATTTATTCCCTCGGATGAGCGGATTGTGACGATCGAAAATGCAGCGGAGTTGCAGCTTCGTCAAGAGCACGTGGTTACTCTCGAATCTCGACCACCCAATATTGAAGGTTTGGGAGAGATCACTATCCGCCAGCTGGTGATCAACTCCCTGCGTATGCGTCCTGATCGAATCATCGTGGGTGAGATTCGTGACGAGGCTGCTTTGGATATGCTTCAAGCCATGAATACCGGTCATGACGGCTCGATGACAACTGCACACTCCAATAGCCCACGTGACTCCTTGGCACGTATAGAAACCATGGTGATGATGGCAGGCATGAATCTGCCAGTTCGCGCAATTCGTGAGCAAGTTGCCTCGGCGATCGATCTGATAATTCACCAAGAGAGAATGCGAGATGGAGATCGCAAGGTAGTCCAAATTACTGAAGTATCTGGCATGGAAGGGGACGTGATCACGATGACGGATATCTTTGTCTTCGAGCAAACTGGATACGAAGATGGTCGGGTGATCGGCAGGTTCCGTCCAACTGGATTAAGACCAAAATTCATTGAGCAAATTGAAGCAGCTGGAATCCATCTTCCCGCAGCTACCTTCGGAATTGGCGGACAGCGCAGACGGTGATTTGAGGAGCGAGATACCAATGATGACAACTATCCTTTTTATTGGTGGTGGACTGGTATTTTTCCTGTTGGCGATTGGTGCCATCGTGTCACTCATGGGGGAACGATCCCTGGTTGAGGAACGCCTGGGTCCATATTTTGATGAACAGAAATAAAAGAATCCAAAGACAAGTCATCCCCTGTTAGTGATTGGCTGAATACCAGGGTAGAAAAATCATCATATGGGAGCAGGGTCGCTCAAGAGCTCGCGCGTGCTGACTTAAAGTTGAAGCCAGGTGAATACATCGGCCTGATGGTTATTTTTGGTTTAGGGGTCGGATTTGTTGCCTGGTTCTTTGGTGGGCAAATCATCATCGTCGGTTTACTTGGCGCTGGGGTTGGGATGATGATTCCACGTTTTTATGTGCGCAAACAGCAGGAGAATCGGTTGGTAAAATTTAGCGAGCAGCTGCCAGACATGCTTGGATTGGTGGTAAATGGACTGCGGGCTGGTTTCTCAATCATGCAAGCCTTGGAAGCTGTGAGCAAAGAATTGCCACCTCCTATCTCAGATGAATTCCGTCGCGTGGTCCAGGAAATTCAGATCGGTTTGAATATCAGTCGAGCCCTGGATAACCTTTATCGCCGCATTCCGAGTGAGGATCTTGATCTGACCATCACTGCGATGAATGTCCAACGGGAAGTAGGCGGCAACTTAGCTGAAATTCTCGACACGATAACGTATACCATTCGCGAGCGTATCCGCATCAAGGGAGAAATCAGGGTGCTGACATCCCAGGTTGTTTATTCAAGTCGATTCTTATCCTGTTTGCCGGTGTTGATCGCAATTGCCTTGTGGTTCATGAACCGGCCCTATATGATGATATTTTTTAATCCTGATTCCCGTATGATCGGTATTCCCGTATTGATCTTAGGTGCGTTGATGATTTTCTCAGGGTACAAGATTATGGGTAAGATCGCTGCCATTGAGGTCTAGGTTTGGTGGTGTGAGGAGGAAGGCATATGCTTTGGGTAGCAGTGATTGTCGGAGCAGTAATACTTGTTGCAGTAGTGATGATTGTTATTGGTTTGCGAGATGCTGGTGATGGCGATCCTATGCAGGAACGGCTCGCGGAATATGCAGCAAGGGGGGAGATTGCCGATCTGGAAGAGATCGAGCTCTCCCAACCGATAGCAGTACGTATAATTTATCCAATCGCTAGAAAACTTGGCGAGTTAGCTTTGCGTTTTACCCCCCAGAATGCGATCCAACAAACAACGAAGAAACTTGAACGTGCCGGAGGCCCTGGAGGTATGGATGCGACTGTTTTCTGGGCGCTGCGAATCGCAGGCCTATCACTGGGTGCATTGTTATTTTTTGTTGCCACAATCGCTCCAGAGGGTAGTTTCTTAAAAGGACGAGGATTAATGATTGGAATTCCAGCTGCGGTAATGGGTTTCTTCCTTCCAGAGCTGTGGTTGCAAGGGAGGATCAGCAAGCGGCAGAACGATGTTCGTAAAGCGTTGCCAGATGCTCTCGATCTACTCACGATTTGTGTCGAGGCCGGCCTAGGATTTGATGCTGCCATGTCAAAAGTGTATGAAAAATGGGACAATGTGGTGGCGATATCTTTCGGCAGGGTGATTCGTGAGATACAATTGGGGAAACTGCGCAGGGATGCATTAAAGGATATGGCGGAGCGGTTAGGCGTTCCAGAAATGACGAGCTTCATCGCGGCTGTGATCCAAAGTGAGCAGCTGGGTGTTAGTCTGGCGAGAGTTTTGCGAATCCAGGCTGACCAAATGCGGATCAAACGGCGTCAGATAGCGGAGGAAGCCGCAGCAAAAGCACCGATAAAGATGCTGATCCCCATGGCGATATTGATCTTTCCATCAATTTGCATAGTGCTAATGACCCCCGCAGTCCTGATGTTGATGCAATCTGCATTGAGTGGAATACTCGGATTTTAATTACGGGGAAAACTTATGCCCGGGCCGGCTCAGCTAAAATATCACCTGTACCGGTGGTTGTGGGGCAGCCTGGATTTGTTATTCCCGCCGGCTTGTGGGGGATGCGGCCGGCGGGGGGTTCACTGGTGTGATGAGTGCCAGAACCAAGTCAAGGTAATTGGGCCATCAATTTGCAATATTTGCGGACAACCCTGGGACCTCCCAGGGTTGTGTATTCGCTGTTCATCGACCAAACCGAATTTCACTGCCTTGCGTTCCTGGGCTTTATATGATGGACCTGTTCGTGAAGCTGTTCGGTGTCTAAAATACCGACGAAATATCAGTCTCGGACTGGTGCTATCCCAACCTCTAATCGAATTATTAATCAAGTTATCTTGGGAGGTGAATTTGGTGCTCCCAGTGCCATTGGGGGTTGCACGACTGAAAGAGCGTGGATATAATCAAGCTGTCTTAATTGCACGGCCGCTTGCGATGAGAATTGGTGTGCCTTGTGAAACTCAAGGATTAAAGAGGGTACGAGAAACTCGATCTCAGGTGGGTCTCTCTTTTAATCAACGGCGAGATAATGTAAAAAATGCCTTTCAGGCGAACCAAGAAATTGTCTCGAAGCATAGTATCCTGGTTATCGATGATGTCGCCACAAGCAGTGCGACCTTGGATGCCTGCGCAACTGCATTGCTTGCGGCAGGTTCGAATAATATTTATTGCTTGACATATGCTCGAACAGGTTAAGTGACAGTTAATATATATAAACTAAGTAGTGATAGATAATAGTTTCAGTATTAAGCAATTCAATAAACTTATTATCCCATCAAGATTACACTTGATTGATAGTTTTTGGAGAGTAAGACAAATTAATTTATTCAGGAGGTGGATCCATGACATTCCAAATTGATATTTCTGGAAGAAATATGGAAGTGACAGATCGACTCACTGATTATGTCACCAAGAAAGTGTCGAAACTTGACCGTTACTTAAATGATATCGAGGAAGCTCATGTGGACCTGGCATATGCAAAATCTGCCCGCAGCGCATCCGACAGACAGGTAGCCCAATTAACTATTCGTGGAAAGGGTTTTATCCTTCGCTCGGAGGAAAGAGCAGACGATATCTATGCTGCCTTGGATACTGCTCTTGATAAAATGCAGCGTCGAATCGAACGTTATAAGGGTAAGAGGAATCGTGGTAGAGGTGATGGGAGATCTGCTGCTGAGGTTGTTCCATTGCCAGAAAGCGAGGAGCAGGATTTTGAACCTCCGTTAATTGCGCGGAGAAAGCATTTTGTGATCTCTCCAATGGACGAATCTGAAGCGATCGAACAAATGAGCCTGTTAGGACATGAAGATTTCTTTGTTTTTTACAATGCTTCCACAGCTGCGATCAATGTCCTTTATAAGCGAAGAGATGGAACATATGGTTTAATTGAACCAGAAATTGGATGAAAAATCAAATTTATGTATTGGATGGCAGAGATTATCAAAACTCTGCCATCTTTTTTCTTATCCAGATATTATTACTGACGATTACAAAATGGCCTGCGTTGACTCTGAAGATTATTGAGGTTAAACTACTTACTAATTGATGTGAGGAGTTCATAAATGGGTGAAGAAGATTATACGAAGCTCTATAAAATCTCCGAATTGTTCATGGAGAATGAGATCGATGAAAAGAGCATTGAAGATGCTGTAATTCAACTGTTAAAGGCATTTGGTGAAGATCCATCAAGACCAGGATTAATCCGCACTCCTGGAAGAGTAGCTCAGATGTATAAGGAGCTGTTGGTGGGGTACCGCATCGACCCTGTGGCGATGGTGAATGATGCCCTGTTTGAAGTAACTTACGATGAGATGGTGCTGGTGCGAGATATTGAGTTCTACAGCTTATGCGAGCACCACCTGCTCCCATTTATGGGCCGGGCACATGTGGCTTACTTTCCGCGCGGTAAGGTGATTGGATTATCGAAAATCCCGCGAGTCGTGGATTTATTCTCACGCCGTTTACAGCTTCAAGAAAGGTTGACCCGTCAGGTCGCAGATTTTATCAATGAACTTCTTGATCCCTATGGCGTTGCAGTGGTCGTGGAGGGAATCCATCTTTGTACGATGATGCGCGGGGTTCGAAAACACGAAGCGCGGATGACGACTTCAACAATGTTAGGTGCATTTAGAACCAGCCTTGCGACGCGACAAGAGTTTCTAGACAATATCTCGCGAGGGGCTAGTCCGATGAAGTTCTAAAGAAGATTTTTTGATCGCGGATGATTTTCGAAGGCGTTCAGCGATCACGATCGCCTGTTCTCCTGAGAGGGGATCTATGTAAATCGGTAGGATCTCCGCAACCGGCACACCCATGTGAGCATACTTCCACAGCTCCGGATCTAACATTTGACCATCATAAATCAAGATATCTAAGTCAATGGTGCGCGGCGCATTGGGGTCTTTGGTGCGGAGCCTACCTAACAGGTTTTCAATCGGGCGTAAGATTTCGTTCCGTAATTCTGCGATAGGTAATTGAGTTGAAATGAGTACAGCAGCATTTAGGAATTCAGGACCTGGAGAACTCACGGCGGGTGTGTGCCACACACTGGAAACAGTCTCGATGGGGACCAACCTGCCGAGCAAATACAGAGAACTTTTTAGATTCTCCGCGGGGGAAATATTTGAACCAAATCCGATAACGGCTTGATGAATTACTTTACTCTTTACTGCGCTCAACTTCTACTCCGACTGAACGAGCAAAACGAACAGCATTTGGTTTTTCTACCTTGACATGAACCTTGATGACTCCAGGCTCTCCAAGGCAAATATTAGCGATATCTGCTGCTAAAGCCTCCACGGTGAGGCGTTGAGCAGTTTCCGCTCTGTATTGAGCTTTTTTTGCAATTGTTCGGTAATTAATGCTATATGAAATGTCGTCCGTCTCGCCTGCTTTTGTTAAATCGGCGGTGATGATGATATTGATGAGAATGTCTTGCGGTTTTTCGCGCTCCCAATCATTAATACCAATAATTCCACGCACCAACAAATCCTTGATGAAAATCTGATCCATGCAAATCTCCTCTTCAAATCAAAAAAAATAAATTTTCCATAACCAGGGATTAAATTAAGTGCCGTCCTCCATCCAGGTGAATTATCTCGCCGGTGATGTAGGCGGGGCCTTCGAGAAGGAATAGCAATGCCTCGCCAACCTCCTCAAGATTAGCCCAACGACCAGCTGGGACATTATCTAAAATATTACCTGCTGCAGCGCCATCACTAGGAGGTAGAATCGCTCCGAAGGCCAGACCATTAACTGTAATACTTGGAGCGAGGGCGACTGCTAGAGATTGAGTCAAGGCAGCTAGCGCTGCTTTTGAAATTGTGTATGGAAAGTGATCGATGCCAGGACGCAACGCTCGCCAATCGAGAATGTTGATAATGCGACCCTGTCCATCCGGATCAATTAATGATGCAAAAGATTGGCTGAGTAAGAATGGGGCTGTCAAGTTAACCTTAAAGTGTAGTTCCCAAGCCTCTAAGGTTGTTGATGGAAGATCCAAAGGGTCGAAGATCGCCGCGCTGTTTACTAAAGCGTACAGAGGCGCAAGGCGACGAACCTGAGAAATCAGATGAACGGTGCTTTCTGGATCAGCAAGGTCAGCCTGGACCAGCGACGCCTGATGTCCCATTGATAGAATTTCCGCTTTGAGTTCCTCAGCAGGTTGGCGAGAACGGTTATAGTGCAGAATAAGATCTCCGCCAGCCTGGGCAATCGCCATTGCCATGGCGCGACCGAGCCGCACACCACTTCCCGTAATGAGCACCTTCCTTCCTGAGAGCATCATGTGTATAACAGAGCCTCAGCAACACGCTCCAACATGGTACGAGCTTCCTGAGCAACAGCAGATATTTCTGGATTCTGCTCCAGGGAACCAACTCCAAGGATCATCTGTGGTTTGGCAATTCGAACAGTTGAAGTATGCTCGTCTTCCGCTTCAACAGTGACATTGCAAGGTATCAACAAACCGGCAACAGCCTCTTGGATGAGCAAACGGTGAGCTAATTGGGGATTGCAGGCGCCAAGTATTGAGTATGGACGGAAATCGACGTCTAATTTGTCCTTCATCATTGCTTTGACATCGATCGATGTGACCACACCAAATCCTTCGTCCATTAATGCTTCTTTTGTTTTTTCTAGAGCTTTATCATAGGGTTGGTTTAATCGTACCTCAAATCCAATTTCTTTTGTCATGGAATCCTCTCCTTCAAAGTTTTTTGTTCAGGCATTTAATCTGCGTTTGGACTAATAAATTAATTTTCAAGAAAGGGTATAAACCCCAGGATAGTTTCTGGGTATGTATCCGTCATTGCCAGAAATCCCATATCCTGCAGAATTACAAGAGCTTCCCAGTTGCGAGAGTTGAACTCATCGATCAATTCGAACTGCACTGGTTCATTCTCCGTTAAGGAATAACTTTCACCATCATATTGTAATTCTAGCACGCGTTCGACATTCAGGTGTTCTGAGTGTGTGGCACCTTGCCCGTATTTTTCGAATAATGGATCGGAATCTGTATAAAGCCAGAATTCAATCGGCATGAATATATTCATTACCCAAAAGCGTCTATTTTCATCAAGGGCAGTGGCATCTGTTAGGCGATATTCGATATTACCGAATTCAACTGATCTAGGGGTTAAGGAAGATCTCTCAATTGAGAAAGCACTGGGATTTGGATTAAGTTCGGTCCCATTTGCTTCAAATATCGTAAGAGCTTGACCTTCAGCAATAAGAAGAGTCTCATATGCGTAGTTGAATATTTGGACCGGGAGGGGGATTTCTGTAAGTGAGGTGGGATCGAGTCGAATTTGGTTCAGATCAGGTTGGATCTCCCCACTGATTAAGAACCCTTGCATGCTGCCTTGATGATTCGCTTCAATTGTCAGGAATACCAGTTCACCGTCGAACGCGATGCTCTCATATCCTTCATATCCTTGGATTTGGGCGCTAAAGTTTGGAGCCTGAAAAGATAGCCTGAATGGAGTCAGGGGACCGATGAGAGAGCCTGACAAGTAATCAAGAATATCTTGTTTTGATAAAGCGAAAACTGACGCTGCACCAGTTTGGGGGGAGATTTTTTCGGGATATTGGGGCAGAATTACCAATGTGTCACCGTACCAGGCCATCCCTGAAACCTGGGCATCTGGTGAGGCAATGGGACCTGTCAAGGGGATGACTTGGACCGGTGCTTCCTGCGGAGGGGGCGGTAAGGGGGTTTGAGATGGTGTCGGTGACGGTAGGGATGTAATGGTAGCCAAAGGTAACGGAGTCTGGGTCGGAGGGCTGGTAGAGGTAGGAAGGGTTGTTTCTGTGGGGAGGATGATTTTTTCTTCAATACCCAAGCAGCCTGCCAAGGTCATGGATATTGAGAGCAGGATAACCTTTCCAATAGGTATATTAATTTTCATTTCACGAGCTTATTTTCCAGGCGGGTCCGTTGGATGTGCCTGCCCATTATAAAGAGACAGGCGGCTAATACCAACCAAGAGATAACCTGCGCGATGCGAAAGCCACTGTCGAGCAGGATACTATCTCCCCGATAGGCTTCCAAGAAAAGCCGCGCAACAGCAGAGAGAGAAATGAAGGACAAGAAAATATTGCCAGGGGTAAGACTCCATGATGTTTTATCGAGAATCATTATGGTGATCAGGGTGAATATCGCCAACATGATCTCGTAAATCTGGGTCGGATGGCGTGTGGCTCCCCAAAGCTGAAACCCCCATGGGACCTGAGTTGGGATGCCAAAGGCACTACCAGATGCAAAATGAGAAATTCCGATGGCGATGCCCATAAGCGCAAATAACGGCGTGAGAGCATCTAGGGTTGACCAAAGGGGAAGATTTTTTCGAAACAAGTATATGGCAGCTGCTGCAACTGCGATCAAAGCGCCGGCTAATGGATCAAGCAATCCGGGATTGAGTGACACCAAACTCCTTGGATTTGTTGTGAAGGCATTGGGATATGTCGCAACATAAGATAGCCGCGCTCCGATCACGCCAGCAATCAGTCCAATAAAGACCAGATTGTATAAATGACCTGGGTTTTCACCACGCTGGCGGGCGCGACGTTCAGAGAGAGAAAGCCCAATCCAGAGACCGGCCAGGAGTACCAGACCGGGAACCTGGAGGGCAACGGGACCGATTTGGAATATAGGAAACATTATGGAGACTGTTCCATGAGCTGTTCAACCCGGATTTCCAGCAGAGCTTCAGACATCGGCCCACCGACAACAACCTCTTGAATTATTCCTTGTGGATCGACAAAAAATGTGCTCGGTAGTGAGCGCACTTCATAGAGATCGCTGACCGATCCATCCTTATCCAGCAGAATCGGAAATGTAAGTTTCCGAATTTGAGCGAAAGTAATCGCATCTCCCAGATTATCCTGGTGAGTTGAATTTACAGCTAGAACAATAAAACCTTGATCTTGAAATTCCTCATATACTTGCTGGATGGCCGGCATTTCAGACCTGCAGGGTGGACACCAGCTGGCCCAGAAGTTGATCAGAACGGGTTTGCCGCGCAAATCCGATAATGTATACCCTTCACTACCAAATGTTTCCAGCCTAAAATCAGGGGCCAGAAAACCTTCCTGCGGTGCAGGGATGTCGCCTTGGGTTGTGCTGCTCAGTGGTGTCGCGCTTAGCCAAATCCAGGTTGCTCCGATGGTCAAGACAAGAATTGAGAAAATACTCCAGGTTGTAATGGTTAATCTATTCATTTAAGTTCTGCCAATCGAGTTCTGGATTAATGAGACCTGCTAAGTGTAAATATAAACTGCTATGTGTGTCAAGCGCAATATTAGGACTATTAATAAAAATTCATTCTTTTATCTAAGTGATGAGGATTCCGTTAATCAATATTTAATAGATGTGGACAACTGGCTGTGATAACATGGTGACCAGATATCACAATCGGAGTGAAACGAAGATGAGAAAAAATGTGACACGCTCCTCTCTGCAAATGATGCTTGGGATTTGTTTCGCAGGGATATTAATTCTGACCGCATGTAGCAACAGTGCAGCACCAGAACCCACTCAAACAGTGGAGATTCAAAAGACCCAACCTCAAGAGGAATCTCCAACGCAAGCACCAGCAGATGCAGCAACAACAACCGCAATTATCAATGAGCAAGGATACCCTGTTCCACCTCAAAACCAGTGGAACTATGAAGCGACTCCAGAAAGTGGGTATCCAGCACCTGAAAATCAGCTGCCAACACCTGGAGACCAGGCTGGTGGGTATCCGAGTCCTGATGAGAGTTATCCTCCTCCGCTGAAAACAGAACTACAGGCGACGAATCCTAGCACGGTCAACCTCGCTTCAGGCGAACTGCAGCTGGTTGAGTTCTTTGCATTCTGGTGACCGAGATGCCGAGCATTGGCGCCCATCGTGCATGGGTTAGAAGTAGAATATTATGACAGGATCAATTTTATTTACCTGGATATAGAAAATCCTGCGAATGAGACCTTCAAAGATATATTAGATTTTCGCTACCAGCCGCAACTCATTTTGTTAGATGGAGATGGACAGATCCTTTATCAGTGGGTTGGGCCAATACCCAGAGAGGAATTTGTGGCAGCTTTTGAGGATGTGCTGGCAAGATAAGCAAATATCCCTACGTTCTAATAACTCAGGATGGCATGAAGATGTTCTTCATAAAGAACCTGAGTTATTATTTATTCCCATAATAATAATAAATTATGGACTAGTAGTCAGTCACGTGATTTTGATGAATGGTAGACCTTACGATACATAAATCTGCTTGTCTTTGCGAGGAGGCACGACGAAGCAAACTCCACCACTGACAGGGAGATTGCTTCAGCGGAAAAGCACCGCTTCGCAATGACAATCCCATCTCATTCATTGTGACCCAGTACTAACACCTATCTGAATACAATTGACATATCTAATCCAAGCGAGTACAATCCCTGTAGTAGTTCGAGTACGGATTACTATTGGACTTGTATGGATTATTTATCTGATTTAGTTGCGCTTGGATTTACTGAATATGAGGGGAAAGTATATTTGGCTCTATTGAAAGAGAGCCCCGCCAATGGTTATCAGCTCAGCAAAAGGACTGGGGTCCCGCGTTCAATGGTTTATGAAGCCCTGGGCCGTTTACATACTCGAGGAGCAGTTCTAAAGTCTGGTGATGAGCGGATCACTATTTATCGACCCTTGCCCCCAGAGCAATTACTCGAACGATATGAGCGCCAACACCAACAGTTGATTCATAATTTGCGTGACAGTTTACTGGATATCTACGATTCTCAAGAGGAAGATTCTTTGTGGACGATCAGTGGTCAAGAATCTTCATTTTCTTATGTCACCCAGATGATCGCCAATGGAAAAAACGAAATCTACCTTGTCCTGGATGATTTTGCCTTGAACCAATTACGGAACGAAATCATGACCGCCTGCAGACGCGGTATTCAAGTCGGAGCATTATTGACAGGCAATGGGGAATTGAAGTGTGACCAGGTTTCGTACCACCCACCGGCTGAAAGCGAGTTGCAAGGCTTAGAAGATATGCTTGTCGTGGTTGTGGACAGCAAAGAATGCTTGATCGCCAACCTGAATTTGGATATGGTCGCAACCATTACCACGAACCGAAACCTGGTGTTGATCTCCAGGCAGTTTGTTTGGATGGAATTGTTTGCCCAACGGATTAATGAACGACTCAGCCCAGCCATGTTGGACTTGCTGGATGAGTCTGATCGCCAAATATTACAAAGCTTTTCAACTCGAGAATGACCAACAGAGGCATAAACATTGAATGAGTTCGATCTGACTAACAGTGAAATTCATTCTGATGAAATAGACCATCACAATCGGAAGGACCCTCACCAGCAAGCCTCAGCTCTATCGGATATCATCCTTGGAGGACAAGATGGTTTGGTGAATGTCTTAGGTGTGATATTGGGAATCGCAGCTGCCACTGGGGACGCCTACATTATCCTGGTGGCAGGATTAGCAGCAACCTTCGCGGAATCTGTTTCGATGGCCGCGGTCGCTTACACCTCGACAATCGCAGATGCAGATTATTACGAAAGTGAACGTGAGCGTGAGTATCGCCACATTCAAGAGGTCCCTAACTTAGAGCGGGAAGAAATCTGTGATATTTATGCAGATAAAGGCTTTTCAGGCGAATTGCTCGAGCGAATTGTAGATACAGTCACTGCCAACCCGGATGTTTGGGTGGCTGTGATGATGTCTGAAGAACTTCAGCTACAGCCTGTAGATCGTAGAACAGCTTTCCGCTCTGCGATCATTGTGGGAATTGCTGCCATCGTTGGGTCATTAATTCCACTCTTGCCGTTCTTGTTCGTTTCGGTGTCAACCGGTATTTTAATATCGATCGGTTTCTCTGCACTGGTCTTGTTCATCGTTGGAGCGGTAAAAGCCCGTATGACGGTTGGTCATCCGGGGAAGAGTGGGCTGGAAATGGCGGTGATAGGTACGGTCAGTGCGCTGGTGGGTTATGCAGTCGGGACTTTGCTCAGGATACCGGCGGTTCCATGAATTCCAAGTCCGGTAATTCAAAACAGGGTGACTTCGATCAAGGCGATTTGGGTTGGGTGTTCAGTCAAACTCTCAATGTAGCCCGGTGGAGGGCACGCTCAAAATAATCACCTTGGGGGGATAATCTGCTGTAAGCTTTTTTGATCAATCTATTCATCAGCGGCTCTAATTGCTGGGCGTAATGCTCCATGCAGACCTCTGGGTAGATCCCCGGCCAGGAATAACACGAAACAACAGTTCGGCGTTGGGTGGAAGGGATCGATGGTGGCACTGTCAGGTCCCAATCTGGATCTTCCGGGAGGAAGATTCATAAACAAGACTGCCTTGCGGTATCCCTTCGATGCCGCGTACCACGGGTAGTTGGGAGTCCAATATATGAGGATCACCCGCCAGATCAGTTATGATGGCATGTTCCGGAAGCCTTGCCAATCATTCATTTGGCACGCCCTGATGAGATGGATCTGGTCTTTGAGTGGCATCGACCAAATAAATCTGTCTTGGAAAAGATATCACTCATCACACTGGTATGGTTGGTCAAATCATAGTCGAGCACGCCGACCATCACTCCCGGGACCGTCAATGCAGTGAGTCTTTCACGTAACTTTGGATCCCCATCGGAAATTGCTGCTTGAATGATATTTTTCCCGACTGCACCAGCACCGATCAGGGTTATATGAATAGGTGGGCGTTGTGGGTGATCGAACCCTGGTGCTGAATAAACTTTCTTCAAGGCATCGAATGACAAATGTAATCCGTTCCAAGCATCCGAAGCCAGGTTTTCTACAAATCGGCGTCCGGAGTCATCTTTGATCGTATCTAGGGAGATGCGCTGTAAGTTCTGTGATTCCAAGAGCGCCACTCGCTGTGGGCGCGTAGGATTGTGAAGAATAGAAATTAAGCAAGAACCCGGCTTTATCTTTTTGACCAAATCATCCCCCGGTTACGCGGCACAAGCACATAATCCTGTTTGCAAACGTCCTCCAGGTCTGAAATTTATGTTTGATCGGCTGTCATCAGGTAATCGCTATCAGACAGTCCGATGCTGGTACCAAAACCTTTTTCCAAGGTCACTTCATAGCCCATTTTACCCAGGCATGCGATAAATCCCGGTAAGAAAACTCGTCTCTCACCTGGTTCAAGATGCATACGCAGAAGGCCTATGCTTAGTTTTTTGCACTTCTCTTTTTGCATCGTCCAGTGTTTGGGATCATCGTCGGATGTCATGATTATCTTACCCAACTCGTGGATTACCCATGGATCAGAGTGCTCTTGAAGGGTGAATATTCAAAAACCAGATTAATAGAAATATAAAGTTAACTGATTTTATTGTGGAGAAAAGGACCGTCGGATTTTCTACTAGATTAGTGAGTGGAATTAAAATCAATGTTCAACAAAGCTTATGCAAACAATGCTTCGCGAAAAGACCCTCAATATGCGATTATCGGGTTGTCTGATTAAAATAGTTATAGGCAGCTTCTGACAGGGTAGCAACCAGTTCTGACGCAGGGTCCCAGATCACCTGGTCCGGATGGTGAATAAATATTGCCAGAATATAGTTTCCTCCGGGAGTGTAGACGATCCCAGCATCACCTAAGGTGTTCATCACCCCTAAATATGTCACCCAACCATGTTTATGCGCCACTGGAGTACCATCCGGTACACCAGCTTCGATCAACAAGCCAATTTTATTACCGCCCAGGAATTTGATCATTGACTGGCACTCAGCTTGGGTGAATTCCTCCGGGAATACAGCTAATATATTCCCCCCGCCGGATTGAGCGCACTGGTAGATATCCTCCAATAACATGCCCATATCAGAGGGTGTAGTTTGGTTGTAAATATCAGGATCAGTGTCGATATCAGAACGTTGATTTGCCGGAGTCTGGATGGCAGCCAGGAGTGGAGCGCCAGGATAGAATTGGCCTGCGAGAAATGTGTTCTCTAAACCCAGTGTTTTCATATCTGCAGTGACATCCAAAGGGGCACTAAATGGGTCGATGACCCGCTCCATAAGCCAATCGGCTGGGTCGTTGCCGGATTTTTCGATCATCTCTTCGATCAAGCGTAAGGTTTCAGAATCTGGATTTTCTTCAAGGCGTCGAAACGCCGACACCATGATGGGTATCTTGGTGATGCTGGCGGAGGTGAAGGCAACATCTGGATTAGTGGAGTAATCCTCTCCCTGACCGTAGGCAAAATTTATCTCTTCACCAGTCTGGAGATCTACTAAATACAACCCCACTAAACCATCAAATTCTGACAGGTCAATCGTTTGTTTAATTAAGATTTCAAGATTGCTGATCAATGGTCTGGGGGGGTTAGTGCGATGCATGGGCAATTCGACCACGCGTCTCGAGGTGGAGCGCAGTGCGGTTTCGATTAAATCCACCGAGCGATTAATATCCAATTCGGTCCCCTGAGTGCCGGGTTGAAAGTTGACCGTACCCACATTTGGCATGGCGGGAATAGGGGATTGGTCGTAGCGTTGAGCGATCTCGGTCTCGAGGTAGGTTTTAAGGCGGGGCTCAGAGAAGGAGGCTCTCAAAGGAATAGAGGCAGGAGACGGTGTTCGTCCCCATAGATAATCCCAGAATTCCACCCAAAAAGGCTGCTGGCTGCGGGCTAGGTCGGCAGCCGCCAGCATACTTTCCAGATCGAGTTTGAATTCAGCGACAGCAGGATCGAGATGGATAATTTCGTCGCCGTAATGTAATTCGACTGGCGTTGCGGAATAAACTTCCAGTAAGCGTTGTGCACTCGTTGCTCGGTCTTGTCCACCGACAGGCACTTCAGCGATCCCCATTCCATCAGGGAAATTAGCCCGTAAGCGACTAAACCTCACCAACTGCATAGTAAACACAGCTACCGCGGCAAGGATCATGAAAAGTGAAAACCAGCGCAATGCTGAAAAAGAATTGCTTCTCATTAGAACGAAATATATCACAACCTGCACCTCAGGTGACCAGTTTATAAATATTCATTAACCTTTAAATTCTGCTTGATATTTTGTGACGTTCAACCATAGTATAAAATTGGTTACCGAGGATGGAATATGAATTGTAAGGAATGAGCAGTTACTGCGTTTGGGCTCCCGGGAACCGACAATTGGGGGAATACATATAAATATTTAATAATAAGGATGGCTTAATGAACAACTCAAAGGGTAAAATTACATCTCTATGGTATGATGCAAATTTGAGGAGGTAAGTTTGGGAAAGAATAACAAACGCCCTGTTTTTCCTTTACTGCTTATAGCTGCCGGCCTGATTTTCTTGATCGGTGCTGTCGTGGGTATAGTCTTTATTTCTGGAGGAGATGATTCACCACAGGTAAGCGTTCCAAACCAGAAAATTCCCTACCCCCAAATCGTAAGGGTGAATCTGTCTACCGCAAAAGTCGCATTCGATTCTGGAGAAGCGGTTTTTGTGGATGTCCGCGATCAAGCCTATTATGAGAATGAGCATATCCCCGGAGCGCGATCGATACCTCTAAGTCAATTTGAGGATAGATTAATTGAGCTCGAGCCGACTGATTGGATTATCCTTTATTGCACCTGACCCAGTGAAGAGACGAGTGCCCGTGCGGCAAATATCTTGATCGCAAATGGTTATTCAAAAGCCAACCCAATTCTAGGTGGACTGCAAGCTTGGAACGGAGCTGGTTATCCAATAGAACGTTAAGGATTACCTTGATGATGCATCAAATTCGCCTGATTTTCCTTCTCTCGCGCCCATTGTTCTTACTGGGAGGAGCATTGGTTTATGCATTGGGAGTAGGAATCGCCCGTTATTTGGGCGCACCTATCGATTGGGGTTTTTATTTCCTGGGACAAGCTTTTGTTACGACTATGCAGCTCAGTGCCCAATATCTAAACGAATATTATGACGCACCTGCTGATCAGGATAATCCTAACCGGACGCCATTCACGGGTGGAAGCGGCGCAGTTGGGGCGGGGAAATTATCTCAAGAATCCGTGAGGTGGGCTGCCCTCACCACGTTGACTATTCTCGCCTCTTTGGCCGTGGTTTTGGTCCGTGTTAAACCCGTATCTCCACTATTGATCACGATCATGGTTCTGGCATTTCTGGGCAGCTTCTTCTATTCTGCTCCACCGATAAAGTTGGCACATTCGGGATATGGAGAACTGACTACTTCGATTCTGGTAGCCAATCTGGTGCCAATCTTCGCCTTTGTCCTCCAATATGGCGAACTCCACCGGTTGTTGGTAATGAGCACTTTTCCTTTAACCACATTGCACCTGGCGATGATGATCGTTTTTGAATTCCCGGATTATCTAAACGATCTCAAGTATGAGAAATACACATTGCTGGTGCGAGTTGGTTGGGAGCGGGGGATGGTGTTGCACAACATCTTGATTTTGACGGCATTCTTGTTATTAGGTTTAGCAGCAACTTTTGGCCTTCCATTAGCGATTGTGCTGCCAGCTTTACTCCCACTCCCGCTTGGTTTACTACAAATTTGGCAAATGAGACGCATTGCAGGAGGTGGAAAACCCAACTGGACTACGATGGGATTTACCGCTGTGGTATTGTTTGGCAGTGTTGCTTATCTGCTGGCTTTCACCTTCTGGACTAGATGACGGAAGGATAGCTCAAGAGTGAAATTTATTAATGCCTGAATTTTTAGACCTTCTCCCCCCAAAGGTTGCCTTAGATCGCTTTTTGGAGCGCATCCAAATTCAGCTCGAAGCTGAACAAATAGAGGTTAGATTGGCGCAAGGTCGCGTGGTGTATGCGGACATCGGGGCACCTCATTCTCTACCATCTTTTCCGCGCAGTACAGTCGATGGATATGCGGTTATTGCAGGTGATACTCACGGAGCGAGTGATTCCCTGCCCATCTATCTAAATTTAATTGGCGAGGTAAGGATGGGCAGTTCCGCTGATTTCTCTCTCTCAACTTCACAATGTGGGCTGATTCATACTGGCGGTATGCTTCCACAGGACGCGGATGCTGTAGTCATGCTGGAAAACACCCAGGATGCTCATCCTGGAGAGATCGAAATCTTACGCGCTGTAGCAGTGGGTGAAAATGTGATCAAAATTGGGGAAGATGTGCGCGAAGGGGAGATTGTCCTCCCAGGAGGCGGGTTGCTTCGAGCACCGGAGATCGGTGGTTTATTGGCATTAGGAATCACACACCTCCAGGTCACCAAACAACCAAAAATCGCCATTATCTCAAGTGGAGATGAAGTCGTTCCCCCAGCTGTGGAAATTGGACCAGGGCAAGTCAGGGATATCAATACCTCTACCCTCTCTGCACTGGTTGAACGGGTTGGAGCTATCCCGGTGAGCTACGGGATCATACCCGATGATGAAGATTCATTACGTGCTGTCACTTCCCAAGCACTAGATGAATGCGATATGGTTGTGATCACCGCTGGTTCATCTGCCAGCAGCCGGGATTTGACAGCTCAAGTGATCGATAGTTTGGGAGAGCCCGGTGTTATCTCACATGGAGTAAATGTTCGTCCGGGAAAGCCAACCATCTTAGCAGCTTGTATGACAGAAGGGTGCAAGTTCGCCAAACCTGTAATAGGTCTTCCAGGTAACCCGGTCAGTGCATTGGTGATTGCAATTCTCTTTGTGGAACCAGTTATTGATTATTTGCACGGTCTACGTACCCCTCGAATTCGACCGCTGTTAAAAGCAAAAACCACCATCAATTTGGCTTCTCGAGCGGGGAGAGAAGATTGGGTGCCGGTAAAATTGATACCGGAAGGGGATGGATATATTGCAGATCCGATCTTTGGGAAGAGTAATTTGATCTTCACTCTGACCCGGGCAGATGGATTATTGCACATTCCCCCACAAGTGACCGGATTGAACGCCGGTGAGCTGGCAGAAGTAATGTTGTTGAATTAATAAATGGGATCACAAATCTAAGAAGTATTACGAAACCAAATTATAAGTTTCACTCCCTGAAGCTGCCTGATCGGCGGCTTTTCATCTAGATTGCTCTGTTTGTACCAAAATCTAATGGGTTTGCACATATTTTCGATAAAGGCGATAAAATATGTGGTGCCATTTTAAGTGGTTGGAATCTGTGATGAAGCCATTCATAGTATTCGCATCGATCATATTAATCCTTAGCCTGACTGGGTTACCAGCGGAGGTAAATGCCGAGAGCCTGGAAAAGGTGCGGGTAGTGACTGTTCCGATCCTGCTTTACCACAGTATATCCAGCGATAGCTCAGCTGATAGCCGTTATGCTGTTTCTGTGACCGATTTCAAAATTCAAATGGAGCAGCTGCGATACTGGGGTTATTCCCCAATCACGATTAAAGATTTGGTTGACCATATCAATAAGGGACATTCATTACCACGAAGGCCGATAGTGATCACCTTCGATGATGGTTATTTAGATGTTTTCGATAATGCATTCCCCATTATGGAGCGTTATGGTTTTACTGGGACTGTGTATATAGTCGCCAATCGGCTGACCTCGGATGGTTTTCTCCAGGTAGAAGAACTGCAAGAATTAATCAATCACGGTTGGGAGGTCGGCAGCCATGGCATGACTCATACGGAGTTAACCCAGAACCATACACTGGTGCGAAATGAAATCCTTCGCTCGCGGTTGGATATAGAAGATGCCCTGGGGATTAAAGTTTTCTCATTGGCATATCCTTTTGGATTGTTGGATATGTATGTTTCGAGCAAGGTATTCGATTATGGTTACCGGGCCGCGGTTGGGGTTGGCAATATCTCGAATCATTCCAATGGTACTATTTATAATTTAAGCCGCAGGGAAGTACAAGGAGGTGTTGATTTGGAGGCTTTTGCTGAATTATTGCCCTGGACCAATCATTTTTTGCCTTCACCTCCACGGAAGTATCTCCCAGATTGAATGGTTAGGTAACCAATGTATTTAGAAGATATCCCTCTTCCAGAGGCGAATGCTCGCTTAGAGAGCGCATTAATAAAAGAAAATTTATGGAGTGTATTGGGCGTTGAGAAGATAGCTATTAATGTGGCAGCTATCGGTAGGATTTTAGCTGATCCGGTATGGGCGAAATTATCTTCACCTCATTACCACGCTTCTGCGATGGATGGTTTTGCTGTGCGGGCAGTCGAGACCGAGGGGGCTATGCCGACCCAACCAATCACACTGCTCACCGGTGAAGTGGTAGTTTATATCGATACTGGCGATCCGATTCCAGAATTCACTGATGCGGTCATCCCGATCGAAAATGTTGAACCACTCGATATGAATGGTGGCCCAGCAGCCCAGGTGCGCCAACCGCATGCAATCCGCATTCGGTCTGCAGTGACCCCCTGGATGCATGTCCGCCCGATGGGGGAGGATATTGTGGCTACCCAATTGGTGTTACCCACCGGCCACAAATTGCGACCAGTCGATCTGGGTGTAATTGCTGCCAGCGGGAATTCACAGGTAAAGGTAGCCCGGCGGCCGAGGGTCGCGATCTTGCCAACTGGGAGCGAATTAGTTCCGATTGGCAGCCAGGTGGTTCCAGGAGAGATCATCGAATTTAATTCACTCGTCTTAGCCGGTCAAATCATCGAATGGGGTGGAGAAGCAACGCAGCTTCCGATTACAGCAGATGATTTCGATCAAATATGTGTCCTGGTCCGCCAGGCCGCGCAGGACCACGATCTGATCTTGCTCAATGCAGGTTCATCTGCTGGGTCAGAAGATTATTCAGCGCAGGTAGTTCAAGCACTAGGCGAATTGATGGTCCATGGAGTGGCAGTCCGCCCAGGTCACCCAGTAATCCTGGGAATGATCCACCCAACGGAATTTAAAAACCTCGACCAAAGGGAAGAGATTAGCATAAAGTCAACACCGATCATCGGTGTTCCAGGTTATCCAGTATCAGCTGCAATTACCGGGGAGCTGTTTGTCGAACCGTTGCTAGCCAAGTGGTTAGGTCGCTCCTCTCTCAGTCCACCTACAATCAAGACGACCTTGACCAGGAAAATCACATCACCAGCTGGAGATGATGATTTTATACGAGTGGCCGTAGGTAGAGTTGGGGAACGAATCCTTGCAGCCCCCTTGGCTCGTGGAGCTGGTGTGATCACATCTTTGGTAAGAGCCGATGGTTTAGCGCTATTGCCACGCGGCTCCCAAGGGATGCCAGCTGGCTCAGATCTGGAGGTTCGTCTCTACCGCACCCCTGCGGAGATTGATAGCACGATATTTGCCACCGGCTCGCATGACATCACTCTGGATATCTTGGCTCAATTCTTGTTTGGTGCGCAGCGACGACTCACCGCGGCAAATGTGGGTAGCATAGCTGGTCTGGTCGCGCTAAGTCGCCGTGAGGCACATCTCGCAGGGGCACACCTCTTAGACCCAGAAACAGGTGAATATAATCTGCCCTATGTCAGCCAATATCTACCCGATGTTCCAGTAAGAATTATTGCCCTGGTCGGTCGTTCACAAGGTTTGCTTATCCGGAAGGGAAATCCGAAGCGTATTCAATCTTTAGGTGATCTTACCCGGGAGGATGTAACATTTGTTAACCGGCAACGTGGGGCTGGGACTCGACTGCTACTTGATTATCAGCTGGAAAAGTTGGGTATAGCCAAAGAGTCTATCCAGGGTTACCAGCATCAAGAATATACTCATTTAGCAGTTGGAGCAGCTATTGCGTCTGGAAGGGCAGATTGTGGAATGGGGATCGAAGCCGTCACGCAATCTCTTGATCTTGATTTTATCCCACTAATTGAGGAACGTTATGATTTGATAATTCCTGAAGAATATGTTGGTCAACCCTTACTGGAACCGCTGTTCGAGGTGCTTGAAGATAGCGATTTCCGAAAAATGGTTGCTGCTTTACCGGGTTACGATACTGCACCAATGGGCGAACTGATCGCTAAATTGCCCTGATCCAACAAATGAATGCTGAAATACTCAACACAGGAGGTTAACCATGCCTATCTCAGCTGGGGGTCAAGCCCCCGATTTTACCTTATCAGATGATGAAGGTCGAATGCATACACTTTCTGACTACCGTGGAAAACCGGTGGTCTTGTATTTTTACCCGAAGGATAATACTTCTGGCTGCACCAAGGAAGCTTGTGGTTTTAGAGACGATTATTCTGCCTACCAAGATGGGGGAGTAACAATCCTTGGAGTCAGTCCGGATTCCTCAAAGTCGCATGCGAATTTCAGGGATAAATACGAGCTGCCCTTTACTCTCCTTGCAGACCCAGACCGGGAGGTGATCAAGATGTATGATGCTTGGGGATTGAAAAAACTCTATGGTCGTGAATATGAAGGCGTGATGCGAACTACTTTCCTGATCGACGAAGATGGGAAAATCTTGAAAGTATTTGAAAAAGTCAAACCAGCAAACCACAGCGCAGAAGTCCTTGCTGTGCTTGAAGATGTGGATGAATAAGTGGAAAGAAGATTCAATCTGTTGTTCGTCGCTCTGATAATCACCCTGCTGGGTCTTTCTGCTTGTGGAGTTACAGCCACCCAGAATTCGTTTATTGATCAGGAAGATCCGGTAAGAAATCCTGGTGTCCCGGAAGAGTTTGCAGGCCTCGCAAATCCTTTTATTGGGGATCCAGATGCAATAGCTGCCGGTGAAATTCTATACCAGGCGAATTGCTCATCTTGTCATGGTTTTACTGGTGAGGGCGATGGTCCCGTATCGGAAGGATTGGATCCAAAACCGAAGAATCTTGCTGAGAATCAACCTAATTTAAGCGATTCCTACCTCTATTGGCGGATTTTTGAAGGTGGATTGATGGAGCCTTTTAATTCCTTAATGCCAGGCTGGAAGGGATTATTGAGCGAGGAAAGAATCTGGCAGGTGATCGCCTTCTTGCGCACGATGGTCGTTCTATGAATTGCGACCGGTCCGATTATGTATAAAACTCGTGATTGAAAATTCCTTTAGTGGGGAGATTGTGATCAGAACTCGGGTAAAATAAGGGCTGTGAAGGCCAGTTTTAAGACTCCTCAAGCTTATGCTCTATCCCCTTCCGTTCGCTGGTTGGCAGCTGGAATATCTTTGTTGGTGATATTGGTATTTGTGGGAGACCTCTGGATTTGGCCTCAAAATAATCTATTTTTCAGCATATTATTTGGCCTGGGAATAGCCGGGGTCATTTATTTTATCGCCAGTCGGTTTATTCAATTACAAAGTGAAATGCTCAGTCTGCAAAGCCGCATGGTTGAAGTTGAAGCCGATGCATCTAATGTAAACCGTAGAGCAAATGCAGTCTTAGAGCTCAGTCGGAAATTTGTTGAAACCGATGACGAAAATGAAGTTGTTTCTTCACTACTAAAAGTTTTAATTGACCTGGTTGAAGCGGTCGGTGCATCACTGGTTCCTTTAGATGAGCGCGGACAGCCGTTAACTGCCATCAGTCATGGTGAAATTCCTTATCCGCTGAAGGATGCCTGGGTGGAATACTTGGCCTCCCCGGAAGTACGCCACCGTTGCGCAGCTTGCCAAAAGACAGATACCTTGGTTCAAAACTGCCCACTGACAGAGATTCAGTTTTTTGACACCGATGATTACTCATCGCCAACAAGCGTATATTGTTTGCATTTACGCCGCGGCGATCATGAGTATGGAGTATTAAACCTCTATTTATCGCAAGATACAATACTGGATGCCAATACTCAAGACTTTATACATGCCTTGCTGGATGAGACCGCCCTGGTTTTAGAGAGTATCCGTTTACAAAACCGCGAGATTGCTGTTTTACAGCAGTTGAGACACCAAACGGATATAAAGGCATTAGAGTTGGACTTCATTGAAAATGTCCAGGAGGCACTAAAAGCTGATTTTGTTCTCCTCCAATACAAGGGAGAAGATGATCCAAGTTCAAAAAAGTTGAGTGCCGGTAAATTCCCTCAATCCAGAATTACCATAATCGACAGTCTCATTGAGGGAGTATTAAATCTGGATTGCCGGTCTTGTTAGGTGAGGTTGATGGTGACCCAGGTCTGGTTAATGGGCTGCGCTCATTAATTGCAGCCCCGTTGGTGATTCCGGAAAAACCAGCATTTGGTGTTATGGTCGCCGGAAACTTCGGATCTCATAAATTCAATACCCGCCATTTGACCTTGCTGCAAATTTTGGCGGGGCAGGTTAGCCTGGTGATGCGGAGCTCAGAGCTGCGAGCAGAGATGGAATTCAACACCATCATCGCTGAACGCACCAGGTTAGCCCGAGAGATCCATGATGGTCTGGCGCAAACCCTTGGGTTCCTGAAGCTGCATGTTGCACAAATGGAGAATTTGCTTGCTGCGAAGGATACAGATCGCCTGCAGGACAGTCTCTCTACAACTTACAAGGTTTTATCAGATGCTTATCTCGATGTCCGGCAAGCAATTGATGGATTACGCATCTCACCAACTGGAGAAGGGCTTTCTTCCTGGTTGAAGGAAACCTGCCAGGAGTTTGAGGAAAACACAGGATTACCAGTGGTTTTAGATGAGTTCCCCACGGAAGAGAATCTCCCGCCAGAGATCCAGGTGCAGTTGATCCGTATTATCCAGGAGGCCCTCAGTAATGTCCGGAAGCATGCCTGCGCAACTAAAGCCTGGGCTTCATACCGTCAAGTAGGACAGGAATTCATCATCGAGGTTCGGGATGATGGCTGTGGTTTTTCATTAGAGGAAATCCCGAATGTGTCCAGATATGGGTTACAGGGAATGCGGGAGCGCTCAGAATTGATTGGGGCTGATTTCCAAGTTATCAGCCAACTCGATAAAGGCACCATTGTCAAAATCCAGGTTCCTATTCCAACAGGCGAAATGGTCCAATGAGGGTAATCCGCCTCGTAGTCGTCGATGATCATGCCTTGTTTCGAGCAGGCTTAGTCAGCCTCCTGACATCGATTCCAGAGTTTGAAATTGTTGGTGAAGCGGGTGATGGCAGGCAAGCTCTTGCTGTGGTGAGAGAAGAGAAGCCAGATGTGGTCTTATTGGATGTCAATATGCCGGTTATGGGTGGAGTGGAAATGGTAGAAGCCCTGCAGGATAACGATCGTCCGCGCATCCTGATGCTTACCATCTCCAAGCATGATCAGGATCTGTTCGGTGCTATCGCTGCCGGTGCAGACGGCTATCTGCTCAAAGATGCAGAACCGGACGAGCTTCGCAGGGCGATCAACCTGGTTGCCGATGGGAAATCTGTGCTCTCTCCAGAAGTAACAAGTCGAGTGTTAAAAGCTGTCAGCAGTTCACACGGGATTCCACCGGATGTAGCCTTAAGCAAAAGGGAGATGGATGTGCTTAATTGCCTGGCGAAAGGTATGACCAGCGCCCAAATTGCCAAGGATTTATTTATCTCGGAGAATACCGTAAAAACCCATGTCAGACATATCCTGGAAAAACTGGAGGCTTCAAACCGGGCGGAAGCCGTCAGCCGGGCAATTCAATTAGGAATAATCCGCCAATAACGTTTCTTTGATCTATTTAAGTATCAGGTCGTTGACAAAAGGGTGATTTGAATAATCACCCTTTTGTGCATTTAAAATCCACCCTTTTACTATTCCAGGGGGGGGTGACAAATAAGACCGTATTTGGTAAATTAAAGATGTAATTTTATGAGAATTCATAAACCTTAATATCTCATGACCCTGAATACACAAACAGATCCTCTCCGCATCTTGATCGCCTCGAGCCATCCCCTGTTCGCTCAAGGAATAAACAGCTTACTGAAAAAGCGTCCAGAGATGGACACCGAAGTGGTTGGCATCGTGTCCACAATTAATGAAGCACTGGTTGCTTTGAAAAATCTCCAACCAGACCTGGTGATCGTTGACTACGATGATGATCGAGTGAATCGCGAGGAGTTTTTAGCGCGTTTTGTCGAAGGGGAGGGACGCTTGCGAGTGGTCTTGTTCTCACTGAAAGAGGGCGGAGACGAAGCCATTGTTTACGACCGCCGTACAATGGCTGCCTCCCAAATTGAGGATTGGTTAGAAGGGTGGTCGGACTCAGAAGAAAAGTCCTCTCAAATCCCTGCTGAACCTGATCAGGACCAAGTAGTACCAAAGAGGAGAGATAGCATGAAACATTTTATTGTTGCCGGATTATTGGTGATTGTTTTGATGGCGGGCAGCTTTTTCCTGTTCACCAATATTGAGCTGCTTCCCGATCAAGCCAGCGCACAGGCGATACCGATTGACGAGCTTTTTCGTTTTGATTTTATTGCCATTTTGGTGTTATTTTCTCTGATTATCGGTTTTATGGTCTACAGCATCATCGTATTTCGCAGGCGAAAGGGCGACGATACTGACGGTCCGCATATCGAAGGAAATTCCAAATTGGAAGTTGTCTGGACACTGATCCCATTATTTTTTGTCATGTTCCTGGCTTATTATGGCAGTTCGGTCTTAGGAAAGACATTGGCGGCTGATCCGAAGCCGTTACGAGTGGATGTGATCGGCTCCCAATGGTCCTGGCGTTTTGAATATCCAGAATATGGGATCATATCGACAGATTTGGTGCTGCCCGTTAATAAGCAGGCTCTCTTAAATATCTCATCCACGGATGTGATCCATTCATTTTGGGTTCCGGAATTTCGGGTCAAGCAAGATGCGCTGCCAGGGGAAGGATTTGAGCGCGAGTTACGGGTAACTCCCATTGAAACCGGCGAATATAAAGTCCGTTGTGCTGAATTGTGTGGTAAGAACCACTACGACATGTTGGCGCCAGTTAGAGTCCTATCTCAATCTGATTTCGATGGCTGGGTGCAATCTCAAACCGGACCAGTTTCGGATGATCCTGTGGAACGCGGCGAAATATTTGCCCAGCAATTTGGCTGTTCGGCTTGCCATAGCAGCGATGGATCACAGCTGGTTGGTCCGACCTGGTTGGGAGTCTTCGGAAGCACTGAAATGCTCGAGGATGGTTCATCGATGGTTGTCGATCGAGATTATTTATTCAAATCTGTCCGCAACCCGGGGATCCAAATCGTTGCCGGGTATCAGAACATCATGCCGGAAAATATTGCAGCGAATATGACCGATGAACAGATCGATGATTTAATCGCTTTTATTGAGAGTTTGAAATAGCTTACCTGGAGGATCAGATGAGATTTTATCGATTATCACTTTTTCGTGGCCTTGGCTATATGGTGATCGGCACTCTGGTTGGAGCGCTTATCACCATCCTAATCCGTTTACTCATGGGGCTCCCAGCCTGGAATGCAGAACCAGTGCTGGTTGCCGGAGCATTATTGGGGTCAATGGCGTTTATCTACGGTACCGGTGTCCTGGACGACTGGCTTAATTGGGCTAAGGGTATCGACACCCCAGAAGCTTCCCTAGAATCCGAAGTCGAAGGCTACAAGCGCTTCATACATGTCTCGTATGACCATAAAGTAATCGGAATCCAATATGGGTTGACTTCCTTATTAGTGCTGGCAGTCGCGGGATTTTTTGCAATGATTTTCCGGGGTGAATTAGCCCAACCGGGACTGCAATTCTTGACTCCCGATGGATTTAACACACTGATCAGTTTACACGGTATCGTTAACATTGGCGGTATGCTGCTCGGCGTGGCGGCCATGTCAAATTATTTGGTGCCGATAATGATCGGCGCTAATGATATGGCTTTTCCCCGCTTGAACGCTTTCGCATATTGGCTCAATATCCCTGCTATCGTAATGCTGCTCAGCACCATCCTTTTAGGCGGAGTCGATGCCGGTTGGACTGGGTATCCCCCCCTGAGTGAGAATCTATCGAAGATCGGTTTCTCTATGTTTTTCCTCGGAGTTTACCTGATCGGACTCTCCTCTATCCTGGGGGCGTTGAACCTGATTACCACAATTGTCCGCATGAGAGCGCCAGGAATGACCTTGTTCCGCATGCCGATTTTCGTCTGGTCTGTTCTGGCGACAGTGGTAATTTCAGTAACTGCCACCCAGTTAATCGGTCTCTCGTTCCAGATGGTGTTGTTTGATCGCATTTTTGGCATGGATTTCTTCAATCCAGACCAGGGTGGTAATGTGCTGCTCTTCCAGAACCTGTTTTGGTTTTATTCCCACCCGGCGGTATATGTCTTTGTATTGCCAGGTCTGGGTATTATCAGCGAATTGCTGCCGGTCTTTTCTCGCAAACCGCTCTTCGGTTACCGGTGGGTGGCATTGTCATCGATGGCGATTGCCCTGATTGGTTTCTTTGTTTGGGCACACCATATGTTCACCTCGGGGATGGCGAATTATCTACGGGTTCCGTTCACTTACTCCACCTTGCTGGTTGCGGTACCTACGGGGATCAAATTTTTCAGCTGGCTTGGGACGATGTGGCGTGGAAAATTGTCCTTTAAGACACCTATGCTGTATGTTCTGGGCGCGATTTCAATATTTCTCCTGGGTGGTCTCAGTGGTCCACCGAATGCGACGGTCGCAACTAATTTATACATCCACGATACCTACTTTATCGTCGGCCATTTCCATGCCACCATGTTTGGTGGTTATCTATTTCCCTTCATCGCAGCAATTTATTACTGGTTCCCATTGATGACGGGTCGCATGTACAACGAAAGGTTGGGGAAAATTGGCTTTTGGCTAATGCTGATTGGATTTTATGCCCAATCCCTATTCATGATGCAGTCTGGTCTTTTAGGGATGCGTCGCAGGATCGCTGATTATGACCCGGGGCTCGGAGTAAATTTTCCACAGATGATGGTTAGTATCGCTGGTTTTGTTGTTGGAGCAGGAGTATTGGTGTTCATTACCAATCTGGCACTTAGTATACGGCGCGGTGAAGTGGCAGTACCTAATCCGTGGCGTTCGCGTTCCCCCGAATGGCACATTCCTGTACCCGTATGGGGTCACAATTACGAAGAACCTTTTGAAGTGATCGGCGAACCCTACGATTACGGTCTGGAAGATTCGGCTTACACGAGTTTAGGTGGGGCAGCAGATTTCACAGGAGATTCGACATCAGCAGTGCCTGAACCAGCTGCAGCTGACTGAATCCCGGTAAGAATTTTGATTCTCTTTATCTCATTTTAAGTTTAGGAGAGATTTTCATGGAAGACAAAAGTAATTTAGAAGAACAGAACAACGATAGTTATAAAGAAGACAAGAATATCGGTGTAGCTGTTTTTCTTCTGCTTGCAGCACTGACATTTGGTGAATTCTTCATCGGCAGTATCGCAGTGGATTGGTCTTGGCCACTTTGGGGTATCGCCATTCTAAAAGCTACCTTGATAATTTATTACTTCATGCACGTTACCAGAGTGTTTGGAGGTTCTAAGGAGGGTGGATCATGACCACTCAAGTTGAAGCACAGCGTAACTACAAATTTAAAACTGATTCCAACCGGCTGGGTCTCTGGCTGTTCATTATTTCCGATGCATTTGTATTTGGTGGCTTGCTGGTGAGCCGTTTCTACCTATTTGCTGGAGAACGACCCGAACTCAACCAATGGTTGGGCCTTGTCGTTACATTTATTTTGCTCACCAGCAGTTTCTTTATGTATCGCGCCGATATAGATATCTCCAATGGGAATATGAAAGGATTTACCCGCAACATTCTGGTGACAATTATCCTGGGTATTCTATTCCTGTTTGGTGTTGTTGGGCTGGAGTGGCCGACCGCTCCATTCTCGGTTGGTGAGAATTCCATGTCATCGGTTTTCTTCACTATGACTGGCATGCATGCCTTACATGTTTTGAGCGGTGTGATTTTCCTGACCATCGTTTACCGCAACGGGAAGAGTGGTTTATATTCGCGCGAGAGACATTTTCCTGTCGAGGCAGCCGCGATCTACTGGCATTTCGTGGATGTAGTTTGGGTATTTTTCTATCCAGCCCTCTATTTGATGGGCCGTGCTGTATAGTTTTCTGAAGGTATTAATTGGTGATTAGTAATCTTGGATTGAACTATCACAAATGATGAAACCTCGCAATCTCCTAATTTTTGGCATTGCTCTTCTATTTGGAATGGTTGTGGTTTTCACCCTGCTGGGTCCTACAAAACCATATACATTTCAGGGCTCATTGATCGACCCGCCAGTTGAAGCGCCACAATTTGAGTTAAGTGATGTCAATGGTCAGCGCTTCCAGTTGAGTGAATTGGATGGTCAGGTTGTAATCATGTTCTTTGGCTACACCAGCTGTCCAGATGTTTGTCCTGTGACACTCACGGATTTTTTCCGCATCCGCTCAAAACTCGGGCACCAAGCGGAAAAGGTAAGCTTTGTGTTTGTTACCGTCGCTCCGGAAC
>PVMS01100350.1_pt1 | contig 38402 bp, 38 predicted proteins | sample 1853461 | NCBI WGS metagenome assembly PVMS01 (sample SAMN08582032, study PRJNA380276) | Marine sediment metagenome, whole genome shotgun sequencing project. | isolation source: ocean sediment barecode stripped | collected 2017
TATTGCATCACGCCGAACGGTAATATCGGACGGTAAATCTTCAAATACCACATCAGGGCGGCGCAACAGCGCGTCAAGGCGGGTGGATATATTTTTCTGCAACTTTTGCCAACGCGTAACCGGCGCCTCATCCGGCTCCTCTACCGCGCGCGGAGGTGTCAAACCACCGACCACTGCGCGCACCTGTTGCTGCTTATCGATAACCCAAATTCGCGAGTTGGGCTGATTCAAGCCACGCAACAGCTGTGTAATCTCCGGGGATGTCAGTAACACCCGCCCGGGTTGGGTATTCTCGGCCTGGGGATAGGTTGAAATTTGTGCCCGCACCTCCCGGGCATCAAGATCATCCACATCGATAACGTTGAAACCAAGACGGCTGTATCGACCAACCAGATAACGCGGCAATCGAAGTTCAACCGAATACCCGTAATCGGTTTCTTTAAATACCGCTACCAGGTCTTCAACCGGATCACCTAGTAGCGGTGTCTGCCAGTCGCCGGACACCAGATAGGCCGTCATGCGTCCCGGTGCGCGCGCGACCAGCATATAGCGTGTCAACGGACCATAAGGGTGCTGAATCAACACCCTGATATGATCCCCGTTGCCGAGTTTGCGCTGTTCCAGATCCCGGTAAATGATCTTATCATCCGTAACCTCGAACAGGGCATACAACCAGTCGCTTCGATACCCCAGTAAATGTTGCAGGGCAAAATTATCAGGGTTATATTCGGCATCACAGGCCGCCAGTCCGACTTCCGAATAACCCAGTTTTTCGCGCAAGGCGATGTTACCCCAGTCACTGGAATCTCCGTCAAGCTGAATCAGGCGCGGCAACAGATAAGCAAACCTATCGGATTTCTCTCCCAATAATTCCGGGACGCCGGTGTCCAACTCGAATAACTCGGTGCGGTCATTCAAAATGGTGGCAATACCACCGGCGGTCAGTAACAGCGCGTCCTTTTGCCCCTGTAATAAAAATTCCTTCATCTCAAACACGTAGCGCGTTCCCATCCAGGGAATGATGAACATCGCCAGAACCAGCCAGATTAACTTGCTGCGGATGGATAAATATCTGAACCACTTTAACATGATCGTGCCGGCTTATTTATTCAGGGCAACTGAAAATATTAGCTCGGATTTTTCAAGAATTCGGGTTAGCAACTACTCAGGCATCTTTGTGCCAGCGGTACCCGGTACCGAATACGGTTTCGATGTATTCAAAATCCGGATCTACCTGTTTAAATTTCTTACGGATACGACGGATATAGCCGTTGATGGTATTTTTCTCCACGTAACTTTGTTTGGTGACCTGCATCAAGGCTTCGTAGCTCTTCACCTTGCCCACGTTGTGCGCTAAGGATTCTACTACCCAGAACTCGGTCAAGGTTAGATTCAACGGCTCATCTTTCCAGCTTACCGACAGGCTGGCTTCATTGAGCTCCAGATCACCCAGCTTCAGCGCAACCGGGCCATCGTCAGCAGCATGACTAAGCGTGCTGGCAATTCTGAATAGAGAGGCAACTCGCACGCCCAGAAACTGAAGATTAACGGGTTTGGTAATATAATCCCAGGCATCCAGGCGCAAACCCGAAACCCGGTCAATATCCGAATCGCGTGCGGTTAAAAATATGATCGGCAGGTGTGGGCTCATGTGACGTAGCTCACGACAAACATCAAAACCGCCATCCATTTCATCTTCGAGCATGATGTCCAGAATAGCTAAATCCGGCAAGGCATTTTTAAAACCTTCGAGCGCGGTAGTTTTATTCGGATAGACCACAACCGTATGCCCCTGCGCTTTGAGGGCATCGGCATAATTCTCACGTTGATGGGGGTCGTCTTCTACAATGGCGATGGTATGACTCATTTTACTTACAAATATTCACAAAGTGAAAATGATACCACATGGCAGGGCCGGCCTCAGCAGCGAATACGCCAAATTTGCAAGCTGACGAATCTCGACTTCAACAAACGCGCTCACTGAATTGCTCGCATTTGTCCCGGTCGAGCTTTTGATGCAAATATCGAAATGGCCGTGGCAGGGTCGGAGGCCAAATGCAGTGAATAGCCAAATTGCACCACAAAATCGTTTAAGCATGGATATTAGTAGGCGTCGATTTCAGTAAAGTGCACGATTACATTCCCTTATTAGCAATAAGTTAAATACTAATGCTATAAAGATGCTGATATTTTAAATGAGACCATACAAAACGGACAGTACCAGAGAAAATCCGGCCCACATCAGCAGTGCCAGCGGCAGCCCAACCCTGACAAAATCGCCAAAGGTATACCCAATCGCGTTCATGACCAGCAAGTTCGTCTGGTAGGCCATAGGTGTGACAAAACTCAGATTAGCGCCGAATAATACGCCCAGCACAAAGGCTTCGGGAGGCGCTCCCAGTGCATTGGCCACGGTTATCGCGATGGGTGTGCCAATCACGGCGGCGGCATTATTGGACACAATATTGGTCAGCACCGCCATCATCGCAATCAGGCCGGCTAACACCCAGGCCTGGGAAGCGCCCTGCATCAAACCCAGGAACTGAGTCGCCAGCAATTCGCTACCGCCAGTGAGCAACAGAGCCTGCCCCAGGGCAAGCGTGGTTACGATCATTAACACCAGTTGCACACTCAGCGCATCTCGCACATCTTTCCAGTTGAGACAGCCGCACAACAGCATGGCCGCCACGCCCAGCGCGCCCACAATTGACAGGGGCAGCGTGCGCGTAGCCGCGAGCGCAATTACCACGGCCATAACCAATAGTGACATGGGCGCTTTGCGACGACGTGGTAAATCGCGCGTTGCATCAAGCATCATCAGATCAGACTGCGATTTCAAATCACTAATCGCCTCTGCGCTGCCCTGAACCAGCAACACATCCCCAATCCTCAGGCGTACATCCTGAATACCCGTCGGCATCTCGGAGATCGCCTTACCAGCACGATGAATAGCGACCACATCCAACTCCTTTTTCTCATGAAAGCGCGTGTTCTTCAGGCGCGCACGATTCAATGCCGAACCCGGGTACACCGCAATCTCGGTAAGCTGCTGGTCCGCCAACGGCAGGGGGTGGGTTTCGTCCAGGACATGATCCCCCGCGTACAGCACGCAGCGTAACGCCTGCTCATACGACTTCAGTTTAGCTGGGGTATCACGCACCAATAAACGATCCCCAGCCAGGATGCGGACATCGGGTAAAGGTACAATATTAATCTCTTGCGTACGTCGTATACGGCGCACATTCATCTCGCCATGCGTGAGCGCGATTAATTCGGACAGCGATTTGCCGATATTCGGGTTATCATGCGCCAGGAATAGCTGAGCGGTAAATATACGTGCCGATTCGTCACTCATCGCCATTTTGCGCGTCGGCAGCAATCTGGGCGCGATTAACCACAGGTAAAGTATGCCGACGCTTCCAACCAGCACCGCCGGCAGCACGAAGTCAAAAAGCCCGAATTCGGCCAGCCCCATTTGCGTGGCGACGCTTACAACAAGTATGTTGGTGGAGGTGCCGATCGTGGTGCCCATGCCCCCCAGCAGCGTGGCGAAATTGACCGGTAGCAAAACAGAAGATGTACTGATGTTGTTTTTGAGGCAAACGCTTACCATGATCGGCAACAATAATATTATGATTGGCGTATTGTTGACGAACGAACTCAGGAATGCGGCTAACAACATGGTTAATAAAAAAGACCAGCGTGGGCTCTTTTTCCAGGCAATCGACAATAATTCACCCACCACTTCTAGCGCTCCGGTCCGGACCAGACCATGCCCCAAAACCATCAGGGCGCTGACCGCGATCAGGGCGGGATGGGCAAAGCCTGAGTAGAGATCAGTGGATTTAAATTCGCCATCCGGCCCGGTATAAGGAAATATTTCAAAACCCAACACCAGCAAGCAAAGAATGGACAAAGAAGACGTTTCCAGCGGAATCGATTGGCGCGTAAATAATAAAAGCGCCAATATTGTTAACCCCAGCACAGCAAACGCATGCGGGTTGGATGCCAGAAGCTGCATGCTCATTGCTGCATTATAGGCTAAAGGCAAAATCGATAACAGTCACCCTGGCGACAGCAAGCTACAGTGCATTTAAACGCACTGGAGGCAAGACAGTGCAGCCCCCCGATCCGTTACTGAGATTGTGCTGCCTCCAGGGCCTCACCGGCTTCGAGCCATTGAGCTTCAATCTGCTCAAGCTCATTGTCGACCCGGCCTTTTTCCTTGAGTAACTCGGTCAGGCGCATTTTATTGGCTTCATCGTATAAGTCAGTATCTGCCAACTGTTCATCGAGTACGGCGCTTTGCCGACTGAAGTGTTCGAGTTCTTTTTCCAGTTTCGACACCGTCTGGCGCAGCGGTTTCAATAATTCACGTTGCGCTGCCCTCGCCTGACGTTGGCCTTTTCGAGACCTGTCTCCGGCAGATTCGGTCAGCGGTCGGGCTTCCAGTCTCCGCGCATCCAGCCATTTTCGATAATCGCTTAAATCGCCATCAAACTCGCTCACACGCTGGTTTGCAACGATATAAAACTGATCGCTTACGGTCTCCAAAAGAAAACGATCGTGTGAAACCGTAATCAGGGCGCCTTCAAATTCCTGCAGTGCGATCGCCAGAGCATGCCGCATATCCAGATCAAGGTGATTGGTCGGCTCGTCCAGCAGCAACAGATTGGGCTTATGCGCCACCAGCAAGGCCAGCACCAGGCGTGCTTTTTCGCCACCGGAAAAATGCGCAATAGTTTCGTTCACTCGCTCATAGGCAAAACCAAACCCCCCAAGATGATCATAAATCTGTTGCTCATTAAGTCCCAGATTCAGTTCATCAAGGTGTTGATACGGGGTGTGGACGGCGTGCAACTGCTCAAGCTGATGCTGGGCAAAATACCCCACGCGCAAATCTTTGGCTCGACTTATATCACCACTGCCTGCACGTAAGCCGCCCGCCAGGAGTTTGATCAGGGTCGATTTTCCCGCACCATTGGGGCCAAGCAAACCAAGCCGGTCACCTGCCAGGATGGTTAAATTGATGTCCGTCAGAATAGTCTGCTCGCCATAGGCTGCACTAACCTTGTGCAGCGAAATCAGGCTGCCGGGGGTTTTATCCGGTGTTTTGAAACTAAAACCGAATGGAGAATCGACATGAGCCGGCGCAATCAGGGTCAGGCGTTCCAGCATTTTTACTCGACTTTGCGCCTGTCGGGCCTTGGTGGCTTTGGCTTTAAAACGACGCACAAAATCCTGCATGTGCTGAATCTCGCGCTGTTGTTTTACGTAGGCCGCCTGTTGCTGCGCCAACTGCGCCGTACGCTGTACTTCAAAAGCGCTGTAGTTCCCCGCGTAGACCTTGAGTTGGCCATGCTCGATATGCGCAATATGATTCACCACCGCATCCAGAAAGGTACGGTCATGAGAAATCATAATTAAAGCTCCCTCGTAGCGCTCGAGCCAGGATTGCAACCAGATAACCGCGTCCAGATCAAGATGGTTGGTCGGTTCATCCAACAACAGCAGATCTGAACGGCACATTAAAGCCTGTGCCAAATTCAGGCGCATGCGCCAGCCTCCTGAGAATGAATTTACAGGTCGGTTTATATCCACCGCCTTAAATCCCAGGCCATTGAGTAGCGCGGCGGCTCTGGCGTGTGCGGCGTAACCGTCAATCGCATCGAGCCTCGCGTGTAACTGCCCGAGCAATGCACCGTCCTGCGCCTGTTCAGCCGCGCTGATATGTGCCTGGAGCACGGTGAGTTCAATATCACCCTGTAGCGCATATTGTACCGCTGCTACGTCAGAATCGGGCGTTTCCTGCGCCACATGCGCCAACACCCAGTCATCGGGCTTGTGAACACTGCCTGTATCCACGTCAAGTTCACCCAAAATCACCGCCAGCAGGCTGGATTTCCCACAGCCATTTGCTCCGGTAAGTCCGACCTTATGCCGGCTTGCAAATGAAAAACTGGCCGCTTCGACCAGTATGTTTGGACCACGCCTGAGTGTAACTTTGTTGAACTTGATCAATGTAAAATTTGTGAAATTCCTGTAGGGTGAACAAGCGCCAGCGCATCCACCAGTTTTAAAGAAAGCAGCGGATGCGCTGGCGCTTATCCACCCTACCTTTTCCTAACCGCTTTTTGGCTTGAAACATCCAGGCTAAAAATTAAGGGTCTCTTTTTGCAGCCAGTCTACGACTTGTTTAAAGGCTTGTTGTGAGTCGCCAGTTTCTTTCATCGCAGTATGATACGTCGATAGCTGCCGGTGGGCGGAAGTGCCGCGTTCGAGAATGGTGCGAGCATGGTTGATTTCGTTCTCACAATCAAGCGCAACTGCGTCTTCAGCCACTAATTCGATGATTTCATCCATCAAATCAGAATACGCAATAATCTCGCCACGCCCGAAATCAATCAGCCCTTCGCGGGTTCCATAACGGTGCGCCCGCCAACGGTTCTCTTCGATTAGCATCGACGAGTATCTGCGCCAGCGTAAATTCTTTAACCTCAAGCGGTGCAGCATGCGCAACCAGCATTGATAGAGTGCGGCAATACACAATGTATCCTCTAGCGTAGTGCATAAATCGGGTATGCGCATTTCCAGGGTCGGAAAGCGGCAGCTAGGGCGCAAATCCCACCATATCTTGGATGCATCTTCAATGATCCCCGCAGATACCAGGGTTTGCACGTGCCGCGTGTACTCCGAATGTGATTCAAATTCACGCGGCAGACCGGTGCGCGGCATTTCATCCCAGATACAAATTCGGTAAGACATCAGACCGGTATCCTCTGCACGCCAGAAAGGCGAAGATGTGCTCAACGCTAGAAGGTGTGGCAGGATATAGGCTACCTGTGACATAAGGTCAATGCGCATATCATTATCGTCAATACCCACGTGCACATGCATACCACTGATAAGCAGCCTTCGTGCGACGCGCTGCAAGTCTTCTTCAAGCTCAGCGTAACGGGCTTTGCTGGTCACTGATTGTTGCGCAGCTTCTGCAAAAGGATGGGTCGAGGATGCGATCAGGCCAAAACCATGCGCAGCCGCTTCATCCGCGACCGTTTGACGCAAATAACGCAACTCTTCTCGCGCTTCACTAATGTTTTTGCAGACTCGCGTGCCCACTTCGACCTGGCACTGCAGAAATTCGCGTGTAACCTGATCCCCCAGTTTTTTACGCAATGCGGGCATCAGGGTTTCCGGCGCTTTTCGAACCAGGTCACCCGTTTCGGGGTGTACCAACATATACTCTTCTTCAATACCGAGGGTAAACGAGGGTGTTTTAAGCATTGTTAAACCCCGCGATGGGGTCGTAAGCCACAAGAATTAGACATATTAACAGTCCTCCAGATGTTCTACAAATTTGTTAAAAAAATCCAGCATTCGCCGTCGTGCAACCCCGTCAATCAGCGGTAACGCCTGCCCCAGCACCCCACTTCCTTTAATCGTAGCCACATAGCGCAGAGCGCATTGCTCATCACCTGTCACTTCTAAATCAACCTCTGCCTGACCTTGTGCTTTGCCCAGCAGGCCTGCGCTGACGACGGTTCCAAGGGTAAATTGCGCGGGTGCGTGTTGATCATCCACGTCCAGATTTATGCTGAAATCCTTTTTAATATCGCCAATATGCGCACGTATCACTGCTTTAAAATTGGTCGGCGAAGTGCGCTCTACATATGTGCAGCCTGTAATACATGATGCCAGAATCTTCGGGTCGTTCAGCTTTTCCCAGACGTAATTGCGCGAATGACTGATCGTATAATCACCGTCTATTTGAATTGTTTTGTTTAACATATTGCTTGCGTGAGACCTCAGCATAACCCAGATGATGAGTAAAAATGGTTAAAATAGCTCTGCTCGGCGTTGTAAATCTTATGAATAATTGTTGATTATGTTTGCAGTCGCATCTGACAGAAACGATAATACCAGCATGTCAGATGAAACAAAACAGCGCTATGCACGGCATATTGGTCTGCCGCAAATTGGCCAATCCGGCCAGAACACACTACTCGAATCACATGCGCTAATCGTGGGCATGGGCGGTCTAGGCTCGCCCGTTGCGCTTTACCTGACCGCTGCCGGTGTTGGCGAATTAACATTATGCGATTTTGACCGCGTAGATCTATCTAACCTGCAAAGACAGGTATTGCATACCACGGCAGATATTGGCGAACTCAAAACGGAATCGGCCACTGCCAAGCTCAAGGCTATTAACCCGGATGTCAAAATCAATACCGTCGATTACTTCGCGGATGAAGCCGAACTTAAAGAGATCGCAACAACGGCCGATGTAATTCTCGACTGCACCGACAATTTTGAAAGCCGCTTCGGGCTCAATCGCATATCCCGGGAAACAAAGACCCCCCTGATCTCGGGCGCAGCGATACGCTGGGAGGGTCAGGTGACGGCATTTGACCCAAAGCAGGCAGACAGCCCCTGCTATCACTGCCTGTATCCGGGTGAGAACCTGCGCGATGCCAGTTGCGCGATGGAAGGAGTGGTCGCGCCCCTGGTCGGTGTTATCGGCACCATGCAGGCGCAAGCCGCGATGAACCTGTTACTTGACCAGCCCTCGCTGGTGGGTAAAGTACTGCTGTATGATGCCAACCTGATGGACTGGCACACCATTACGCTGAAGCGCAACCCTAAATGCCCTGTATGTAAGGTTTCATAGGCTCCAGACTCAACCGATACTTATCCCTTCGAAACGCCCGCCTCGGCAAATGTTGCCATATTATTGTGCAGTTCGCAGGCCAGTCTAAACAGGGGCACGGCAACGGCGGCACCACTAGCTTCACCCAGGCGCATGCCTAAGTCAAGCACCGATTTAGCCTTTAACTCTTTCAAAATGGCAACGTGTCCCGGCTCGGCTGAACGATGACTAAAATAAAGCCAGTCCTGAATTGAGGCATTGATGCGTACCGCCGCCAGGGCAGCAGTTGAAGCAATATAACCATCCACTAGAACCGGCAGCCCCAGCTGCGCGGCGCGAATCATGGCCGCTGTTATCGCGGCAATCTCAAAGCCCCCCAGACTTTGTAATATGCCCGCCGGCGTCGCACAGTTTGCCCGATTACACGCCAGCGCCTGCTTTACTACCGTGGCCTTGTGTTGTACCCCCTCTGCATCCAGACCCGTGCCGGGGCCTACAAGCTGCTCGGGTTCCATTTTCAGGTAGGCGCTAGCCATCGCCGCCGAGACGGTGGTGTTACCAATCCCCATATCGCCGGCGATATACAGGTTCGAATGCTGTGCTCGCGCTCGCTCAGCCGCGCGCTTACCGCTGAGCAGTGCTTGTGAAAATTGCTCCGATGTCATCGCAGGGCCATTTGCAATGTTGTGCGTCTGGGGAGCGATCTGATCCTGTACGATACCCGGAAGTTCACCCGGCTCATTGACCACCCCCAGGTTAATGACCTCAAGCCGTGCGTCCAGGGCGTTAGCCAGCACACATATTGCCGCCCCCCCGGCGGCAAAGTTTTTAATCATTTCGCCCTTCACAATTTGCGGAAACTCCGAGACCTGCTCAGCCATCACACCGTGATCTGCTGCAAAAACACTGATCCATACCTTATTAACCACAGGAAATTCGTTTGACTGTCGTTCTGCCAGCCAAACCGCTATCTCCTCTAACTGCCCGAGCGAGCCGGGCGGTTTTGTCAGGCTGCCCTGACGGGCCAGGGCACTATTCCTTGCGTCAGCATCCAGTTTTGCAGCGCTCTGTTCTATCCAGTTCCTATTCAATTTCATTGGGTCGTTTATGGTATCTCAGCTTGTTTTAAATAATGCGGTAAACCCGCGACGATCAACACCACCTCATCACAAATCGAAGCAAGGCGTTGATGTAATATCCCAAGTTCATCTCCATAGCGCCGCGCAAGCGCATTGGGAGGCATGATTCCCAGACCGGTTTCATTGCTAACCAGGATAATCTCGCCCTCGTAGGCTTGCAATACCGCGCAAAACTGCTCGATGCGCGAAGCTAGCGTGGCCTCATCCTGAAACAGGTTACTCACCCATAGGGTCAGGCATTCAAGAAGCACACATTGATCTTTTCCCGAAGCAGCGGCAATCACATCCGAAATGTCCAATGGCTCTTCAACGGTATTCCAGGCAGCCGGACGCTGCGCTATATGTCGGGCAATCCGGCTGGAAAATGCCTTATCATCTTTTCGATTTTCTGCGGTAGCAAGGTAGGTTACCGATTTATCGGCGTGGCTTGTCTGTGCTGCCCAGCGAATCACACATTGTTCCGCAAAATGACTTTTGCCTGATTTAACGCCACCGAGCACTAAAGATTTCATGCTTTAGCCCCCAGGTATCTGTCGGGTTGTCAGTTCTGGAATCAGATTCTGTAACTGCGCTTCGTCAAAAGACTGTTCAACGGCATCAGCCAGACGATCGATGCCCTGCTCGCGCAACGCGGCATATTCTATCTGCACCGCATCACCCAGACCAGCCCAGCGCATCAATGCCTGACAGGCCTCGGGAGATTCAAACACACCGTGTAGATAGGTTCCCAGAATCTGGTCATCGCCGCTGATCGCCCCTTCGGGCTTGCCATCGACAACAAATGCCGGGCGCTGAAGCGCAACGCCTTCTGATTTTCCCGCATGAATTTCGTACCCACTGACCGGGATATTCTGGTCCCCAAAATACCCGCTTACGTTGCGCAATGTCTTTTGTTCGGCCAGGGTAGTTTGTAATGCTAACAGCCCCAGGCCTCGGGCACATACCGTGCGGGATTCTACCCCCCTCGGGTCGTTGATCGTCTGACCCAGCATTTGAAAGCCGCCGCAAATGCCCATCACCTTTCCACCATAGCGTAGATGATGCATCAGATGCTCAGGCCAGCCGTTGTCCTGCAAAAACGCCAGGTCGTCCGCAACTGATTTACTACCTGGCAAAATAATCAGGTCAGCCGCTGGAATCGGATCCTGTACGCTGACAAATTGAAAGTCCAGTTGCGGGTGCTGGCGCAGAGGATCAAAATCCGTATGGTTACTAATCCGTGGTAGCACCGGAGCCACGATCTTCAAGCGATCCGCATGTTCGTCACCAATTTGTTCGTTATTAACCGCGTCTTCAGCCTCCAGGTGCAGGCCATGCAAATAGGGCAACACTGCCATGACGGGTTTACCCGTATGCCCCGCTAACCAGTCAAGCCCCGCCGTAAGCAAATCAATATCCCCCCGAAACTGGTTGATTATAAACCCTCGAATACGCCCGGCCTCACTACTAGAAATCAAGCCCAGCGTTCCGACCAATTGTGCGAACACCCCACCACGATTGATGTCTCCTACCAACAGGACCGGACAATCCACCTTTTCTGCAAATCCCATATTGGCAATATCGTTCTCACGCAAATTCACCTCAGCCGGCGACCCCGCACCTTCTACAATAATCACATCGTACAGCGCGTTAAGGCGATGATAGGAATCCAGCACAGCCTGCATAGCCCACTTCTTGTACGCGTGATAATCCTTTGCTTCCATCGTGGTCAGGGCATGACCGTGAACAATCACCTGAGCGCCCTGGTCGGTCTGGGGTTTCAACAGAATCGGGTTCATATCCGTATGCGGCTCCAGACCCGCCGCGCGTGCCTGCACCGCCTGCGATCGCCCTATTTCACCCCCATCCTGCGTGACCACGCTATTGAGTGCCATATTCTGTGGCTTAAACGGCGCAACGCGAATACCCTGTCGATGCAGGTAACGGCAAAGCCCCGTCACCACCGCGGATTTTCCCGCGTCGGAGGTTGTGCCCTGGATCATGAGTGTCGTCATGGTATCAACCACCCCCCTGCCAATATCGCAATCACCCAAATCAGTAAAGCCCTTTGTATTAGTTTAACCGCTTCGCTAATCACTCCTGCATCGGGCTGGCGCCCTACGCCCAGCGTTATGCGTGATTGTAACTGCCCGTGATAAACCTCCGGGCCACCGAGCACAACCCCCAGGCTTCCTGCTCCGGCGGCCATCACCGGTCCGGCGTTGGGGCTTTTCCAGGCGGGCGCCTGCATTTTCCAACAACCAACCGCACGCCTGAATTGCCCCGCCAGCGCGTAGCTGAACGCCGTGAGTCGCGCAGGAATGTAGTTCAACACATCATCCAGTTTAGCCGCCGCCCAGCCAAAATGGATGTAACGCTCACTGCGGTACCCCCACATGGCATCCAGTGTATTCACCAGACGATATACCAGCACTCCAGGCACGCCCGCCACCACAAACCAGAAGATTGCCGCAAATATCGCATCATTGCCGTTTTCTAATAGTGATTCCAGCGTTGCTCTGGCAATGCCAGGCTCATCCAGTTCAGCCGTATCCCGGCTCACCAGACAGGCAAGTTGCTCCCGAGCCTGTTCGATATCTGAATCGAGCAAGGCATCTTGAACGCGCTGAACATGGATCAACAAACTTTGCCAGCCCAGAGTCAGGTACAGAAAAATAGCCCCGATAATCCAGTGATCCAGCCAGCCGGAGAAAACACCCGCCAACAACACCAATGGAAGCACCAAACCTATCAGGGCAAGCAAACCCCGTAATTTTGAATCGGCATAAACCGTACGCTCGACCAGGTCAGCAAGTGAACCAAAGCCGATCAGGGGGTGAAAACGCCGCGGTTCGCCAAACAGCCTATCGAGAAGCAGCGCCAATAGCACAGATGCGGCACTAAGCATTCGGCACCGCTATCACGTGTTTCTCACTCCGCGTGTAAGACAGGAACTCAACCGGAACCTGGTATATATCCTGAATATTTTCAGGCGTCATAACTTGTCTGAAGGTCCCAGACGCAACCAAAGCGCCTTCATTTAACAGTATAAGCTGATCCGCATAACGTGCTGCGCTACTAAGGTCATGCAGCACCGCCACCACCCCCATCTGCCCTCCGGACACCGACTGTTTTAGCAAGCTTAAGAATTCACGTTGATGCCGCATGTCCAGCGCGGATGTGGGCTCATCAAGCAGTAAATAACAAGGAGACGCACCGTCGGAATCACTCAACTGGACCCACACACGCGCCAGATGAACGCGCTGGCGTTCCCCTCCCGATAAGGTGGTGTACATGCGATCTCCCAATGCATCAATATCAAACAGGCGCATTGCTTGCGCCACCAGGGCCGCGTCTTTTTGTACATCGCGTGGATAGGGGCTGCGCCCGAGCGCCACCACATCGCGCACTCTGAAGGGGAAATCCAGCGTGGCATGCTGGGGCATCACCGCGCGGCGCTGGGCGAGCTCGCCCGGATGCCAATCCTGCAAATTTATGTTATCCAGCGTGACGCGCCCTTGAGTAGGGAGCAATTCACCCGCAAGTAGTTTTATCAGGCTGGTTTTCCCCGAACCATTCGGGCCAATAATGATGCTTAGCTCTCCGGGGCGGATTTCACAGGAAATGCTTTGCAGGCGAAACTTATTTTCACTGCTCAGGCTAAGTTGATCAGCAATCAGGCTCATCGCATAAACCGGTAGCGCGTGGTTAAAAGCAACCAGATAAAAAATGGCCCGCCGGTTAATGCCATCAGTATCCCAACCGGGATCTCAGTTGGCGCGATCAAGGTTCGTGAGAGCCAGTCAGCAAGCAGTACCAGCACCGCGCCGAGTATCGCCGAAGCGGGTAATAATATGCGGTGATCCGCACCCACTACGCGCCGGAGCAGGTGCGGCACAACCAGCCCGACAAAGCCGATTACACCCGCGAGCGAAACCGACAAACCCACGCTCAATGCCACCAGCAGGATTAAAATACGTTTGCTGCGTTCAACGTTGTAGCCAAGATGCTGCGCCTCAGCCTCACCCAGCAAAAATGCGTTCAGTGTCGGCGCATAATAAAACATCGCCATTACCGAAGCTAATTGTACCGGAGCCACCCACAACAACCGATCCCACGGAGTCGAGCCTAGATCGCCCATCAACCAGAAAACTACGCCGCGCAAGGTCTGGTCATCGGCGACAAATTTAAGCGCAGAGGTTCCGGCGGTGGCTATGACATTGATCGCAATACCCGCGAGCAGCATGGTTGCCACATCGGTTCGCTGTCCGGATCGCCCCAGGAAAAACACTAACCAGGTACTGAGTAAGCCGCCCAGAAAGGCGGCTGCAGGCAGGGCCCAGACGGACGTAATGCCACCCATTGCCGCCAGCCAGCTTGCACCCAGAACTGCGAATAACGCAGCGCCAAAAGCGCAACCGGCCGAGATACCCATCAAACCCGGGTCAGCCAGGGGGTTGCGAAACAAGCCTTGCATAACCGTACCGCTTACCGCCAGCGTCAACCCGGTAATGATGGCCAGTACGATTCGCGGCAGGCGTATTTGCAGCAACACCGCCTGCTTAATTTGCATATCATCGCTGAGCTGGCTTGACTCGTTTGACGCCAAAGAATGCGCAAGGATTTTCAGCGCTTCCTGTAGATTGATATGAACCGAACCCGATAAGATGGAAACCCCAATCGCAAGGCCCAGGGCAAGCCATAATCCGCTGAACAGCACACGGTGAGTCAACACTGGATTCATGACGATGGCAGTAAAATAGTGTGATTTGAGAACCACGTAAACGTCATAGTATTATCGCTCAATAGCCAGGCGTGCGCTTTCGATTAATTCACACACCTGCCGTGTCCCCTCCAGAAACCGTAAGGTGGGGCGGTTCATGACATCGGCATTGATATATTTAATCTGGCCCGACGAAACGGCATCAATCGCGGACCATTTTGACCAGGAATCTGTCCAGCCTGCAGCTTGCGTAACACTGTGCCCGGCGAGCAGAATAAGCTGTGGGTTTTTTGCGATCACGCCTTCAATATTTATCCGGGGTGCAATGGTTGGCTCATCCGCAAAAACGTTTGTACCACCGCACAACTCAAAGGCATGGCTCACGGAGTGATCCCCATTTAGCGTAATCAGCGGTTGGTCCCAAACCTGGTAAAAGATTGTAAGCGGTTTTTTTTTGGAATATTCTATTTTTAAATCCCGAAGCGTCTGGCGCATACCCTCCAGGCGAGGCGTCGCGTCTTCCAATTGCCCGCTCAGGCGCGCCAGGCGTTCTATATTATAAATAATCTCCTCAAAGGTATGCGGCTCAGAATAAAAAACCGGGATCCCCAAATCGATCAGTCGCCGCACAGATTCATTCGTATTCCCGCTCGACCAGGCTATGATGAGATCGGGCTTTAGCCCCAGAACCGCTTCTATATTGACCTGCTTATAGTTTCCGACTCGCGGGATATCCAGTGCCTGTTTGGGGTAATCGCTGTGGTCAACCGTGCCAACGATCTGCGCTCCCGCACCAGCGGTAAACAGGTTTTCCGTATTGTGGGGGGCCAGACTAATGATACGCTGGGCGGGTTTTGCTAATCGCAGCTCCCGGCCCAGATCATCTTTTACGCTGATCTGGGCAAAACAAGTCGCAGAAATGAAAAAGGCCAGGCCTGCAAGCAGGACCTGACCGGATTTATTTTGCGCGAACAATCCATGAAATATTCGTGCTTGTGAAAACATTTACTATTTATTGCGGCGTATAGCGCAGGGTTAACAATGTATTGAAACCATCCTGATTAAAGTAGCGAGCCGTTTCATACTCTTTATCCAGGATATTGTTCAGCGCCAGATTCAGGCGCCAGTTCCGAGTCACCGCATATCCCAGGTTTAAATCGAGCGTGGTAAATCCCGCAAGCCGAACCGTATTTGCCAAATCATCATAACTTTGCCCTTGCGCGTGCATATCAAAAAGCGTGCTAAGTTTGCCGAAGTCCCGACCGAAACTCATATCAAAACTATTTTCGGGTCGCCTTGCCAGATTATTGCCATCGTTGAAGCCCCCACTCTTGTTCTCTGTAGAAAGCCCGGTATAGGCGGCATTTATACTCCATCCTGAAATCTGTGCGCCTAGCTGCAATTCAATTCCTGATATATGCGCCCGGCCTATGTTCACCGGGAGGTCGACCGCCGCGTCGAATGCAATCAGGTCGTCAATATCGGTGATAAAAATGTTTGCCGAATAATTCACATTCTGACCATGACCCGATAAGCCCAGATCAAAGCTGTCAGACGTTTCTGCGGTCAAATCAGGATTTCCAAAACCCGGGAAATACAGCTCGTTAAATGTTGGCGCCTTAAACGCCGACCCATAGGACGCGACCCAACGCATATTACCGGAAAACTCACGGCCGATACTTACGCCACCCGTGGTCTGGTTTCCAAACTGCTCATTATCATCGCCGCGCAGGGAAAGCTGAATATCTGTCACGCCGACATTACCCAGGTACTGGCCGAACAGGCCGATGTTATCCCGGCTATCCACAGCATAATCCGTGGTGCCACTCACCTCGTCGTCGTAGTAATCCAGCCCCAGAGTGGTCACACCATTTTGACCCGTCAGGATGTCATTTTGAAAAGTAAATTGATTCCTGTCGGTGTTAAAGCTACTATTGAAGGCGCCGTCTAAAAAATTATCCGAGTGATCTTTTGTTTTTGCAAACAGCAAATCCATGCTCCATATATCACTTGCAGCAACTTCCAGCTTCGCGCCCAGCACCTGGTTAATGGATTCACGTTCATTCTCAAAACTACCGTCGAAATCCACCTCAGAATCGATGTGCAAAGCGTTAAACGATGCGTTCACGCGCGAACCCATCTGTACACCGCCAGCCAGAGTAATTGAATCGTTCTTATAGCCATCGTCGTCGGGTTCGATGGTAAAACAACCACCCCCGTTCGGGAACGGCTTGCCGTTACAGGCATTAAATCCGTCGGTTTTAAAACTCGACACATTGCCGCTATACCAGGCGGAATCCTTACGGCCCGAAAGCCCTGCACTAATGCCCGCGCTCGAGTGACTACCACCGGAAACTGAAAAATTAGCGCGTGTTTTATCGCCATCAGGTCGACGCGTAAACAATTGAATAACGCCACCAATCGCGTCTGACCCATACAGGCTCGAACGTGGCCCACGAATAATTTCGATGCGTTCAATCTGGCTGGTCGGAATATCCTGTAACGCGGTAGTACCGGCGGTGGCCGATCCGACGCGCACTCCATCAATCAAGATCAGCGTGTGATCCGATTCCGTGCCACGCATAAAAATTGAGGTCTGCGCTCCTCTACCTCCGTTTGTTACCACGGTCAAACCCGGCGTTAAGCGCAATAAATCCGTCACCGAAGAATTGGGGCGCTCTTCGATTTGTTTGCGGTCGATGATGGTCACGGGTGCCAGCGTTTCATCTACGGTTTGAGCCGTACGCGAACCGGTAATGATGATCGTCAGCCGATCATCGTCTTCGGCAGAATAGGCAGTTGAAGATGCTAAAAGAATAGCGGTAAGGCCACCAGCGAAGCTGGCGTACGGTTTGAGAGTCATATTGGTCTCCTCATGAATGCACTCACCCGTGCAAGGATTGGAAAAAGCGGCGCTGGATGCTTTATTTTGATCGTTTGCCACTGAACAGTAGCAGGCCGGTCTCCGGACTCATGAGGTAGAAAAACTTTCTAACGCCTACGCCTTCCCGTGTCGACGAATAGGGAGAAATCCCTTAAGACACAGTGGCATATTGTATGCGTACACTCATTTACCGTTGCGGGGGCAGTACCGGGCTGGCTAATCTATAAACAGATAGCGCACCGGTTTCCCGTTTAACCCGAATCGAACCGACTCCAGGAACCTACAAGCGCTGATAGTACAGCAAAAGTTTCGGATAGACCAAGCAAAGCACGAAAATTCTCGAAATGGCCGTGGTTTAAAGATCTACCCCTTTCTGCGCGCGCACACCATCACGATAAGCGTGCTTTACATCACTGATCTCACTTACCGTATCAGCCGCTTCCAGTAGCGCTTTGGGTGCAGCCCGACCGGTAATCACGACATGTTGCATGGCCGGCCTGGCGGCAATATCCGCCAACACCTGTTCGCTATCCAGCCAGCCAAATTTGAGCGGATACGTCAGTTCATCCAGTACCAGCATATCCAGAGATTCATCTTTGAGCATCTCGCGCACAATGGCCCAGCCTTTGTTGGCGGTTTCGATGTCTTTATCCAGATTTTGCGTATCCCAGGTAAACCCCTCGCCCAACACATGCCAGGTAACATTGTCCTGGCGTTTAAAAAAGGTTTCTTCGCCGGTATCAGAACGGCCCTTGATAAACTGCGCAACGCCTACGCGCATGCCGTGCCCCAGCGCCCGGGCTATCATTCCAAAGGCTGAACTGGATTTTCCCTTGCCGTTGCCAGTCAAAATCAGCAACAGCCCCTGATCCCGATCCGCCTGCTCAATAGCCGCATCGATGACTTCCTTTTTACGTTGCATGCGCGCCTGATGGCGCTGTTGTTTGTCGGGTTCACTCATAAATTAACAGCAGAAAATTAGATAGGTTGTTATTGTAGCCCGAATGTTTTTTTTAATCACGTAGAGATCTCACCGTATCATACCCAAAACCGATATAGATATCATGCTACAGGCCTTGTCCCTCCCCTTTGAGACTATGGCGTAGAGTACAATCTGCGGTTAGTATCGAATAAGAATTTTTCCACTGGAACAGGCAAAAGAAAAATGAGGCAATAAATGACAGACTATTCTGACGATGATGGGATGAGTATGGCAAGCGGGGTTTCTGCTTTCGAATCGCGTGAATTTTCAAAGGCGATACGCCTGCTCAACCCGTTCGCCGAGCAGGGTGATTCCGAGGCGCTGTATCGGGTAGCCACCATGAAGCTGTACGGCCTGGGCATGGTTAAAAATGAACCGCAGGGCTTTAAAATGATGAAATCGGCAGCTGAAAAGGGGCATGCCCTGGCACAACATGGCCTGGGTTTTATATATTTTGAAGGTGAGTGCATTGAGCAAAACGGCGAAAAGGCGATCGAGTGGTTCAGCAAAGCAGCCGAGCAGGGCATGCTCGGTTCCGCTACCACTATGGCCATGATGTATGAACAGGGCGATATCGTACCGCAGGATTTTGAAAAAGCAAAGCACTGGTATAGTCTGGCTGGATTTGATGACAAAGCCGAGGAACTTGGCTAGCCCGACGGACTGGTCAGGGATGCGCATGAACGCAGCCGAAATACCTGCTTAGAATTGATTATGGATTATCTCCCAATATTCCTTCGCCTCACCGACCAACCCGTGCTGGTAGTGGGTGGTGGCGCTGTGGCCGCGCGCAAAGTTAGCCTGTTGCGACAGGCCAATGCGCGCGTTACCGTTGTTTCACCTGAGCTTGAAGACTCGCTAACCCAGCTTAAAGCCAACGATGAAATTGCGCATATACCCGGGCAATATCAGGATGACATGGTCAGGCAATATCAGCTGGTTATCGCTGCAACCGATGATGCTGAAGTGAATCAGAAAATTTTTGGGCAGGCGAAAGCGTTTAATATACCGGTAAATGTCGTTGATCAGCCCGCGCTTTGTAGCTTCATTATGCCCTCAATAGTCGATCGCTCCCCGGTTGTGCTGGCCATTTCTACTGGAGGCAGCTCTCCGGTGCTTGCGCGCATGATCCGTTCACGCCTTGAGGCACTCATACCCGCCGGTTACGGGCGCCTGGCCGCGCTGGCTCAGAAATATCGCTCAGTGATTAAAGACAAATTCGAGAATGTCGAGCAGCGGCGAAAATTCTGGGAAGGCGCGCTGGAAGGAAAGGTAAGCGAGCTGGTATTATCCGGCCGCGATAAAGAAGCCGAACGGGTACTTCAGGCCGCAATCAATAGCAACGATGAAGCCATACTTGAAGGAAAAGGCGAAGTATACCTGGTGGGTGCCGGGCCGGGTGACCCCGACCTGCTTACCTTTCGTGCACTACGCCTGATGCAGCGCGCAGACGTCGTGCTTTACGATCGTCTGGTATCCGATGAAATTGTCGCCATGGTGCGTCGTGACGCAGAAAAAATTTACGTCGGAAAGGAAAAATCAAATCACGCTGTTCCACAACGAGATATCAACCGTTTACTGGTCCGGCTCGCCCGGGAAGGAAAGCGTGTATTGCGTTTAAAGGGCGGGGATCCATTTATTTTTGGTCGCGGCGGCGAAGAAATCAAAGATTTGTTCCATGAAGGAATCCCCTTTCAGGTCGTGCCGGGTGTCACTGCCGCCGCAGGCTGCGCAGCCTACGCCGGCATTCCGCTGACCCACCGTGAATTCTCCCAATCAGTCTCCTTTGTAACCGGGCACCTCAAAGACGGAACCTTCAATCTGAACTGGAGCCTGCTGAGCCAGCCCAATCAGACGGTTGTCATCTATATGGGGCTAACAGGACTTGAAATCATCAGCCGGAAACTCATTGAACACGGCGTCAGCCACGATATGCCGGCCGCGCTGGTGCAGCAGGGAACCACCCGAAATCAGCGCGTCATTACCGCAACGCTCAGCACTTTGCATGACAGAGTAAAAGAACAAGACGTGGTCGCGCCCACGCTGGTGATTATTGGTGAAGTAGTGACGCTACAGGATCAACTGAAGTGGTTTGACCCGGCTGAAGAATCCAGCGGTATCGCCATTTCTAACGCGCTTGGGTAAGGCTGACGGCTCTAGCCCGAATAATTCCTGAGTTATTCGGGCTAGATCATAATTAAATAAAGGATCATGAGTGAACTAAATACCTCCTCGTTTATCAACTGCCTGATACAACTCGTCGGCAATAAGCATGTGCTCGCAGAAGAAGCCCGTATTGCGCCTTACCTGCGAGAACAACGAGGCATGTACGAGAGCCGGTGCCTGGTCGTTATACGCCCTGGAACCCGCGACGAAGTGAGTGAATGCGTTAAACTGTGCGCAAAATACGATGTCAGTATCGTAGCAATGGGCGGTAACACCGGATTATGCGGCGGCGCAGTGGCGCATAGCGGGCAAATTATATTGTCCACCGAACGCCTCAATAAAATTCGCGAAGTTGATACACAAAATAACTCCATCACCGTCGAAGCCGGTTGTATACTGGAGAAAATTCAAAACGCAGCCCGCGAACAGAAGCGCCTGTTTCCGCTCAGCCTGGGCGCACAGGGCAGCTGTCAGATCGGAGGAAACCTGTCCACCAACGCTGGCGGCATCAATGTCCTGCACTACGGAAGCGCCCGGGATCTGTGCCTGGGCATTGAGGCAGTGTTGCCCGATGGCTCGATCTACTCAGACCTGGGCGGCTTGCGTAAAGACAATACCGGTTACGACCTGAAACAGCTGTTTATTGGTGCTGAAGGAACGCTGGGTATTATTACTGCAGCCACGCTAAAACTGTTCCCTGAAGCAAAAGAATCCGTCACCGCGCTCATCGCGTTGCCTGCGCTTGAATCGGTGATTTCTCTGTACAACCGCGTCCGCGAAGTGAGTAGTGACCGCGTCACCACTTTTGAGCTTATCCCTCAAATTGCGATCGATTTCACCGCCCGGCATTTTTCTGAACACCCAGCTCCATTTGATCAGGATTACCCGTGGCAAGTGCTAATCACATTGCAGAGCACGCAGGTCGAGCCTGATTTTGCGGAGCGATTTTCTGATTCTCTCGCCACCGCGTTTGAACACGGGTTGGTAAGCAATGCGCTAATTGCGCAGAATATTTCACAAGCCAATCATCTTCTTGCACTGCGCGAAAAAATGGTCGCAGCGCAAAAATTTGAAGGCGCCAGCATCAAACACGATATTTCGGTGCCCATTTCCAGTATACCGGCGTTTATTCGGCGCAGCGCAGCGGCGGTAGAAACGATCTCACCCGGCGCCCGGCCCTATCCTTTCGGTCACGTTGGAGATGGGAATATTCACTATAATATTTGCCAGCCGGAGAACACAGAAGGCGCTGCCTTCCTGGAAAAACAGACCGAACTTAACGAGGCCATACTGAATATCGTTCACGACCTGAGCGGCTCATTCAGTGCTGAGCACGGAATTGGCCTGCTAAAAACAAAACTGATTCTGCCTTATAAAGGCCAGGTCGCGCTGGACCTCATGCGCCGCATCAAACTGGCTATCGACCCTCATAATCGGATGAACCCGGGGAAGATACTTGCAGATGAAACTGCCCATCCCGAAGAAAAGTTACGATCTGATCAATAACCTTCGCGTCGCGCATAATAAACGTATGCCCGGAATCCACCACGATAAAATCGCTCATTTCAGCCAGTTTTGCGCGCTCTACCGATACCTTGCCATCATCCGCTCCGGGAATGATAGGGGAAAACCAGGGGTCAGAGCTTAATTTTCCCGCAATAATACCAATTTCGCCGGGAATCGGCTGTAACTGATTGGGCAAACTGCCCGGGTCGGTGCCGAGGGCCATGCCAGCCGGCCCCATCATATACGCATACAGACCATATTGGTCCAGCGCGTCGACGACTTCGCTGCCTTGATTGGGTGGGGCCAGCATCACGATGCGCGCCAGTGTATCGACTTGGTGATTCTGTAAATAATCTCTAACCAGGATGCCGCCCAGCGAATGCGTGACAAAATGTGTTTTTGTCGCCTGCTTATGCGCGCAAAAATCCAGGCCTTCACCCACCGCCAAAGCAGACAATACGGCAATAGGTTCTTCAGTTGACGCATAGCGCTGATTCCACACCAGATAGCCTTCATCCTGTAGCCGGTCTTCTATTTTAGACATCGAACGTTCGGTACGACCCATGCCATGTAGTACGATTACACATTCTCGTGGTTGATCTGCATAAACCAGCGCGTTGCTTAACAACAAACACAATGCTAGCAGGATTTTGTTCAATTTAAGGCCTGGCAATATCGCGCATGAAACGATAATTCAAATAGGATCGCAGCATTCATGGCGCGAGAATGTAGCAGATACTGACTATCTGGGATAGCCCTTCCTTTCCGATAGGGGAAGTGACAGCAGGCATCAAATTTGTGAAAATTAAAACACTAACTTTAGATCAATTTTTTAGACGAGGTAAACAATGTCAATTGAAGTAAACGGTAAAACTCTGGAGACTGACGATAACGGTTATCTGTTAGAAGTCAGCGATTGGAACGAAGAAGTGGCACAGGCCATAGCGGACGCTGATGAATTGGGAATGACGGGCCAACATTGGGACGTAGTGCGTTATTTACGCTCTGAGCACGTAGACAATGCGAGCAATGAACCCAACGAACGCACCATCATGAAAGACATGGGTAAAATGTGGGGCAAAAAACCTTCCAGCAAGGATATGTATAAGCTGTTCCCAGGCACACCAAGCAAGCAAGGGCGCAAAATTGCCGGCTTACCTAAAAGCACGCGAAAAGGCGGTTACTAATCGCTTAGCTTATTAGGGCCAGGGCGCCAGAACCGGCCCCGTTTAACCCAATACGGGCGCGGTTTCCCCTGCGCCCGTATTGGGGTGCCACCACGCACCCATGAGGGTCCAATCAGGCAAATAAAGTAGGAAACTACCGTCTACGCAATTCCTTAATTTTCTCAATAGAACGCAACTGCGCCGCAATCTGGATCAGCTCGGCTTTTGCACGCGCATAATCCATTTCAGAACCCTGATCCTTCATAGCTTCCTCTGCGCGTTTCTGCGCTTCAATCGCTTTGGCTTCATCCAGGTCTTTTGCGCGAATGGCGGTATCCGCAAGAACGGTTACGATATCCGGCTGAATTTCGAGAATACCCCCGGAAATAAAGAAGAACTCTTCGTTACCTTCTTCAGTCAGCACCCTCACATCACCCGGCTTAAGCTGGGTGATCAGTGGAGTATGGCGCGGTGCAATACCGAGTTCGCCCATAATGCCCGGCGCAAACACCATTGTACCCCGGCCTGACCAGATATTTTCTTCTGCGCTGACGATTTCGACTTGAATGCTTGACATGATATAAACCTGAGCTTACATATCCTTTGCTTTAGCGATCACTTCATCGATGCCGCCAACCATGTAGAAGGCCTGCTCTGGCAGATCATCATGGTCGCCATTGACGATGGCTTTAAAACCAGTCAGTGTGTCTTTGAGTGATACGTATTTTCCTGGAGAACCGGTAAAGGTTTCAGCTACCGTAAACGGCTGAGACAGGAAACGTTGGATTTTTCGCGCGCGGCCCACGTCGAGCTTATCTTCTTCAGAAAGCTCGTCCATGCCCAGAATCGCGATGATGTCCTGCAACTCTTTGTAACGCTGTAGGATACCCTGCACCGCACGCGCGATATTGTAGTGATCTTCACCGACTACCAGCGGGTCGAGTACGCGTGAGGTTGAATCCAGCGGATCCACTGCGGGGTAGATGCCCAGTTCTGCAATTTGGCGCGACAGTACCAGCGTCGCATCAAGGTGCGCAAAGGTTGTTGCTGGAGAGGGGTCGGTCAAGTCATCCGCCGGCACGTATACCGCTTGAAATGAGGTGATGGAACCCTTGTGAGTTGAGGTGATTCGCTCCTGAAGCTGCCCCATTTCATCGGCCAGTGTGGGTTGATAACCTACCGCAGAAGGCATACGACCCAGCAGCGCGGAAACTTCGGTTCCCGCCAGGGTATAACGATAAATATTGTCGATAAACAGCAATACATCACGACCTTCATCACGAAAATATTCCGCCATGGTCAGACCCGTCAGCGCCACGCGCAAACGGTTTCCGGGAGGCTCGTTCATCTGGCCGTATACCAGCGCCACTTTATCGATAACGCCCGCGTCCGTCATTTCATGGTAGAAATCATTGCCTTCGCGCGTACGTTCACCCACACCCGCGAATACCGACAGGCCTTCGTGCGCGGATGCGATGTTATTGATTAATTCCATCAGCGTTACGGTTTTACCTACACCCGCACCGCCAAACAAACCGATTTTGCCGCCTTTGGAGATCGGCATGATTAAATCGATAACCTTGATACCGGTTTCCAGAAGATCAACGCTGGACGCTTGCTCTTCATACGAAGGCGCGGCGCGGTGAATGGGCATCTTAAGCTCAGCTTCTACGGGACCGACTTCATCGATCGGGCGCCCCAGTACGTCCATTACGCGACCCAGCGTTGCCTGGCCTACGGGTACCTGTATCGGAGCGCCGGTGTTCGTAACCTCAAGGCCACGTCGCAGGCCTTCAGATGCACCCATCGCGATACAGCGCGCGACACCATCACCCATTTGCTGCTGGACTTCGAGCGTCAAACCCGAATCCGTCACCACCAGGGCGTCATAAACTTTAGGAATCACGTCACGTGGAAACTGTACATCCACGACCGCGCCAATTACTTCAACAATATTTCCGGAACTCATAGCTCGAAAATCCCTCGTATAAAAATTAAAATGCTTAACATAATGACTAACAGGGCCGACTTATACCGCCGCCGCACCTGCAACAATTTCTGACAACTCCTGCGTGATCGCTGTCTGGCGAGCTTTGTTGTAAATCAACTCAAGGTCGCTTATCAAATCACCCGCATTGTCGGTGGCCGCTTTCATCGCCACCATTCTCGCTGATTGCTCACACGCCGAGTTCTCGGCAACCGCCTTGTACACCAATGATTCGATATACCGATTCATGGTTTCGTCGACGATTTGTTTCGCATCCGGCTCGTATATATAGTCCCAGTAGTGTTGGCGCTCTTCGTCCGCAATATTTTCCGCCGGGATCAACTGCACACTCTGCGGGCTTTGCGTCATGGTATTGATAAACTCATTACTGGACACAAACAAACGGTCAATATTACCGTCCATATAATTGTTCATCATCACCTTGATTGCACCCACGATTTCTTCCAGTTGCGGCGCATCTCCCAGATGCGTTGCTTCAGAAACGATATTGGCGTTAAAGCGTTTAAAAAACGCCATGGCCTTGCTACCGATAATCGCCACATCGACTTCAACGCCCTTGTCATTCCAGGCACTCATGTCTTTGAGTACCCGGCGAAATACGTTGATATTCAAGCCTCCGCATAAACCGCGATCGCTGGAAACGACTATAAAGCCCACGCGTTTGACATCCCGATCAATCAGATAAGGGTGCTTGTATTCCGAGTGCGCCTGCGCCATGTGTGTGACCACGCTTTTTATTTTTTCAGCGTAAGGGCGCGCAAACTCCATACGTTCCTTGGCGCGGCGCATTTTACTCGCAGCGACCATTTCCATCGCTTTGGTAATCTTACGCGTATTCTGGATACTCTTGATTTGAGTCCGTATTTCTTTAGCACCAGCCATTATATCTCTCGATTATTGATTCTCAGAACGTCAGTCAATCTAAACACTACCGTTCTTTTTAAAATCATCCAGCGCCGCAGCAAGACCGGCGGCGACGTCGTCGCTATAAACCGGGTTCTCGATGATCGAATCCATCATTTCTGAAAAATTAGAGCCGATATAGGACTGCATTGCAGATTCCCATTTAACCACTTCTTTGACCTCAACGTCGTCGAAATAACCTTCGTTAACGGCGTACAAGGACAGCGCCATCTGGGCAACCGACATCGGCGCGTATTGCCCCTGCTTCATCAGTTCAACTGCGCGTTCACCGCGTGATAACTGGGCTCGCGTGGCTTCGTCCAGATCAGAGGCAAATTGCGAGAACGCTGCCAATTCTCGATATTGCGCCAGTGCCAGGCGAATACCGCCCCCCAACTTCTTGATTATACCGGTTTGCGCAGCACCACCCACTCGAGATACCGATAAACCCGCATTAATCGCCGGGCGAATACCCGCGTTAAACAAATCAGTTTCAAGGAATATCTGACCGTCGGTGATTGAAATCACGTTGGTGGGCACGAAGGCGGATACGTCACCCGCCTGAGTTTCGATAATCGGTAATGCGGTTAAAGAGCCGGTTTTACCCTTGACTTCACCGTTGGTGAATTTCTCAACGTAGTTCACATTTACGCGCGAAGCGCGTTCCAGCAAACGCGAGTGGAGGTAAAACACATCACCCGGATACGCTTCACGGCCAGGAGGACGACGCAGCAGCAATGATACCTGGCGATACGCCCAGGCTTGCTTGGTTAGATCATCATATACGATCAGGGCATCTTCGCCGCGATCACGGAAGTATTCACCCATGGCACAGCCTGCGTACGGCGCAATGTATTGTTCCGCTGCTGAAACCGAAGCCGAAGCCGCCACAATGATGGTGTTTTCCAGCGCGCCATGCTCTTCGAGCTTACGCGCCACCACCGCAATACTAGATGCTTTCTGGCCAATCGCCACGTAAATACATTTGATACCGGATTTGGCCTGGTTGATGATCGCATCAACCGCCACCGCTGTTTTACCGGTTTGACGGTCTCCAATGATCAATTCACGTTGACCACGACCGATCGGCACCATGGCGTCAACGGATTTAAGACCGGTTTGAACCGGTTGATCAACCGACTGGCGTTCTATAACGCCGGGGGCAACCTTTTCAACCGGCGAAGTACCGTCGTTTTCGATCGGGCCTTTGCCGTCAATGGGCTTACCCAATGCATCGACTACACGACCCAGCATCGCACGGCCTACGGGTACTTCAAGGATACGACCGGTACACTTGACCGTGTCACCTTCTGAGAGATGTTTGTAATCACCCAAGATGACCACACCCACTGAATCCTGCTCTAGGTTCAGGGCCAGACCAAAGGTATCGCCGGGAAATTCAAGCATTTCCCCCTGCATCGCTTCGGATAAACCATGAACGCGCGCAATGCCATCCATCAGCATTACGATAGTACCTTCCGTCTTGGCTTCGGCACTGCTTTCAAAATTCTTGATTCGATCTTTGATCAGATCACTGATTTCAGATGGATTTAACTGAATAGACATAGCTTCTATTTCCTAATATATAATAATATTTTACGTATTTATGAACTGATCGCGCCGACCAGCTCCTGCAACTGTGCTTTGACCGAGCCATCAACCACCCAGTCTCCCGCCCGAACGATTGCACCGCCGATCAGCGCCTCATCAACCGTTGCTTCCAGCTTAATCTGCTTACCAAGACGGCCCGACAGCGCCGTTTCAAAGGCTTTCTTTTGTGTCTCATCAATCTCGGCGGCTGTTATGAGTTGCGCTTCTATCACCTGCTCTGCTTCATCTCTTAAAACCAGAAACTGCTGATTGATATCTGCAACGACGCTAACCCTGTCGTTACGCGCCAGCAATTTGACCAGGTTCCGGCCCTGTTCGTCGAGTTGCTCTCCGGCGACATCGATAATCAGCTCAGCCAACTGTTTTTCCGACACAGCTGGGTTAGCGATAACCTCGGTCATCGCCGAATCCTGTGAGATCATGGTCAACAACTCTAGTTGATCAGACCACCGCGCGTATTCTCCAGCATCACGAGCCAGTTCAAATATCGCTTTTGCGTAAGGTCGAGCCAGGCTAATTTGTTCAGACATCAGTTCAACCTGTATTTATAGTCTGGCAGCCAGATCATTCAGAAAATCAGCGTGGGCTTTTTCATCCACTTCGCGCTTCAGAATTTGCTGCGCACCGGCAATAGCCAGTTCGCTTACCTGGGTGCGCAAGCTTTCTTTAGCCTTGCTTACCTCGGTATCAATCTCAGCACGGGCCGCGACCAGAATTCGGTCACCTTCATCACCGGCCTCTACTTTGGCTTCCGAGACTATTTCTGTGCCGCGCTTTTCCGCTTTATTCAGAATCTCTGCCGCCTGGCCTTTGGCTGCTTCGACGAGTTTACCCGCCTGAATTTCACCTTCAGCCTGCGCTGCCTGGCCTTTATCAGCCGCCGCCAGACCATCCGCAATGGTGGTGCGACGTTCAGCCAGCGCATTGATAATGGGCGTCCAGACGTATTGCTTACAAAACCAGACAAACACGATAAACGTGATGAGCTGACCTATCAGAGTAAGATTAATATTCATGTGTGTACCTGCGTATTAGTTCGAATCTTGAAATCAGCTTGATTTCAGACCAAAGAGGTAGTCTAACCCGCAACCGCGAACAATATGTACATCGCGATACCAACCGCGATCATGGGTACCGCGTCAACCAGGCCCATTACGATGAAGAATTGGGTGCGCAGCATCGGAATCAGCTCAGGCTGTCGTGCGGCGCCTTCGAGGAATCGACCACCGAGGATGCCGATACCGACGGCTGCACCTAGTGCGCCCAAGCCCATCATGAGTGCGCCTGCGATATAAAGTAATGCTGTTGCTTCGTTCATTAGTATTCTCCGAAATAAAAATATAGATAAAATTAAAAGTCGTTAATGCACCATCGAAACTTAATGGTGCTGGTGCGCCATATCAAGATAAACAATCGTCAACACCATAAAAATAAACGCTTGCAGCGTAATTATAAGAATATGGAAAATTGCCCATACCAGTTGTAAGCCCCCGCCCGCGACCGCAACGACCGACAAACCACCCGAGAACATAATCGCGATCAGGATAAAAATCATTTCGCCCGCGTACATATTACCGAACAAACGCAAGGAATGTGAGATAGGCCTGGCGATTAACGACACAAACTCAAGAATAAAGTTGATCGGGATAAACAGTATTTTAAGCGCAATATTTTTAGACTCAAAGGGCTGCATGGTCAATTCTGCCGCGAAGCCGCTGACACCCTTGATTTTGATGCTGTAGTATATCGTCAAAACAAATACACCAATGGCCATCGCGAATGTCGCATTCGGGTCAGTGCTCGGCACCACCTTCATATAAGGGATGCCTATTAACAAGGCCAACTCCGGAATTACATCCACCGGAATCAAATCCATCACGTTCATCAGCAGAATCCAGCAAAACAGCGTCAGCGCGAGAGGGGCCACCAGGTCATTTTTACCCGTGAAGGAGCCACGCACGTTTTCATCGATAAAATCGATAATCCATTCCACAAAATTCTGCATGCCACCGGGCACGCCCGCCACGACATTTCTTGCTACTTTGCTGAAAACCGCCAGAAAAATCACGCCCAGCAAAATCGACCAGAACATCGTGTCCAGGTGAATAGCCCAAAAACCCATTTCTTTGGCCTCATCTGCACCATGCGCAATACCCCAATTACCATCAGCATGACGACCATAGGTCAGGTTCGTCAGATGGTGCTTGATATAAGCCGAAGAAGTTAGTGTTGCTTCAGAAGCCATAAATTCTCAAAAAGTTTCTTAATTTTTATCTGCATGGCTTGCCATGCAAAACTATATTTTCAGGATTTCCTGCACGCAAGATATCCGAACTGTGTCAGCGTAAAACCCGCTAGCATAGGCAAAGGCAATAAACCTAACCACATCCCCGCTGCAAATCCCGCTGCAAATACAATCAGGCGCTGTACCAAACCGGAGAATATCGGCAGCATAACAACCTCAGGCTGCGTATAGGCTAAATTACTCGCCTTCTGGATACTTCGCCTAGCCAGCATCGTGTTAAATATTGCCAGACTCGCGCCAAAAGCACTTGCCAACCCATGATCAAGACTAAAACCCAGACTCGATATCAGCGCACTCGCAAGTAACAATATCGCTTGCGCCATCAGAACCTGCTTGAAGCAGCCAGATAATTTATCCGTCATGCTGAATCAAGGGGGCGCATTATAAAAAAATCTATGTGGAGCGGTCAACGGATTTATATAAGTATTTCACTATGATTTGCGATTATTAGATAAGCAATCGTATGCCAGAACACGAAAAACTATGCTGCCGAGCTTATTGTCCAGACTCGATTTTCGCAATAATGCCATCAAGTTCATCCAGGGAATGGTAATGAATCAACAACTTACCCTTACCCCCTGCATCCTGAATTTTGATTTTAGCCCCCAGCGTATTCGCCAGCGAATCTTCCAGACGCAGAATATCTGCGTTTGGCGCCGCTTTTGATATTTTTGGTGCGTCAACGGTTTCCAGAAATCTTTTCACCCACAACTCAGCCTGCCGTACCGACATTTTGCCTTTGACAATGGCGTGCGCTGCACGAACCTGATCCCGCTCCGGCACACTCAACAGCGCACGCGCGTGGCCCATATCAAATAGTTTTTGTTCCAGCATGGTTTGCACGTCAGGGTGTAATGCTAGTAAGCGCAGCAAATTGGTGACCGCGGTACGCGAACGGCCAATGCTGCTGGCGGCTTCGCGATGTGTAAGACCAAACTCTTCAAGCAACCGGGAAATACCACGCGCTTCTTCCAGCGCGCTCAAGTCTTCGCGTTGAATATTTTCGATCAGGGAGACCGCAATGGCCTCTTCATCCTCAACCTTCCTGACGATCACCGGCACTTCATTAAGTTGCGCAATCTGAGCCGCGCGCCAGCGTCTTTCACCGGCAATAATCTCAAATTGGCGCGGCGCTAACTCGCGCGCTAGTATTGGTTGTACTATGCCCTGAGTTCTGATAGAAGCCGCCAAGCTCTGCAGGGCGTCTTCATCCATATTAGTGCGCGGCTGATATTCGCCGCGTTGCAGCCATTCTACCGGCAGCATCTCCAGGCGGTCCGCGGGTACGCCATGCACCATTGGCGGGGCATTTTTATCACTGCGTACGCTTCCGCCGAGCAAAGCGTCCAGCCCGCGCCCCAATCTTGCTTTTTTCGTCCTCGATTTGTTCAACGGGGCTTTGTTCAAGGGACTTTTCGTCGGTGTTTGTTTTGTGTTTGCCATTTGTAGTTCCTAAAATTTCATTGGCCAGTGCAATATATGCCATCGAGCCCTTACAATACGGGTCGTAGTCGAGCGCGGATTTTCCGTGACTCGGTGCTTCGGCTAACCTTATATTACGCGGTATCAGGGTTTTAAATACTTTTTCACGAAAATGTTTATTTAATTGTCTGGATACTTCAATCGTCAATGTATTCCGCCCATCGTACATGGTACGCACCACACCCAGGATTTTGAGCCGGGGATTTAAAGCACTACGCACCATGCCCATAGTAGTGATAAGCCCGCTCAAACCCTCCAGGGCAAAATACTCACATTGAACCGGAATCAGCACGTCGGTCGCCGCTGCCAGCGCGTTGACAGTCAACACATTGAGCGAAGGCGGTGTATCAATAAGTATGACATCGTATTGATCAACAACCTGTACCAGCGCATCTCGTAAACGATAGTCCTTGTTTTCGAATTCCAGTAGCTCTACCTGCGCACCCGCGAGCTCGGGAGCAGCGGGCAAAATGTCGTACTGGTCAGCTGAAGCGACGATCGCCTCCTCAATTCCAGCATCGCCCAGTAGCACGTCATAAATGCCAGCCTCCAGGCGATTAATATTCACTCCACTAGATACACTGGCATTGCCCTGCGGATCGATATCCACCAACAGGCAGCGTTTGCCTCTGCGAGCAATCGCGGCGAGCAGGTTCACAGCGGTCGTAGTCTTTGCAACGCCGCCCTTCTGGTTGGTTACGGCTATGATGCGAGCAGTCATATACTAGGTATTCTCTATGAGGCCTCAGCGTAACCCAATGGCGTATGAAAAATGAGGGAAAATATTCCTGACCAAGGCGTAAATCGCAATGAATTGCGTGCTATTCATAAGATTTACAACGCCGAGCAGGGATATTTTAACCCTTTTTACTCATCACCTGGGTTATTCTGAGGTCTCTCTATGTTTAAACAAATTGGATAATCACCGCATGGCGTTCTGCATGCAGGCCGGGAATTTTAAGCGCTTCCACCGACACCGAATCAATTTGACCGGCGCATTCTCGATTTAACGCTTCAAGCTCCGCGGAAGGATACTGGCCTTTCATGACAAGCAGGCGCTGCTTCGAACAACGCAGCCCAGTGGTCAACTTTACCAGTTGATTCAGCGGCGCGACCGCACGGGCAACGAGCGTATCAAATTTCGCAGGCGCCTGCACATCCAAATGCCCTGGGCGTGTAGAATTTCCCGGCATCATGCTAGCCACCCGTGTAACTTCTTCAACGCGCGCGCATATGAAGGACATATTTTCTAGCTGGATCTGTGTATTTACCATACGCAGAAATTCAATTCGACGGCGCCGACTATCGAGCAGCGTTACATGCATGCCAGGCCCGGCAGCCGCCAGCTGCATCCCCGGAAAACCCGCGCCTGTGCCGATATCCAGTAGCTGCTGACTGTATTCAACATGCTTTAATAGCGCCAGGCTATCGAGCGCGTGATGAGTAATTAGCTCACCCGGCTCAGCAATTGATACCAGGTTTATTTTAGTGCGCCACTTTTGCACCAGCGCCAAGTGCTGTTTAATAGCCGCTAGTGCGGCATCGGATAGATCCAATTCCAGCTGATCCAGGCCTTTTTCCAGCAACTGAAGCTGCATCGAGCTTAAGCCCGGCTGCTTAGGCAGCATTGAATCCACGAACATTAAACTCAATACGCTTCATGTCCAGTGAATCGCCCTGAAAATTCGCCCACGAACTTTCAAAACGCCGCCCGGATATCGGATGCCGCATATCGGGTAGCACCTGAGCCAGTGGTTTTAGCACATAGGCTGCGTGATCAATCTCGTTGCGCGGTATATTTCGACCCTCCTCGCGCAAATTTGAATCGCCAAACAGGAGTACATCGATATCAAGTACGCGACTCTTAAACCGTTTACCGTCGCGTATCCGCCCCGCATCATGCTCAATCTGATACAGCTTTTCAAGCAGAGTATCGAGTTCAAGCAACGTATGCGACACCACCACCAGATTGTAGAAATCCGGGCCTTCAAAGCCAAGCGCACGGGTTTCGTACACCGAGGAAATATCAAGTTTACCGAACAGGCCCTGCAAGGCGCCCAATGCAAAATGAATATGCTTTTCCCGCTCTACATTGCTGCCCAGGCTCAGAGCCAGCAAGGTCATTTTTGGCCTCGCTCGATGATCACACCCACGTCACCCGCGCGACTGACCGCACCACGCTTATTAATTTTCACTCGACACCAGGGTATATCAAACCGACTTTGCAGCAAGGCTGCTATTTCAACGGCCATCGCCTCAACCAGTTTGAATTTTCGTTCTACCACCATGTCTGAAACCGCGATGGAAATGTCTTTATAACTCAGCGTGTCTTCGAGGTCATCGCTCTCGCCCGCTCTGGAAATATCCCATGCCATGTCGAGATCAATGTACACCGTTTGTGTGACTTCCCGCTCCCAGTCCCACGCACCAATTACGCAATCGATTGCTAAATCATGAAGATAGATTATGTCCATGTGCTACAGTAAAATAGATAAGGTCGGCCATCGCTGTTTTGAGTAAAATAGCTCGGCGCGACTGGCGCCTATTTTAGTCGATAACATGCTGAGACATCAGCCTATTCTTTTATGCTCAACTTTTTCCTTCCAATCGTCGCGCTGTTCATCGCCTACCTGGTTGGCTCATTCTCCTGCGCCATCATTATATCCAGACTCAAGGGACTGGAAGACCCGCGCAATGTCGGGTCCGGCAACCCGGGCGCCACCAATGTACTGCGCTCCGGCGATAAAACAGCGGCCATTCTGACCTTACTGGGCGACATCCTTAAAGGGTTTTTGCCAGTGATGGTTGCCCGGTTAGCCGGCGGCAGTCCCATGCTGGTTGCGCTGGTCGGTCTGGCCGCATTTCTCGGGCACCTGTACCCGATTTACTATCAGTTTAATGGCGGCAAAGGCGTCGCAACCGCGGGCGGCGTATTATTGGCGGTCAGCCCCCTTTCAGTATTATTTCTGGTTTGCATCTGGTTTATGGTCGCATTCCTGACACGTTACTCTTCGCTCGCGGCTTTGGTTGGCGCCGCTGCAGCGCCACTCATTCTGATGCTCGTCAAACTAACCCTGCCCTACGTTGTACTATCTGGCGTCATTGCCGGATTTTTGATTTGGCGGCATCGTGAAAATATAAATCGCTTGCACACCGGCAAGGAAAGCAAAATTGATTTAGGCAATTCTGGAAAATAAAACGGAGATATTCCCATTAAATCAAATGGATGAAAGCACTGGCGTTTTAGAGAATTGCAAATACCAAATTAGTTCCCATAATTAAGACTGAAGCGAAAATCAAGCTAATGAGACAGCGATGAGTTTAAACATTTCTACACCCCACGCCCGCCAGAATACAATTCGCGATCTCGCGGTTGAAGCCGAACAGGCACGTGGCGAATCACTCTCCGATGAGCTACAGCGAAAAACCATCGCGCATATCAAACAACTGCTTGAATCACAAAATGCGGTACTCGTCGCACACTATTACGTAGACCCTTTATTGCAGGATCTGGCCGAGGAAACCGGCGGTTTTGTCGGAGATTCGCTGGAAATGGCGCGCTTTGGACTAAATAGTGATGCCGATACGGTGATTGTCGCCGGGGTTCGGTTCATGGGCGAAACCGCGAAAATACTCAGCCCGGAAAAACGCGTGCTGATGATCGAGTCTCGCGCCGAATGCTCGCTGGACCTCGCCTGCCCCGCCGATGATTTTAATGAATTTTGTGACCAGCACCCAGATCGCACCGTAGTCGTGTACGCCAATACCAGCGCGGAAGTGAAAGCGCGGGCCGACTGGGTGGCCACCTCGTCTATCGCGCTGGATCTGGTGAAGCATCTTTCAGACAAAGGCGAGAAAATTCTCTGGGCACCCGACAAATTCCTCGGCGCCTACGTGCAAAAAGTAACCGGCGCAGACATGATGTTATGGCAAGGCAGCTGCATCGTACACGAAGATTTCAAAGCCACCGCCCTGCAAGCACTTAAACAACACAAACCCGATGCCATAGTGCTGGTGCACCCGGAAAGCCCCGGGCCGGTCATCGCGCTTGCGGATGTCGTGGGTTCGACCACGCAAATCATCAACGCTGCGCGTGACATGGACGCAGATACCTTTATTGTCGCAACCGAAAGCGGGATTTTTCATAAAATGAAACAGGCCGCACCGGGCAAAACGTTTATCGCCGCACCGAATGCGGGCGAAGGCGCGATGTGCGAGAGCTGCGCCGAATGCCCCTGGATGAAGATGAATGACCTGCCACGCCTTGAACACGTCCTTGAAACGGGTGAAAATGAAATCAACATCGACGAAGCCATTCGCAAGCAGGCCGCACGCTCGATTACTCGCATGGTTGAGTTTAATGCGCGAGATAAAGCCGCCTAGCTCAAATGGAAGTGGGGCTTTGGCCCCGCAAATGAACGCGTTATTCCGGACCTAAAGCCCCGGTTCCTTGCCCGGAAAGCAGTCGCAAAGCCTGATTGCGCTCAACTTCAGGCTTTTTCGACAAGCGTTCTACAACGATGTAAAACGCTTCCCAGTTCCGGTTGCTATCCTCGAACAATCGCTCAAACGCATCAACCCAGCCATGGTATTCACCAAACAACGCCAGCGAGGCATTGTTTAAATCTGAGGCGAAAAACCGATCGTAGCCTCGCGTGCCGCCGCCTGATTGTTTTAGTCCAGCATAGCGATTTAGTAGACTTTCAAACTGCTCACGCTTGATTGCCGCCAGTTTATCTTCGCCAGCGGATGCATTACTGAGGTAAGCTTCACGCATCTGCTCGCGATATTCGAGCACCAGACGCACAACTCCAATACGCTTTTTGTTCTGTTCGAAATAATTTTCCAGCGCCTGATTTGTACCTTGTTTCGCCGCCCATTGGCGTAAGCCAATTTGCTCCACCGCTGTCGCAAATGACTCGTTGAAGCGGGTATCATTTTTTATAAATACCTGCTGGTGCGCGAGTTCATGAAAAACCAGGCCGGCAATGGCCGCATCCGAACGCACCAGCATCGAACTCAGTAGAGGGTCATCAAACCAGCCTAAGGTAGAGTAGGCGCTCACTTCCCCCACATAAGTATCCTGCCCGGCCTGTGTTTTCTGTTGGGCAAAATCGAGCGCTGCCTGCTTTTTATAATACCCGCGGTAACTCACACAACCCACGACAGGAAAACAGGATTGCAGCGCATCAACAGAATAACGGGGCGTTACCACCACATTCCAGATCACGTAATCACGACCCAGATCAACATAGCGTGAATAACTGTCATTCTTTGGCAGCTTGAGCACGCGGCTGGCAAAATCACGGGCCTGGCTAGCTGTCTGCAACCGCGCTTTGGTCTGCGCATCAACAGACGGGTCTGTCAGAACCGCCTCAATATCACGCTGATTTAACCAAATACTAGTTTGACCGCTCACTGCCTGTGAATAGTATCCAATTGATTGGCAGCCGCCGAGTAGCACTGATAAAATCAGCATCATGGCTACTTTAGAAATCGTCTCAAATATCGTCATCTTAAATGTCAGCATCTACTCCTGAACAAAACCTGGATTGTTACCTTGTTGGTGGCGCCGTGCGCGATGAACTGCTCGGGCTACCTGTTATTGATCGCGACTGGGTAGTCGTCGGCAGCACGCCCGATCAAATGCTTGAACTGGGCTTTACCCCCATTGGCCGGGATTTCCCCGTATTTCTACACCCGGACAGCAAAGAAGAATACGCCTTAGCGCGCACCGAACGTAAGTCAGGTAGAGGGTATAAAGGCTTTACCATCTATGCAAGCGAAGATGTGACACTGGAACAAGATTTACAACGTCGTGACCTGACCATTAATGCGATCGCCCGGGGCCCCAATGGCACACTTATCGATCCGTACGAAGGTCAGCAAGACATTCGTTCCCGATCGCTACGTCATGTTTCCAATGCCTTTAGTGAAGACCCCGTACGAATTTTACGCACCGCACGTTTTGCGGCGCGCTTTCAGCCAATGGGATTTAGCCTTGCACCAGACACGCTTACACTAATGCGCAAAATGGTCGGCAATGGAGAAGTGGACAGCTTGGTTGCCGAACGCGTCTGGCAGGAATTACAGGCGGCTTTACAGACCCAAAAGCCCTCGGTGTTTTTTACTACCTTACGAGCTTGTGGCGCTCTCAGGCGCATATTCCCTGAACTGGATGCCTTGTTTGGCGTCCCGCAAACCGCGCAATATCATCCGGAGATTGATACTGGCGACCACGTCATGATGGTGATCGACCGTGCACGCCAGTTAAGCGACGATCTGGATGTCCACTATGCCGCCTTAACCCACGATCTGGGCAAAGCACTGACACCGAAATTTCGCTTACCCTCACACCCCGGGCACGAATCAGCGGGTGTGCCCCTGGTCACACAAATGTCGGAACGCTACCGGGTTCCGAACGAAACTACGCGCCTGGCGGAAATAATGAGTGACCAGCATCTGAACATGCACCGACTGGCAGAACTTCGCCCGCAAACCATATTAAAGATGTTGAAAAAGCTTGATGCGTTTAGAAAACCCGAACGCGTTCAGAAATTCGCGCTGGCCTGCCAGGCGGATGCGCAGGGGCGAGGTGGTAATTTCCTGATATGCCATATCCTCAGACACAACAAATTCAGGATTATTTTGATCTCGCCAGGGCTGTGGATGCCGGCAAGATTGCCAAAGCTCAAAGCGACCCCAAACATATTCCCGCAGCGATAGATCGTGCTCGAGTTGACGTGATTACGGCGTTGCGGAAAAAAGAGCAGGCGTAAAGAAGTGATGTTATAACTTACACTCGCTTCTTAACTATCTGTTGCGATGAATTCATCGGTGATTGCAGGCGGAACCGCAACGGGCTGAACGGCGCTTGCCTAACCGTCCGTCTCAAACACTA